>Ga0153983_1000088_pt1 | contig 20994 bp, 26 predicted proteins | sample TSGA067MetaG_FD_104693 | JGI IMG/M metagenome (GOLD analysis project Ga0153983, IMG submission 104693) | Attine ant fungus gardens microbial communities from Georgia, USA - TSGA067 MetaG | ecosystem: Host-associated > Fungi > Mycelium > Unclassified | place: USA: Georgia, Alexander Wildlife... | reverse complement strand
TATCGCCTAGACTCTTTCTAACAATACCTATTTTAAAACATAGTAAATACTATGTCTATTCGTTTTGCCCATTTTTCTTGTTTTTGCTTTCCTGCATAATATTTAGTTGTCAATTTTCAGGGGGAATCTCATTTATTGGGATTCCGAAAAGTTATTAGATTTAGCCGCCCTGATAGGACAGCTATGTATATGCTGATGTTTTGTATCGGCTATGGAACGCAAAAAAACCGCTTGCTCTTATAATTAAGAACAAATGGTTTTAGGAATACATATTGAATTTATTTATTTGTATCGTCTTTCTTTTCTAACAAGTTCGTCATACGATCAAAGTCACTCGGCAATACGTCCTGTTCTTTTATTCTTGTTAATCGGAATTTGTCATACTCCTGTTCTGCGTGGAGCAGAGCTAATTCATGCGAAATTTTCCCCGCATCTTGCAGCACATTTCGTCTGCTCAGCTTTAAGAATCCATCCAATGCTCCAATCCAATCCTTCATATACATTGGGATATGTTGATTAGCCTGCGCCGTAGCAAAGGTAAGATAGGCTTCGACAATATCGTTCAAAGCCTGTAATTCTCTCTCATTCAAATAATTTTTTGCAATGGAAACGTCGGATTTTCTAATTTTATCACCACGCCAGTTTGTCAATCCCATATTTGGCAGAGAAGCGTTGGCACGGCCATGTACAATTTCCGCCGCAGTCTGTCCGGTAATAGCCCAATGCAATTTATTCTGTACGGTCTTAAAGAAGGTAATGCTTTCCTCTATGGTAGGGTCATAATCAATACTGGTTGCGTATATATCAGTAATTTTCTGATAAAACCGCCGCTCGGAAGTGCGTATATCCTGTATCCGGCGTAATAATTCATCAAAGTAATCAAATGGCAAATCAGGGTTTTTCAGCCGCTCGTCGTCCATTGTAAAGCCTTTGACGATATATTCTCTTAAATGTTCTGTTGCCCATTGACGGAAACGTGTTGCCGTAATGCTCTTGATACGATAACCGACGCTGATTATCATATCAAGGTTGTAAAATTGAGCTGTACGTTTAACCTGTCGCGACCCTTCTTGTTGAACTATTAAGGATTCTTTAATAGTTGAATTGTCCAATTCACCCTCGTCAAGAATATTCTTAATATGTATATTGATATTCGCTACCGTCGTTTGGAAAAGCTCAGCAAGTGCTTTTTGGGTCAACCAGACTGTTTCATTTTCAAAACGTACATCAATTTTAATTTTCCCATTTTCTGTTTGATATATTAAAAAATGACTGTTTCCCGGTATCATTTTATTTTCCATGAAATCCTCCTCCTTGCTAACTTGCACAAATTTTACACAAGCTGCATCTATAAAAAATATCATACCATAAATCAGTTCTGATAACAATTTCTTATCTTATACTATGTTTACATCTACACACACATTAATGATGAAAGCCGTCTGCTTTTTCATGGAACAAACGGTTTCATATTATGTTGAATGGGTTTATAATATAATAATGAAAAAGGACATCAATATTTTGATGCCTTCTTCATTCAAGATTGCTATTCAAGTTGAAATTTTTATGCTACACAAACATTATAAAATCTATTATGTAAGGTGGAACAATCGCCTTTTGATTTTAATTCGCTAATTACTTGCTAAACAGAGGGTATGAAACTACTCATTATGGGGTGAAACGAAAAAGTACGTTTTAGGAAATACAGCACTCACAAATCCAGTGTTCAAGCGGAAAATCCGGTACTATAGATACTTCTGGAAGAAGTGATAAAATACAGTACACCACACTCCTAAGCGGTAGGCCGGGTGTTCGAATCACCTCGGGACGCCACAAACAATGCCGAAAGCCCTTGAAAACACTGGGTTTTCGGTTTTTCTTATTTTCTGAATCGAGTGACTTTTTGCTAATAACGGACGTTTTTTTGCTAATAAAGTTTCATTTATTAGCAAACTGGATAGACTGCAAGACTTTTAAAAGGTCGGGATTGTTCTGAATTAAGTCTATAGCAGATTTCATTTCAGGGGATAAACCAGAAGAAGATTCCTTTGCTTTCGCTCTATAAAATGAATTTTCCATTTCGTTGGCAAGATTCTTTCTGTCCTCGTCTAGTATATGGGCATATCGCTTTGTAACCAAAACGGCGATTGTCAAGGGGTTTTATGATTTTTGGGCAAAAAAATAAAGCCCAGACTGTAATCATCTGAGCTTATGGGGATTGGCTATTTGTTCTTACTGTTGAAAATCTCGTTAATCAAGAAAGAAAATAATTTATTTCACCGCATGACGGTTAGCTTCAACCTTTTGTCTTTTCAGTAAAAATCCCATAACAGTAATTAGAATGATATTCATAAATAAAACAATTATGCTTCCCTCAATTTTTGCAGAACCGCCTGTAATCAAACTGTTCCCTGTCAAGGTACAATTCCAAATGTTTGGATAATCTTCGGCTAGCGACACAACTCCAAAAACAATACAACCAATACCATTCCAAATAAAATGCACAATAATTGGAGCCAAGAGGCTTTCTGTATAAACGCATAATAGTGAAACGAATACATTCATTGTAACAACATTCAGCACTGCCACAATTCCGGCTTCAAAAGCTCCACCGTGCATTGCCGTAAAGAAAATTGTAGTGATTATAACAGCTACAACAGTATTATATTGCTTATTCAATAACGAAAACAGATACCCTCGTACAAGGTATTCCTGCATGATAACATTAAGCAATGCGGCTAAAAACCATATTGTAAGATAAGATATGGTATTGTTATCGCCTAACCGTAGCACACCTATGAGAAATAGGAAGAGAAGTGTACCACCAAGCCAAGCACATCCCAATATCAGACCTAACAAGGTATTTTTTAATGGATTTTTTGTCAGTGAAATTTTAATTCTGTTTTTCTCTATCAACCATACAAAAACACCTGTAATCAATAAAGTTCCAAGCATGGGAAGTAGTTCCCACCACAATCTAAGCAATGCCGAATTGTTAGATAAGAAAGAGAATTGGTCAAGTGCCGGAAGCGAACATAACGCTACAAGTAATATCCATGACGCAATAAAACCAATTATTTTTCCAAAGGTTACTAAATGCTTTTTTGAATTAGTCATATCTCAATATCCTCCTATATATGTACTGTAAAATTATAGGCTGGAATTGAGTTTATTTCAACCGACGCACCGTAGAGTTCCCGTAGAATTGCTGATTTTTTATACTCCGGATGATAATCTGTACCACGCATAACTTGAAGCAACAGGTATAAGACAGAATGCAGAGATAATTGTAAACCAAGCAAGCAACAAAGAAAACAGTACATTAACAACCTCGGTCAAACCATCTGGCATAATTGCCATTATTGAAATAATCGTAACAATTGCAAATAGGCAGGATATAATCAGTGAAATTAGCATTATTATTTTCACATATCGTTTCTTTAAGAAAGTTTTTATGTTTTTAGTTTCTTGAATAGGTATATCACTTACAGGTTTTTTTGAATCTTGTAATGACACTTGACCGCCATTTAGAATATCTTCAATTCGTACTCCAAGGTTATCGGCAAGTAATGGTAGTATAGAAACATCGGGACAGCCTAACCCTCTTTCCCACTTTGATATTGCCTTATCTGTGATAAAGAGTTTTACGGCTAACTCCTTCTGTGTCATATTTTTTGAAGTTCTTAATTGACGAATAAATCGTCCTACTTCTTGATTATTCATTGTGTAACATCTCCTTGATTCTAAATATCAATATTGGCATTTCAAGCAGGTTAATTTATTTCCCGCAATGTATAATTTTCAAACTTCCACGCCAACGATATAGAAGGCGCGAAAAAGAATTTTACTATGTTGAAATAATTATACCCCACAATCCGGCCAAACTCAAGGAAAAACAAGCCGGACAAGCCGCTGCCTGTCCAGCCCATAAAAGTAAACCTACAACTCCATGCCTTTGTTCCTTGTGACGCTGCGTTTTGGCACATCCGCTTGCATGACCTGTTCCACATTCCGCTTGATAATCTCAACCTCGCGGACTTCATCCCTCAGCTTGTAAAAATCCTGATACAAACGGTTTTTCTCTGCGGTAAGCTGTGCGGCCTCCGCTTTCCATTTTTTGATGGGCAGATTGGTACGCCCGTTCATAACCTTTTTGAGATACCTATCAGCAGATTCATAGAGGATAATTTCAGCGGAATGTTGCCGATAATACGCTTCCTGTTTTTTCGGTTTCGTATTTTTGTAATGCTCGTAAACCGCCTTGTTTTTCAGGTAGGTTTCGGACTGCTTGATATGCTCATCCAAAACTTTCAGCCGCCGTTCAGCCTTTTTGATTTTGACACTGACATCATCATACTGCCCATACATTTCCGATACCTTATCCCGCAGCTGCGGCAGTGTGGTTATGCTGTTGGCCTGTAAAAAGCTAAAGGCTTTCGCAAAGGATTTGAGGTCGGCAATCTTACTCCACCTGCTCTTGGATTCCCGCCCGCTTATAATATTTTCAAGGGCTTCAATGAGATTGATAGATGGGATAGGATTGGATGGATTTTCTGATGAAAGCAATTCGTCCAGTCCATTTTTCAGTTTACGGATTCGCCCTTTCAGTGCCCGCAAAAGCTGATTGTCGGATTTAATTCTTCGGTTCATGTTCCCGCGCTCGGTGACAATCCCCCGGCATTCCATTTGAGAAGCCGCCACGCCCATGTGAACGGTTGGGATTTGGTCAATACCCTGACGCTCATAGGAACGGTGGTCAACACGTTCGGCTATGTCCTGCTGTGCTAAATATTGATTGACAATATCAGCCCAGCCGCCGCGCCATATTTCCGCTTTGGTCTGTTCATTCCAGTCAACAGCATTGACTTTTCGGGTTTTGAACGCGCCGCTTTTTAGTCTGATGTGTTCGCCTTTTTCGTCAAGGATATATTCCTTTTTGGACTTCGCGCCCCATGAACCGTCCTGTTCCATCGGGCGCATGGTCAGCATGATATGGGCGTGAGGGTTTCCGTCTTGTTTGTCGTGAATACAAATATCGGCACACATACCGGCTGAAACAAAGTGCTTACGGCAATACTCGCGAACAAGGGAAATATTTTGCCCTGCCGACAATTCAACCGGCAGGGCAAGCTCTATCTCCCGTGATAGTTGGGAGTTTTTATTTTTCTCAATTTTCTCAACGGAGTTCCATAAGACAGCGCGGTCTAAATATTCTCTCGGCGCATGGTCGGGCAGTAAAATTTCCGTATGGGCAATACCGCCCTTGCGGGTGTAGTCATGAATAATTCCGTCATATTCATTCTTGATTTTTTCACCGCTCCGGTAAGCTGCCGCCGCCACCGCTGATTTTCCTTTTCCCCGGCTGATGATTTTAATGCTGCAATGATAGATGGCGATAAGCGTAATCCCCCTTTCTGTTTTTCTTGTGATTGAATATGTGCGTTTGTTTTGGTATAATTTAGTTGGATTTCAAAAATAGTAATCATGAGATAAATGGAGGCAAGCTATGGATAAAAATTATGATAATCCCATTGAAGTTAAAGTGCAGTCATTGATTTATGATTGTGACCGTCCCGAAGAATTAGCAATGTTCTATGCGAAATTATTGGGGGGAAAAGTTGATTCCGACCCATACGGCGGTTACTCTGTTACAGTACCGGGACTTGGAATAGACCTCGGTTTTCAAGTGGACGAGCAATACAAAAGACCGGTATGGCTAGGCTCGGAAACGGATCAGCAGCCAATGCTTCACCTTGACCTTAAAGTGAAGAATAGGAAAGAGGCGATTGACTATGCTGTATCATTGGGTGCGATAGTACCGGAAAAACAATTCTGTCAACTGGATTGGGACGTACAATGGATTACCCTTTTAGACCCTGCCGGACATCCATTTTGCTTTTTTGATGAATAATGCTTTTTGCTCTTTACCCCCACAAGCAAATGAATAGCACCGCACAAAAACCAGACAAGGCAGCAAGCTGTATTCCGGTTTTTGGAATATAGCTTGCCGCCTTGTACGCAAGGGGTTCAGGGGAATGCAGTTCCCCGATTTTGTGCCGATAGGCACAAAACGCCTCCGGCAGGACGCACACACCCGTTAGGGTGTATAAGTGCGCCCTTGCCATGCAAGGGAATTATCCCTCGCTCGGCTGCTGCTGCGGTTTCGGCAGATTCCCGGCGGCGGCTCTCGGTAACAGGCTGCGTTCCAGAATAGCCTTGATTTCCTCATTCGTGAGGGCTTCCGCTCCATCAATCAGGCTTTCCAGAATCGCCCCGCGCTCAATCAGGCGGCGCGTCCTCGCCTTGCGTTCCAGTTCTTTCTGCTGTTGCAATAACCGCTTATACTGATTTTCATACTGTGTGATTTTCTCTTTCGTTTCCGCAATTCTTTCGTCATATGTCTTTGCCATAATTCAATTTCTCCTCTCGGTTTTTGAATGTGTATATTGACTTTCCCATCTGTTCTTTGGATGAGGCCGGGGGCGCGGGGGCAGAGCCACCGCAAAGATTACCACTTGCCGCAATCCAGTGAAGCCGATTTTGCCATATAATGAAGCGGACGGAAACGGGGCAGGATTGTTTAATCCTGTTCCCCGTTTTCGGCGGCGCAATGGCACGGCAAAAATCCAGACTGTCAAGGGTTTAAGAGTGGAGATTTTCCGCGCCTTTTGCGGAAAATACTACCCGGCCCTTGGCGGTCTGGATAGGCGTAACGGCTTGGTTTGGCGCAAAAAAGCGGCCTACGATTTTTCGTAAGCCGCTGTATGCGGTGTCAATTATTATACTGTGAGTTTCTGTTTTTGCCTTTCAGCATACCGCCGCTGGGCTTCCCTGCCTTGCGCCCGTTTGCGCCGCCATTTTTCTTCTTCGGCAATTTCTTCGGGTGTCGGCTCCGGCATGGGAACGTCAAACTTGCCGATAAAATTCAGGTAAATATCTACCTGTTGTTCACGCTCGCCGCTGGATTTATCCGCTTCGTGAACAACAATTTTTTCAATAAATTCATTTATCATGGGCGCGGTCAGTTCGGAAAAATCGGTGTACTTTTTCACGATTTCTATAAACTTATCAGCCCTCACGCTGTCGGCATTGAAGCTGTCAATCTCGACTTGTAATGTTTGGATAGACTGTTCCAGTTCCGTCTGTTCCCGTTCGTATTCGCCGGAGAGCAGTTCAAAGCGTTTGTCGGTCAGCTTGCCGCTTACATTGTCCTCATAAATTTTTCGTATCAGCGTGTTTAATTCCGACACTCGCTTTTTCTCTTTCGTAATCCGCTTTTTGTGCGCCCTCGCTGTTTCGTCCTGCCGGACGGTGGAGGCTTCGCGCACTTGCCGGATAAATTCCGCTTCATTGGATTTGACAAAGCCACTCATGGACTTGATAGCGTCAAGGGCAAGCTCCCGCAATACGGCGGTTCTGATGTGGTGTTGGGAACACTTCCTGTCAAACTTCCTGTTTGTAAGAGAGTAGGTGGAACAGGCGTAAATATCTTTCGGGCAGCGGGTACAGGTATACCCTTTTTTGTTTACATATGTTGTGGGATAGGGCTTCCTGTGGTTGTACATCTTCGCCCCGCAATCGGCACAAAACACTAAGCCGGTCAGCGGGTTTGCCTCGCCTAAAGAATCGGTGCGCCTAACCGTTTTCCGGCAACGCTGGGCGGTTTCCCATGTTTCGGAATCCACAATCGCGGGATGGGTATTCTCAAAAATAACCCAGTCCTCTTTCGGCGCTTCCTTTGCCTGTTTGTCCTTATAGGAATCCTTATACGTTCGGAAGTTGACCGTATGCCCCATGTATTCCGGCTTGGTAATCATCCGGGCTATGCTGTTGCCACTCCACGCATACGGGGTGGACATATCATACTGTGTCAGCTTCACAATCCCGCGCGTGGCAAGGTAATAAGACGGACGCTCAATTTTGTCATTCGCCAATATCCGGGCGATTTCACTCGGGCCTTTGCCCTCAATGGTGAGCCGGAAAATGCGGCGTACTACTTCGGCGGCTTCCTCGTCGAGTACCCATTCGTTTTTGTCGTTCGGATTGAGGTTATAGCCGTAAATCGGAGCGAAAGTCAGCCGCTTTCCGTCCATACCCCGCGCCCTGTGGCTTGCCTTGACCTTGCGGCTTGCGTCACGCAAGTACCATTCCGACATGATATTGAGGAATGGGGCAAACTCGCCGCTATCGCGGTTCTGGCTGTCAATGTTGTTGGATATGGCGATAAAGCGTATACCTTTCTCTCTAAAAAGAACTTCCGTGTAAAATCCTGTTTGCAGATAATCACGGCCAACCCGCGACATATCCTTGACAATGACCGTTCCGACTTTTCCCGCCTCAATTTCAGCGATAAGCCTTTTCCATCCCGGCCTTTCAAAATTTCCGCCGCTCCATCCGTCATCGGTGAAATGTGCGGCATTGGAAAAACCGTTTTTATCGGCGTAATCCTCTAACATCCGTTTTTGATTTACAATAGAATTTGAATCGCCTTGCAACTCATCGTCACGACTTAATCTTTCATACAAGGCGGTGATTTTCAATGTGTCCGGCTGTCTGATGTTCATAATGAACTCCTTTCAGACAGCCAGCCCATTTGCAGCAAGTCCATTTTACCACAAACGGGGCGGTTTGTCACCGCCCCGGATATTTTTTGATTTTTTCGTCACTGTCCCGCCGCCTTTCCGCTTTCCGTTTCATTCTTAATAAGCCGGGTGATTTTGTCGTTCATGGTTTCCTTGCTGGTTTCGCTGAAATGAATGTCAACCTTGTAGTTGGTGGAGCCGATACGCCTGTAAATCCTTCCGGCGCGCGGTTGGTTTTGCGTGACTGCCTGTTTGGTTTTTGTTGTTGTGTGCATAAATCTCCTTTCTCAATAGTTGTTGTGTCCGTTGGGAATTAAAAAAGCCGAAAAACTGAATACAGCTTCCGGCGGGGGTGAATATTTGGTATTGTAATCTTATTTATAATTAAACAGATTACTCCCCTCATATATAGGGAGAAAAAACCAGGGTAAAACGGAACCTTTTTTTGAAAAAAGTTAAAAATATTTTTCTTGTCATGGTATAATGGGATTATCGGGAAAGCGGGGTGATGAATTGAGGCGGGAAAAATTAAAAAGGGAACTGCGTATGGAGGCTTTAGCCCGTCTTGAGGAAGCCGCCCGGACAGAAGATAGCTTCAACGAGATTGTTGAAATATGGGACAAACTGGACAAAAACAAGGTGCGTCGGTGGGACAACCATGAGATTGTCGGCTTTACGGACGAGGAATGGAAAAAATTCAAAGGGGCTGACGGTGATTTTCTTGATATTATCTTTGACAGCCCGGAAGAAATGCACCAGCTCATTGAAGATGGCGATATATCCCGCATGGTAAAAAGCCTGTCACGGAAACAGAAAGACGTTCTTTACCTAAACGCCGTCCGGCTGTATGAGATTTGGCAGATTGCTCTTGTCAAAGGCCAGTCCGAACGCAATATCCGCAAGCTGCGAACGCTTATGTTTCACAATATCAGAAGTGAGCTTTTCCCCGTTCTTCAAAAGCGGATAGAAAATAAAATCCCCATTACCACATCAGCCCGCAAGTTTTTATCACGCTACGACCCGATGAATGAAATATTTGTTGACACGGGTGATGATAAGTGATACTGTAATATTACATATGATAAATCAGATTACAGATAGGAGGTAGGCGGCATGAACAACCTGTTTGAAAACGCAAGTACCCGCTGGGCGCGATACACCGCATATAAATACAGTGAGGATAAGGATGGGGTGCTGTATCTTACGCCCACGGTCAAAGCAAAATCCTTTGTATACGACCCGCTGGAAAATGCCGAGGCAATGGTGATTGACGCGCTTAATGTGGGTATGCTCTGTATGCGCGGAGAGCCGGACGAGGAACAAATCAAAAATGATATACTTGCCTTTGCCGAAAACTACGGCTTGCTTGGATTTATGACTGCGCTGCCGACCACGCCGGATTTTATGAATTATGATACCGTCTACTTGCCGAAAAACCGTTTTATTACAGCTGAAAGCATGGCAACCGGCGATTATGCCGCGCTGTTCTTCCCGTTTGAAAGTGACGGAGAATACAAAAACGTCACGCCTAAAAAATGGTATGTTGGGGAGGACGGTATCAGGGTAAGCCTTGCGGCGCGGGACAAGCCAAAAGCGGTTGAAATGAGTTTCCAGCGCGGATATGCGGAACGGTACGACTGGTTAAGAAAGCAATTCAAAGATTGGGCTTTTTCGTTCTGCGCCAGCTTCCTCTACTATGAGGAAACCGACCCGCTCATGCAGGAACTTCACCGAAAAGCAATCAGCGCCTTTGACGGTATCGCCCCGACCTATCATATAGAATTGTTTGACAAGCCAACGCTGGTATGGGATTTCCATTCGCTTTTATTGGCGGTTCAGATGATGTTCAGCTTTATGCTCACCAACGGGGAAAAGAAGCTCCGTTCCTGCAAGCACTGCAATAAGGCGTTTATCGCCACGCACCCGAAAGCGGAATTTTGCAGCCATCAGTGTAAAAACCAGTACAATGTCTACAAAAGCAGGATAAAGAACGAAAAGTAGAAACGTAACAGCCGGGTGTCACGCAATAGGCGGTTTTAGGGTGCTGAAAAGTGGCTTATATCAAGGGTTTCACGGTCTGTAAAACGCGCATTTTGGGCTTGGAGGTAAAACCCTTACCATCCCTCAAAATGCGAAAATGGTGCTTATAAGGGGCGAAAACGTACGGTTATATATACGGTGAAATGCGGTTGTGGGTTGTATATCATACTTAATGGAGGAACAGTATAATGCAATATATTTTCATTCACGGTCTTGGACAAAAACCGTCAAGTTGGGATAAAACTATTTCCTTTATGGAGAAACCAATTCATGCAGCATACCCCGACTTGCTTGTACTTCTCAATAGCAAGGAAGTTACTTATGCGAATTTGTATCTTGCCTTTTCAGATTATTGTAAAAATATTTCTGAACCACTAAACCTGTGCGGACTTTCTTTAGGGGGAGTTCTTGCATTGAATTACGCATTAGATTATCCCGAAAGAGTACAGTCATTAGTACTAATTGGCACACAATATAAAATGCCTGGAACGCTACTTAAATTCCAAAATATTATTTTTCGATTTATGCCGGAATCCTCTTTCAAAAATACGGGATTTCAAAAGAAAGATACTATTCAATTAACAAACTCAATGATTGATTTAGATTTTAGCAAAAAATTAAAAGATATTTCATGTGCTACCTTAGTCCTCTGTGGAGAGAAAGATGGTTCAAATAGAAAAGCAGCAAAAAGTTTAGCCGAGAACATATCGGGAGCAAAATCCCAACTTATAGAGAATGCAAACCATGAAATAAACGTAGAGAATCCTCAAAAGCTGGCATTAGAACTTGAAAGGTTTTACCAATCGTTTTCCATATAGTTCAAAGAAATTTATATTAACCGCAAAATACGCATTAAATGAAGTTCACAATAGCAAAGGCGCGGTAAAAACCGCGCCCCATTCGCTTATATCACTATTGTTTTAGTTCCGGCTCAAATCGTCTGTGCCTGTGAAAAGCTCAATCAAGAGTATTGCTCCCAGCTTGAAACCGTAAGAAAAAGCTTCATAGGCACTCATGGAAGTGGCTTGGCAAAATAGGTTGTCGATTTCCTCAAGCCGTTTATAATCTTCCTCTGTCAGCTTTTGTTTCAGGTACTCCTTTTCCTCGCTGATTTTCCTGTGTGTCGGGCGGTATTCAGGGTCTTTGGAAACAATTAATTCGTCAGGGAAAATCTCTCCATCATATAATGCCTGTAATATGGATTTCATAGTAAAACCGTCCTTTCTAAAGTTGTTTTCTCACAACCGCTTGAAAGGCTTGTCCGTATGTGATAAGATAAAATTACGGTTCGCCTTTGGGCGGCTGTGGCTGGGAAGCGGCGATATACTTTTACGGGTTGACGCTGCTTCCCGTCTTTATTGTCTGTATAATCGGCGGCTTGTGCCGCCATACGATAAAATATCCCCCTTTCCGCTTTGCCGCTCAAATTGCTACAAATGGGCTGGCTGCTATGTTTTTAGTAGTGGTATCAGAACCACCCTTTACAGCATACATCCCATGTCTGGGGTATTCCAGCCACCATCGCCCTGAACTCCTATCAATGAATTAAGCCGACTGGTTTGAAAAACCACTCGGCTATGTAATACATATTTTAAGAAAGCAGATATTCTATTTTTCATTGAGTAATTACTCTGGTTTAGAAAATTATCTGATAAGAAATATCCGTTCAACACTGTTTACAATATCTTCAAATGCAATATCGGCTGCATAAGTATATTTAAGTTGATACGAACTCCATATATCTGACAAGTCCTTACTTTCCCTGATATCCTCTATATATTTTTTGTAATTACGGACATACTCTGTCGTATGGCGTTCCTCTGCCTTTCTTAAAATCACATCATATAATTCATCCGGAACGATGTCACCTGTTCTGGTAGTGAGCAAAATATATACATCATAAAAGTCCCTTGCCCTTGTATTGCTGACATTCCGCACTAAAATAGATTCCACTTTTTCTGCTAAAATAGTATTTAAATTATATGCTTTGATTTGAATGCTGCGATCCTCAAACATTAATTTAAAAGAATACTCCATTTCGCTCGGAATAATCGTATCGCCTGTGGTAATGTCCAGTTTCATATTTACCCGGATTGTGAAAAATGTTCCCTCAATACCAATACGGAAATCCTCATATGATCCCTCATTATGAACCGGTTTCATTGACTTAATATGAAAGGTTACATGGTCGCTGATATCTATTGCCAGAATCTCACTGACAATCGCTTCTATCTTTTCCTTGCTGACAGGCAGTCCCTTAATTGTCGTATCCATATCCATCGTGCTTCGCATATCAATACCTACCATGGCAGCAATCAAAAATCCGCCCTTGAGAATAAAATTATCACGATAGCGTGAAACTGCAATCCGTTCCAAAAGGCGCTCCATCATAAAATTTTGCAGCACCATATTGGCAACCAGCCCATTTTTCTTTGCTACATTGTTGATCCAATTCTTTAATTGCTTCGGAGTTTGAATCGGGAATCTTTCTTCTTCCATTAAGTCAATACCTCCATATATTGTTTTACCTGATTACGGACTCTAAACACCTCCGCATATTTCAATAGGCGGGCAAAATCATTGCCTTTTTCGTTCATGTATTGCCTGACGGCAGTAACTACCAAATCATTGTCCAGTTTCTCTTTCTTTCGGATACAGTCACAAATTGTCCGTTCTTTGTCATAAACCCGGACTTCATTTCCGTAAGGGGTGACAACGGCTGCAACTCCTAAATCATGTAATTCCTTTCGGCAGTAGAAGAACTTATAATGCTCCGTATCAGATAAGATCCTTGAATTATATCCGTTTGGAATCGTCATCATCAATTGAAATGGGATTCTGTCACTCAGGCCATGAAAATACAATGCCGTTTCATGTGAATAGATGCCTTGTCTGCATCTATACTGAGCTACGACATACTCATCTGCCATCTGGCTGGAATCCAGGTATAATCCTTTTTCTATTTTTTCAATCAGCCCCGCTTCTGTCATTCTTTGAAGCACCTTGTTATCTACGCCGGCCTCTCTTGCTTGTGAAGCGCATAGAATGCCGCCATTTTTCCGAAGCAGTTCCAGAACAGTATCTTTCTGCAAAAAATTTCCTCCTCACATATCAACTATTTGTCTTTTTGGTTCGTAATTATTTTACTTTATACGAGCACAAAAGTCAATCTGCCGTTAGTGTTGCATATGAAAACATAACCGGATCAAAGCGAAAATCAACACTATTAGATGTTCATATTCAGCCATCGCTACACTTCATCATAATATTCAATTGCCCAATCCCTGTTTGTTAAAAAATTATTACTTGTTACTGATGTCATACAAGCGTACCTCCCAATCTTTTTTATTTGTGTATTATTATACATAAATAAATACACACCCTTTTTCTCCTCCATGACATCGGGTATGAATGGGTGTGCCGCCTGGAATGCCAAGATCTGCTTCCGCATAGAGGCATATTCCTCATTGTTATGAAGCAAGTCCATCAGAATCCCTCCTGTTTTTCATCTGAGTATACCTTTAAAAAATATGGAGGGCAAATGTGCAAAATCACCGTTCCATACCCATTGCCCGTTCCGGTTCATCATTGTCTACATCCTGTTCACCGTCAATCAGCGTATGGTCTTTCTCATCCATGTTGAGCAGGACGTTCAACTCATTCAGCCGTTCCGTTTTTTGCTGCAATTCATTTTCCTGTGGGAACGGATTTTCCACCTCGATTTTCGCAGCGTCCATTTGACTGATAACCCCTTCAAGTTTCTCCTTACAGGATTGCAGCTTTATAGGTAATTGCGAAACATCGAAACTCGCATTATTGCGGTGTTTTCTTATTAACAAAATAAAACATCTCCTCACTGGTTTATGGTAAAATAGAGTTATCGAGAAACTATTAACCAATCCACCAATAAGGTGATGTACCTATATGATACCACATAAGCAGCTCTCTTTGGCAGATGTTTTTACCGATTGCCAAAATAAATTTGATAACGATAAATACCAGTTTCTTTCCTTACTCGATGAAACCATCAACCTGGATGAAATTGTCCCGGTGTCCTTTGTCTCTCATTTCCACGCTTCCACCGGCAGGCCTCGTAAGCACCAGCTTTATCCTATGCTCAAAGCTCTGTTATTACAGCGTATTTTCTCAATTCCAACAGACTCGCTCCTTCTTGTTTTTCTGCTTTATTCACAGGAGCTTCGTGATTTCTGTGGTTTTGATGCTGTTCCCGATGCTTCCATGTTTTTATTTGACACTTCCGGCATTGAAGCATGGGTAACGGAAAATAACCCCAAGTATGCAAACCGCATTATTAAACAGCTCAAGGCTTTCGAAAAAGCTAAGAAATTGTTAGAGGACATTCCTAATAAAGTAAGGGATATATTAGGGCTTATCGTGGATGTGAACCTGTATTCAGAAGAGGGAAAAGACTATTTGGAAATCGTGGTGAACCCGAATCCATATCCGGTAAATTATTATGGAGAATACCATTATCGGACAGGCAGCACAAAACAGCTTTTGAAAGGGCAGGCACTCAATCAGTTCTTGATGCAAAAGACAGGCATCAGGGAAGCTGTTTTTAATGCCATAGCTCATAAATTTTACGGAGCATTGATACCGATACAAATCAGCACAGATCCAGACCCTATAATCCTCTGATTGCCAATACATTTTTCAGAGCGGGATTTATTGAGGCATGGGGACGAGGAATAGAAAAAATCAAAGATAGTTGCAAAAAATCTGGAAATCCTATGCCAGAGTATATGATAAAGCAAGAAGACATCATGGTGATGTTTAGAGCCTTGGTTCCCCAATCCAACCAAGCTATCAACCAAGCTGAATTGGATGATCTCGAAAAAAGAATCCTGGCTGTAATAAAAAAGAATCCAAAACTGTCTCAAAAAAAGATTGCCGGACTAGTGGAAGAAAGACATAGTATTGTAAAGTATAACATGGGAAAAATGAAAGAGAAAGGCTTTCCATTTTTTCTGCATTCCACTGTCAGCACCAAACGTCAGTACTTGTGAAAAATCTTCAACGTTATACTTTCGACCACGATTTACAAAGGTTTTTATCAATGCCTCTTTTAATGTTTCGCCGTCAAAGTTAAATTTATTGGACAGGTAATAAATATCATAGTAGTCCTTCATACAGCTGGTAAATTCCATTAATGAGAGGATTGCATCTAATTTTCTGCAACTGCAATTGGTTCAATATTCTTAATTTCAAATGTAATGAAATCATTGCCTGTACACTCAAGAATAATTTCTTCTAAAACTGTCCTTAGATATTCAGGGGTGTTAGGTATATTACGAAGCAGAAAATCTACATCCACAGTGGCTCTGCTTTCAAAATTTGTCAATGAGTAGACAAACAATCCACCTTTTAAAATCAGATTTTCCGCATATTTAGACTTTTGCATGCGTCGTAAAAATTCTTCCTGACAAAATAGCTGCAGACAAAGCTGCTAGCTTCGACCGGTTTCGTTCGCTTTGTTTTTAAGTCGTGCAAGCACAGATGCCGCTAAATCAGCCATTCATCATTACTCCTATCAAATCATGAACCTTTTTCTACAACCGCATTTCCTTTGCATATTTTGCAAGGTTGCCAAGGTTCTTGTTGTCATCAGCTACATAGGCATTGATTGCCTTATTAAATATCTCACTGTCAATCTTTGTTCTATATTTGAAGCAATCGCATATGGTCCGCTCCTTGTCATATATCAAAACAGCAATACCATTCATAAGCGTTTCTTGCTTTCCCAGTTCAAATAGCTTTTCTTGTATAAAATAAGGTCTCATAGGGAAATAATCAATTTTCAATCGGGATCGGGAAACAGATGTGCAATTATTTTTTCATCACTAATGACGTGATTGATTATTTCAGACATCATGAGGATTATCAGGAACGTACAAAATTTATTCAAAGTATTTACAATCAGGACTTTACGCTTTTTGATGTTGACAATCAGCGTGTAGGCTATAAGGCACAGGACAACGGGCTTCTAATGTGGGAGGGCAATTATCTTTCCCGCAAAGCAGAGTCCGTTTTTTCATGGGCAGTTATCCCTGTTTGATTTAGATTCGGATATACAACAGCAGGAGCCTGCAAAACCGGCAGGATTTCAGATTTCACAACAGGTGATAGAGGGATATCTATTTGAAAATTCGGTTGTATTTGACAACCGCAATGCCGAAAAAGAAACCGTTGACCTCACTCCGGCGTGGGAGAAGCCAAAGCCAGCGAGTAAAATCCAGACCTTTGACCTGCACCCCGAGATTTCCCTGCCGGACAGTTTTTTTGATGTAGCAATCGGCAATGTACCCTTCGGGCAATTCAAATTATCTGATAAGCATCATTTTCTTGTGCATGACTATTTCTTTGCAAAAACGCTGGATAAGGTCAGACCCGGCGGAGTGATTGCATTCATTACCTCAAAAGGAGCAATGGATAAACAGAACCCGTCTATCAGAAAGTATATCGCACAACGGGCTGAACTTTTGGGAGCAATCCGCCTGCCCGATAACACATTTAAGGCAAACGCCGAAACAAAAGTTAAAGAAAGAAAGGAAGGATGATATTATGAAATCACTATTTGCAGATAATATTGAAGCGGGAATACCGGGAATACGACACAACCATCTACGTTGCCGACGTCCGGATTTCCTCCGCAGAATATCTGCAGACGGCATTTGCACAAAACTCATACGGCAGAAATATCACGGAAAAAACCTCTGCTATTGCGGACGCCAATGACGCTATTCTGGCGATAAACGGTGATTATTACGGAAGGCGAGATTTCGGCCTCAGCACTGCTTAATGAAGGTGCTCTTCAGGTGTTGTCTTTTGGGCCGGGGCTGGTTAGCGATGGTTCGGTCTCGGTTACGGACAGCGATGAGGTCGGCAAAGCAATGGCCAGCAATCCGAGAACCGCTATTGGAATCATCGATGATCTGCATTACCTGTTTGTTGTTTCAGATGGCCGAACAAGTGCGAGCGTTGGACTGTCACTGTGTCAGCCCGCCGAATTCATGCAGGGGCCTTCTTGTTTCCACTGGCAGGCGGCATGCTCCCGTTGGCGAGCATGTTGGTGTTTAAATGCAGGCAATTGCCCGGCCGGCTGCCACTGAATCTGTACAATGCCGGTATCGCTGCGCTGACTGTTGGAAGCCTGATGGAGGGCGTGCTGGAGATCTACGGCACGACAAATGATTTGCTGCGAATATACTGGTTTGTTGGCTTTGGCCTGGCCGGAATTGGGATATTGATGTATTTAATCGGCTGCTGACACGGTGAGCGGCCTTTTTAGTCAAAGTGGATATTCGCAATCCGCTCCTCTACTTGGGAGGTTAAATTCTGATACTTCCTTTTTTCTTCCGTTTGCTGTCCATGAGCAGATACACCATGCAGGCCATAAGCACAAGGCCGGATATGCCAAGTATCGCCTGGTACAGCCCGGTCATGGTGTCATCGCCGGTCTTCGGCCCATTCGTACCGGAACCGCCGACTGTGGCGGAGTATTGATTGATAAAGTCAAAGGCGCTCACCTGCTTGCCCGAAGCATTTGCAACCGTGCGGGTCAATACAAGCTGGCCGTCCACGTCCTTTACGCTATCCGTGATGGTATAGACCATGGAGTCATAGATATAGCCTCTCTCGCCGGTGTTGGTCTCTGAAACCGTATAATAGTAGGTTCCGATCTCGGTATAACTCCATGTGCCGAAGTCCTCCGTGCCGCTGCCTACAATCGTAAGGGTCTTTACGCCGCCGGAGCTGCCGGAGGGCATGGGGTTTGATTTGTCTTTCGCTTCCAGCTTGAAAGTGAAATTACTGTCTTTGCCTGGATTACCCGAAACCGTCTTATTGACGAGCGGGTCAACCATAAGAGAAGGGTCGCTCGCCAAATACGTGTATTTGTTCGCAAATTTGATGCTACCCGTCTTTGCGCCATCCTGCTTTTGGATGATCACGACTGCGTTTTTGGCGTAGTCTATATACACGGTGACAGTATACACTTGCGCGTCATAGGTATATCCGGTCTTGGGGGAGGCAATGTACTGCTCAATCTCGTAGTTATATATACCAGTCTGGATAAAAGAGATTGGCCCGGCATTTACGCTGCCTGTACCGCAGATGGTAAAGGTATATACATCTCCCACACTGCCGGACGGCATGGGATTACCCGTTTCCTTTGCCGTCAGCTTGTAGGTAAAGGTGTCCGCAGCGGACGATGAGGTGGGTTCTGTGAAAGTCTGCTCTACCACCATCGTCACCGGATTGGAACCCGGCGCAGCGTATGTGGTCTGAGCAAATGCCACAGAAAAAAAGCTGACCAACAGCAGACAAAATACAATTATTCCTTTGCCCCGTCTTGTTTTTTGAATCACGCTCATATTTCATTGCTCCTTTTACTCGTTTTCATTTCCGGTACCACTGTGCCTGAAATGTTTACTTTTATAATAAATAACAATAACCCGTATGATGAGGACTGCCAAAACCGGCAGCACGATCCACAGCCATGGAGGGAGTCCTGGCCACAGGGCGGGTTGTTCATCCGCCGAAGGCTGTGTTCTGGTATTGTCCGTTTCTGCCAAGTTAAATGCGTCGTCGTATGTGTCGTCCGTAATCCTCGCAACGAGTATATCCCGTCCGTTTGTAGTCGTGGGCGAGCATGTACTAAGCAGCACAATCCGGTCATGAGCCGTCACGCCTATATCACGGGTGAATGTTGCTTTCATGAGCAGGTTTTCTAAGTACGCCTGCTGTGCTTCTTTGCCTTGAACACCCGGTGCGAAGACCGAAGTGTCATAAGCGTCCGTATGAAGAAAGGCAAAGAACTCCAGTCCGTGATCCTTGCCGCCGTAGTACAGGTTTCCGTACAATCGGGCGTCAAAATAACTCTTATCGCTAAATAAGCCAATTTCACCGAACATGGTCTGTTGCTCCATGTGGTGGCCAAAGAGGATTGAATTGAAGTCTGAAAAATCCTTGCTGTTGCCGCAATCAAGAAAAATACTCCCCGAAAGCGAGTAGGTGCCTTCCGCGTTGGTATTAACATATTTCATGTTGTCTTCGCCCTGCGTCACCGGGTAGTCGATGTGCGTCCCATAGATGGTAAGCCAGGAGAACACTTCGGGGTTAATTGCTTGAAGCTCCTTAAAGGTTTTTCCTTCGTTCTCCACCGTGGGCTTGTAAATCTCATACCGTGCGGTGTCCGCCGCTTGATATACCTGGTTTGAGTCCCATAGAGCATAATTGGCAAAGGCGACCAGCAGCAGGATAACGGTCAGCACTATTAAATTGATGGTACCATTTACAACCTTTACCGCTTTTCTGCCTATGTTTTCTGCCGTTACGCTCATATAGAACCCTTTCCCTATATTGATTTAATTGCTATTGTCTGTTCTTAGTGATTGGATGAATAAGCCCTTTTGCGGGACTTCACGACTACAAACGCCACAAACGCGCCGGCTGTCAGAACGAGCATCATAATGAACGGCAGGTTGTTCAGTGCGATACCCGTGGGGGTAACGGTCTTATAGGTGTTCGTGAATGCCGCACTATTGGCAGCTTCACCAATCTGTTGGTTGCCGGTGGAAAGTGCGGTATTCGCAGTACCGGGGATGGTACTGGAGATGCCATTGACGACAAGGGCTATGCTTGGCGTATAGTCGGCCGCCGCAGCTTCTACCGCTACATAGCTTGAGCCGACTTCATTGTCAATAAAAGCAAGGGTCTGGCCGTGCTTGAGATTCACGGTAACGGCTGTCCCCGATGCGAATTCGATGTAAGCGCCGTTGGAATCAGTACCGGCTATAGTGCCGTTTGCGGCAGAAGTCACGACGGTATCAATGCCGCCGATATTCTCCACGACATAGCCTTTGTAGGTTGTGCCGGTCGCCAGGGCGGATTGTGTTACAGTAACGTTATACTCAAAGTATTTACTATGGTCTCCATAAGTACCGGCAACCGTCTTGCTGATGGCCAGCGTCTGATCGCCTGGTTCGGTAACATCCGTTCCGCCATTCGTTTTCGTAAAGGTATTAGTGAACACCATCGCACGGTAAGTGTCTGGCACGGTGCCCTCTTCCGGATCAGTTTTGTCGCCCGCGCTCTGGCCGGAATGGTCAGGCACTACGACAGTCGTACCGATTGCGGCGATATACAGGCCGCTGGTGCCGTTGGCAACATAGACCGCGATATCATACGAACCACCCGAATAAGTCATCGTCTCGCCGGTGGCGGTGGTGTAGGTACCCGATTGCTCGGTAACGGTGTAGGTATACACGCCCGCGTGCGGCCATGTAATGCTCGTAAAGAGGCTGGCGGTATCCTTTGTAACAGTCGTGACACCCGCTGTATTGGTTCCCGC
>Ga0153983_1000087_pt1 | contig 21000 bp, 19 predicted proteins | sample TSGA067MetaG_FD_104693 | JGI IMG/M metagenome (GOLD analysis project Ga0153983, IMG submission 104693) | Attine ant fungus gardens microbial communities from Georgia, USA - TSGA067 MetaG | ecosystem: Host-associated > Fungi > Mycelium > Unclassified | place: USA: Georgia, Alexander Wildlife... | reverse complement strand
TTCAAAGAATTCCAACTCATTTCCATCATCAATATACACAGCTCCTTTTCGCCCTCTGGCAATAACCTTCTCAAAATCCTCCTGATGTCCGAATTTGGAAGACATTGCTACGACTTCCATTCCCAAATCATCTTCCAACGCTTTTGTCCAATGCCACAGTCTGGGACCGCCGGTCCAGATTGCTACCTTTTTACCTTTTAATCGCTTTTTATACCAATCCAGCTGTGGTTTGAGTTCAGCAATCTTCTTGTCTACAAATGCCTGCGCTTTCGCATCAATTCCGAAAAATGCACCAATCTTCAACATGCTTTCTTTACAATAATCAAACCCCCATGTATCTACATCCATTCTTGGGATTTCATACTGTTTGTATAATTCATTCGCTATGTACCCAGCCGAACGGGCACAGTTTGTAATACTTAACTTGGCCTGATGCATGGATCGGCATTCATCATAAGTCGCATTTCCGGTGAAATGGGCGATTACTTGTATTCCCAGTTCTTCCATATACGAAGACAAGAGTTGACTGTCTCCCTGTATATTATAGTCTCCGATGATATTGATTGTATAAGGACTGGTGATTTCCTGCTCGTAAGTACCTACTTTCTGGTTGACCCATTCGATATTAAGAACATGATGTCCCTTTGACTGGCTAACACCTGCAAATCCAGGACATTCTACACAGAATATGTCTACATCGCCCAGTTCTGCTTCTACCGTTTTAACAACACCTTTTAGGTCATCACCGATTAGGGCAGTCGCACAGGTAGTATAGATAAACATTCTCTTTGATTCAGGAAACTCCCTGAATGCTTCCATAATACTTTTTTTCAGTTTTCCTTCTCCTCCAAATACTACATTAGATTCTTTCATATCTGAAGACCATGCATATTTCAACTGAAAATTGTCATTGTCACTTGGATATCTCTTGGTATGCCAGGTATTATAAGCACATCCGATTGGTCCATGAACCATCTGAATAGTATCCTTTAGAACTCCACCGATAACCAATTTTGCACCGCAATAACTACAACCTCTTTCCGAAAGTGATCCGGGAATTGTATTAATATTGGATGCCGGAAGAAATTCTGTTGTTTCTTCACCTTCTGCCTTGATGTAAATATGACGTTTCCGTTCAGGAATTGTCTCATCACACTCTAATAATGTCATTGGCATAACGCATTAACCTCCTTTTCTATCCTATTATTTATGTTAATTCTTATTATTCATTTAGTAAGTTTCTGAATCCTGTTGTTCTTTACCATCCCTGATTCGATAAGCTTTCAGAATTGGTAAAACGAATATCTTCCCATCACCGGGATTAGAAGTAGAATTGGACCTTATGATTGTCTTTACAACTGTTTCTACATCCTGATCTTTTAGAATCAAGGTAAATACCCTTTTAGGAATCAAGCGAAATGCTTCGGTAATATGTTCACTTGCCAAAGTAAGCGGCAAACCCGATAAATCTTTTGAATCCCCATAGAAGCCGTCATCTGCTGCCCGCTTACCTCTTCCCATAACCTTTCTGCAGCTAAAGGCCGGAAAACCAGCTTTCTCTAAAGCTTTTTTGGTTGTATTCACTTTACTTAATCGAACTATTGCAATGATTTCTTTCATAACAGTCCTCCTATAATCCAGATTCTTGTGTGCTGACTGTATATGCTTCTTCCACCGGTGCCACAAAGATTCTGCCATCGCCAAAATTTCCTTCGACTCCGGTTTGGGCATATTTCATAATTGTCTTAATAACCGTATCCTTTTCCTCGTCTTCTACAACAATCAACAGCATCTCCTTGGGTATTTCATCATAAACAACTTCACCTATCTTAATCCCTTTTTGCTTTCCTCGTCCAAATACATCCATCTTGGTCACCGCCGGAAAACCCGCTTTTTCTAATTCATCAAGTACTACACCAACTTTTTCACAACGTATAATTGCTCGAATAAGTACCATATCTCTACCTCCTTTTCCTTAGTCCAGGATACCATGTTCCATTAATATTTCTTCCAATCTTTCGGTGGCCATTGGCTTAGGTATTATAAACATATCGTTACCGTCAATCTTTTGTGCCAGAGTACGATATTCATCCGCCTGGGGAACATCAGGACTATAGTCTATTACCGTCTTTTTATTAACTTCAGCTCTCTGAACATCATTATCACGGGGGACAAAATGAATCATCTGTGTTCCAATCTCTTTTGCTACAGCCTCCACAAGTCCTACTTCGCCATCTACATTTCTTGAATTACAGATAAGACCGCCCAGTCTGACTCCGCCTGTATTAGCATATTTACTAATTCCCTTTGAAATATTATTTGCAGCATATAATGCCATCATCTCTCCAGAACATACGATGTATATCTCCTGTGCTTTACCTTCACGAATTGGCATTGCAAATCCCCCGCAGACAACATCTCCCAGAACGTCGTAAAATACATAATCCAAATCTTCTTCATAAGCACCCAGCTGCTCCAGCAAATTGATTGATGTTATGATTCCGCGACCGGCACAACCAACCCCCGGTTCAGGCCCTCCTGATTCCACTCCTCTGATACCGGCATAACCGGTTTTCAGAATCGAACTCAAATCGATATCTTCGCCCTCTTCCCTAAGTGTATCTAACACTGTTTTCTGTGCCAATCCACTTAATACTAATCTGGTCGAATCAGCCTTGGGATCACAGCCCACAATCATAATCTTCTTTCCCATCTCAGCAAGGCCGGCTGTTAAGTTTTGTGTAGTTGTGGATTTCCCAATACCGCCTTTTCCATAAATTGCTACCTGTCTCATTCACATTACCTCCTAATTTAAGATTAAACTGTAGTGACATAAAGCATGCGGCACTCTTAGAAGAATAAGAAAAACGCCAGACATATCCTTTTAGATATGGCTAGCGCCTTTGCTATAATTAGCTCCGTATTACTTTATATCAAAATTATATTTTGTTTTATGTTGATATTCAATACATGTATCTGTAAATTTTGCTAATTGTTTTATGTGGAATTTGTAAATATTGCACAACTACTTATTGAATATTAGATTTATTGACATATAGCTTAGTGACATACGTTTTAGACATGATACATTAATCACCTATATTCTGTATGGATAGGAGGTTACGGACTTATCATAACTGATATGATATTTCTCATGGTTTTGCAAGGATATTTTTTTTGCAAAATGAAGCATCGGCAAGGTTCATTTATAACGAAATATAGTTATGGTAATTAATTGTTTTTTCGATAGGTCGAAATAAAATTTGTATTTCTAGTTTAATTTTGTTATAATTAGATATAATAATCATAGGGAGGTTAGGTCACTATGATAAAAAGAGAACTGTACTTATCAAAAATCAGACCATTTTACAATTCAGATTTAATAAAAGTATTAATTGGTATTAGGCGTTGTGGCAAATCTGTTATATTAAGACAAATCATGGAAGATTTGATTGCGTCAGGTAACAAAAGGGAGCAGATTATTTATACTAATTTTGAGGATTTGGAGTATGCTAAAATTCAGAATGAATTAGATTTGCACCAATATATCAAAACGAAAGTTATCGAAAATCAAAAAACCTATTTGTTTTTTGACGAAATCCAAGATGTCAAAAATTTTGAAAAAGCTATTAATTCTTTTAGAGCTACGATGAATGTTAGTATATTTATTACCGGCTCTAATGGAAAGTTATTGTCAGGAGAATTGGCAACCCATCTTTCCGGGCGATATATAAGTTTTAGAATTATGCCATTTTGTTTTCGGGAGGTTTGTGCAATCCGCGGCATAGATGCTTCACAAGCTTCAGAGAATGACTTTATGGATTATCTCACCTGGGGCGGGATGCCGCAAAGATTCCAATTTAGCAGCGATGAGGAAACAAAAGTCTATTTAAACGATTTATATAGTTCTGTTGTCCTTCGGGATATTATCCAACGGAGTAAAATAAAAGATGTGGACTTACTGAATCGAATTATCGAATATTTGGCGGCAACCCCATCACAAATATTTTCTGCAGTATCCATATCCGGATATTTTGAAAGCGTCAATCGTAAGATTTCAACAGAGACATTGTATAATTACCTGGAACATATCATCGCTTCTCTAATTTTTAGTAAAGCAGGCCGATATGATATCAGAGGCAAACGCATCTTAGCTAAAATGGATAAATATTATTTGACAGACTTAGGACTGGGAAAAATAAAGAATACGGGATTTAAAATCGAGTTGGGAGCATTATTAGAAAATATAGTATACAACGAACTTCTGGTCCGTGGTTATGAGGTATATGTTGGGAAGACGGTCAAGGGTGAGATTGATTTTTTAGCCATCAACGGAGATAAGAAAGAATATTTTCAAGTGGCCTATCTTTTAGCTGACGACTCCGTCATACAACGAGAATTTAGTGCCTATCAGGATGTTCAGGATAATTATCCTAAGTACGTCTTATCAATGGATCGATTTGATTTTTCAAGAGATGGTATTATTCATAAAAATATCATTGATTTTTTACTGGAAAGTTATTAGGGTGAACGGACGGTATCTATATGTAGTTCTACAACGATAACCCATATAACCTTGTAAAATAGGCTATATGGGTTATTTGATTATCTTAGAAATCTAGTCATTCCGGTACGTTTCTCACTGTAAACGCTTCAAGCGGCAATCCGTCAACCGTAATGGAACCATCTTCTCCGACAACCACCTGATAAATATTTTCATTTGGCAAATAACCTGATGGCGCAAGGGTTTCCCTAAGCTCATAAATTCTCACAGTAATTACCCCAAAACTCACTATACCATTGACATCAGAAATTGCCATCCCTACCACAGTTCCATTCTGCGAAAGCTGAAAACCCGCTCCCGCTAACGGTAAGTCTGTCACGCTATCCACCTTCCTAAAACGAAATTGCTTTTGTGGATTATTCATAAGAAGGTAGCCATCTGCAGGTTGCCCAAGAATGGTAACTGTTTTGTCTTCTGCAACCACGACAGTCAGCCTTTCTACAGCAGCTTCAAACCCGGCAGGCGGCATGGTTTCCACCAATTCATAAGTTCCTGGGTTAAGGTTTTTAAATGTCACCTCACCGGTATCGGTTGAAACAGCACAAGCAATCGGTAACGCATCTGAAAACAATGCATATACCGCACCGGCAAGAGGCATATTATCCTCAGCATTAGTTTTTATGGCCGTAAAGGAAGCAGACGCAGCAGTGTTTTTAATGACAATACGAGTGGATAAGCTGTCGTCAACATATATGTTGCCGCAGCCATCCACACTAATATCAAAGGTCTTGTCTGTAGCTTCATAACCTATAGGCGGACTAACCTCTCTTAATTGATACTTTTTACAAGGAAAAATATCGACTTCTATCAAACCCATAGCGTCTGTCGTTTCTCTGGATAATACAGTACCTCTATAATCGAGCAATTCAAAAACCGCACCACTTAGTCCGGCCTCTGTCACGCTATCGATTTTACTGATGACAAGCGGAACGCCTCTTGCTTTATCACTACAAATATGATCCCAATTCATTTATCTACACACCCTTCAAAATAAACTTTTGACTAATCCTCCATTGTCAATGAAGGTATAGTCATTATTATATTACGAAGAAATATGAAGAATGTGACAAATTCCAAAATATTACGACAATTTTCTCAAATATTGAAAAATCACTCTAATTACTGACATACTCCTCTCCCCGTTCGTCTAAAACCGTTAGAGAAGTCAATTGCATCCTCAGATACTCATATCCATTTTCCTCATACATTTCCAAAACACCGATGGCTTCCACCCAGTCATTTTCCTCCGGATATTCCCCATCCCAAGTCACTTCAAAACCGGCATTACTGTCATAACCGCAACATCCGGGACCATAACGAATCACATAGAAATAGGTTGTGCCCGTTTCCTCCCAATAATCTGACATGAATATACCCTCATATTGAATGGTCTTTCCCAAATAATCTTCCGTATTAATATAGATATCATTAGTCTGAGCAATAAAAAGATTTTCTGTAATTTCAACAACATCATCCCTATCGCCGCTTAAAGTTTCAGGCGCTAAAGATTCAGATTCGGTATCAGTATCAGTATCCATGGCAGCTGCTTTTCCACATCCTGAAAGCAACAATATACAACTTAAAATTAGTAAAATACTTTTTTTCAAGAATCACACTCTCCTTTTCAGCAAACCAACACCACTAAACAGCAAAAATGCCACAATGTTAACAGCTACAACACTGGCTCCGGTTGGTGTTGCATAAATATATGAAAACACGACACCGATAAAGAAGCAAATAAGCGAAACAAAAGCAGAACAAATAATCACCGATTTAAAGGTTTTACAAACCCGCATTGAAGTCAGTGCCGGAAAAATAATCAGACTGGAAATAAGCATCGCTCCCATCATTCGCATCCCAAGGACAATAGTAATTGCCGTCAAAAAGGCAATCAGCATATTGTAAGTGCCGGTTTTGGTCCCTGTCGCCTTGGCAAAGGTTTCATCAAAGGTAACGGCAAATATTTTATTGTAAAAAAGTATAAAAAGCACTAATACAACAATAGACAAAGCCACACTCAAATACACATCACTTTTACTCATTGCTAAAATACTGCCGAACAAGTAATTACAAACATCCGTATTCATGCCTGTTGTCATGGATATGATAATGACACCCATGGCCATTGATCCGGTGGATATGAGCGCGATGGCAGAATCTCCTTTAATTTTGCTATTTTCACTGAGCCGCAGAAGCAGAAAAGCGGCCAGTACAACAATCGGAATGGAAACCGCTAAGGGAGCCAGATTCAATGCCGTGGCAATGGCTAAAGCACCAAAACCAACGTGGGATAACCCATCACCAATCATGGAATATCTTTTGAGTACCAGACTGACTCCCAATAAAGATGCACATAAGGATACCAGTAAGCCTACAATCACCGCGCGGACAAGAAAGCTATATGAAAACATTTGTGATAAGGTTTCAATCATGCATATCACCTCCCATGAAAGTCTTTCCAATACCACTTTCTTTGTATTCCGCCACAGTTCCAAAAAATTCCTGCTTATTTTTCAAATGCAGAATATGGCTGGCGTACTGGATAGCGCTATGAATATCGTGAGAAACCATAATAATTGTAATACCTGTTTCTGTATTGATTTTTTTAATCATGCGGTATAAGTCCTGCGTCACCACAGGATCAAGACCTGCTACAGGTTCATCTAAAAGCAGCATTTTTTTGGTAGCACACAGCGCTCTGGCCAATAACACCCTTTGCTGCTGACCACCGGACAATTCCCTGTAACACTTATTTTTTAAGTCTAATATATTCAGTTTCTTTAAATTTTCTTCTACGACCAGCTTATCCTTTTTCGTATAAAAACTCTTTAATCCGCGGCTATTTAAACGGCCGGACAATACTACCTCGTAAACGCTGGCCGGAAAATCCTTTTGAACCTCTGTCTGTTGAGGCAGATAGCCAATTTCATTGGCCATGAGTTCAGCGCTCATTAAAACACTTCCTTTAGCGGGCTGTTTCAGTCGGAGCAAGCCCTTTATAAGGGTACTTTTGCCGGAACCATTCTCTCCCACAACACATAAATAATCTCCGTCACTCACTTCAAAATCAAGACCGCTTATCACAGTATTGCCTTCATAAGCAAAGGATACATCCTGACAGGTTATTAAAGCCATATTACTGCAGCGCCTCCTTTAAGTTTTCTACATTTTGATTCATTAAATCCAAGTAACTTACACCGCCTTCTAACTCCTTCGCCGTAACATTATGACAGGAATGCAGGAGCAGCTTCACTGCATTTGTGCTCTCACTTATGGTATCTGCCATTTTTCCATTGGAAAATTCAATGTAAAATACCACAGGAATATTTTCTTGATTAACTTTATCAATTAAAAAAGCAACCGTAGCCGCACTGGGTTCCGTGTCAGATGAGCAGCCGGGGAATGCGGCATAGTAGGTAAGCCCATAATCCACCGCCAGATAGCGAAATGGGAATCTGTCTCCGAATACAAGCGTCGTCCTCGCAGCATGATCTACTACCTCTTGTAATGCTGCATCTAGTTCATCGAGCTTTTCAAGATAAGCCGTCGTATTTTCCTTAAAAAGTCCGGCATTAGCACGATCTGCTTCGCACAAGGCATCAGAAATACCCTGAACAATGAGCTTTGCATTTTTAGGAGAAGTCCAGACGTGTTCATCGTACTCTGCTTCTTCCTCTTGCTCATCACTTTCATGCTCATCTTCCGCTTCCATTCCCTCAACAATTTCTTCTTCAACGACATTCACTGAATCCATCAAGGCAATGATTTTCATGTTACCGGTATCCATAGACTCTAAAATCTCATCAACCCATGATTCAGATTCACCGCCGACATAAATAAATACATCACAGTTTTGAATGGTGATAATGTCCTGAGGTGTCGGCTCATAAGAATGGCTTTCCGAGCCGGGGGATAAAAGCATCATCAGTTCAACATTATCCCCCGCTATTTCCCGGACAAAATCATACTGGGGAAATATCGTAGTAACAACACTTACCACATCATCTGTGTCATCTGTATCAGCACTAGATTTAGTATTATTCTGCTGGCATCCGGTCAGAATTGCTGTCATTAAGATTGCTAAAAGAACTAGCTTGGCTATATGTTTCATCGAATAAAACCTCCTGTTTTCATTTTATGTGAAACCTATCTATCTTATATCTGAACAGTTTTTACACTTTCCATAAAATACTGTTTTAGTCGTATTAATGTCAAACTCATGCTGCTTTAAAATATGCTGTTGCATGTCATCTAAATAACCACATTGCAGATGAACCAGTTTCCCGCAATCCGCACATTTTAAATGAAAATGCTCACTGCAATCTGTATTTTCACTTATATATTGGTAACAGGCTCCCGAAGCTCCGTCGATTACATATTTTTTGACTTTGCCAGATTCAACCAGCTTATCAAGATGACGATATATGGTAGCCACTCCGATTGGTGTTCCTTTCTCTTTAAAAGCCTCCGCAATTTGACTTGCCGTTACATGAAGTCCGTCAAGGGATGCGATATAAGAGAGAATAGCTTCACTTTGCCTGGTTTTATAACTTGTTGCCCTTTCCATGCGGGTTCCTCCGTTCAGAATTTGATAATCGTTTTCATATTAGCACAAGGATTGGATTGTGTCAAGGGACAAGTTTTGTCGTATTTTGTTGGCAAGTCAATTCACTACCTTGGCAAGTTTAAAATTTAGTTGGCAAATAATCTCAATAATTTGGCAAATTTCTTGACAAAAACCATTTTTGTTGGTAAGATTTAACTAGGAGGTGGTTTAATGCAATCAGAAGAATTGGCTGCACTCGCTGCCAAAGTGCAAAAACTTCAATGCAAAATGCAAAATATCGAGGTAAAATCGGCACATAAAGGCTGTCCCACAAGATTATACGACACTTTATCAAGCTTTTCAAATCAAGATGACGGTGGTATTATTTTGTTCGGTTTAGATGAAGAAACCGGGTTCTCTACAATGGGTGTTTATGATGCACATGATTTACAAAAAAAAGTCACTGAACAGTGTAAACAGATGGAACCGATTGTACGAGCCCTTTTTACTGTATGCGAAATTGACGGCAAAATCGTTGTTTCTGCTGAAATTCCCGGGATTGATATTTCCGAGCGACCTGTTTATTATAAAGGTGTCGGGCGCACTAAGGGTTCTTATGTTCGTGTTGGCGAATCCGACGAGCACATGAATGAATATGAAATCTATAGCTATGATGCTTTTCGTAAGCGTACCCGGGATGACATTCGTAAGATTGATACCGCAAAATTTTCCCTGTTTGACCATGCCCAGGTCCAGCGCTATCTTGATGCTATCAAAAAAGAACGCAGAAATCTTTCTGAAAATGTTTCCGACGATGAAATATTAGAACTTATGGGTGTCCTGTCCGACAAAATTCCGACACTTGCCGGCGTCCTGTCATTTGCAAAATATCCACAGGCCTATTTTCCACAACTATGTATAACTGCTGTTGTTGTTCCGGGCACAGAACTCGGGAGCCTTGGCAGTGACGGAGAGCGATTCATTGATAATCAACGCATTACCGGAACTATTCCTGAAATGCTTGAGATGGCTGTTGATTTCGTAAGACGCAACAGCCGTAACAAAACAATTATTGACGATGATGGTAAACGTAGAGATAAAATGGAATATCCGATAAAGGCGGTCCGCGAAGCAGCACTAAATGCTTTAATCCATCGTGATTATAGTATCCATACAGAAAATGTGCCCATCCGTATTGAAATGTACCGGAATCGAATGGTAATTATCAACAGTGGCGGTCTTTACGGAAAAATAACTATAGATTCTCTGGGCAAGGTACATCCGGAGACAAGAAATGCGGCTCTGGCAAATATTTTGGAAATTTTAGGAGTAACCGAAAATCGATATTCCGGTATTCCGACCATTCTTATTGAATTTAAAAAAGCAGGACTTCCGCCTCCTATATTTGCGGTTCGCCGCGGAGAATTTATTGTTACATTCAAAAATAATATTTATGAGAATGATTCAAAACCAGAGAAAAAAAAATTGCCTGCCGCTATTCTTGATTTTTGCAGCACTCCCCGAACAAGAGCAGAGCTTGAAGAATTTACTGGATATTCAAGATTTTACACAATGGCTAATTTTGTACAGCCATTAATTGACGGTGGTTTATTGAAACTTACAATCCCTGATAAACCTAAAAGCTCAAAACAAAAATACATGAGTGCATCGGCCTAAAACTTAAAAGAGGATACTCACAGCCAGATATAAACTCATTGGTTTCGAGGTATCCTCTTAATTTATAAAACTATTTCGTCAACACCAGTCTGACAGCATTTTTCCATCCATCTATTTTCTTCTTCCACATTTCCTCAGGCATTTTCGGCTCAAATCTCGTTCTTTCTATCCTGCCAAACAATTCATCTTTATCATATAACCCAAGGCTTATTCCCGCCGCATAGGCAGCTCCGATTCCAGATAATTCCTCACCCCCCGGCACCTGCACCGGAAGGTTTAAGATATCACTTTGGAATTCCATCAGATACTTATTCTTCGTCGGACCCCCGTCTACACGCATTTCCTGAATAGGAATCCCGGAATCTTCGCCCATTACCTTTACAACATCCGCTATTTGATAAGCAATACAGTCCAATGCCGCCCGCACGACTTCTGCCTGCCCGGTTGTCCGTGTCATACCGCTCAACATACCTGTCGCCTTACTATCCCAATAGGGCGCTCCCAATCCTGTAAATGCCGGAACAAGATATGTATCATCTTCCCGAGATGCAGCCCTTGCCAATCCTTCGGTATCATTTGCGGAATTTATTAACTTTAAATCTTTACATAGCCAGGTAATGACAGCTCCTGTATAATTAACATTTCCCTCTAATACATAATTCACCTTGCCATCCATTCCCCATGCCAGAGAGGTGACGACTCCATTCTGACTAAAGACCGGTTCTTCTCCTACATTCATCATGACTGAGGAGCCCGTCCCATAGGTAGTTTTAATCATTCCTTTTTTAAAGCAGCCCTGAGCAAACATTGCCCCGTGAGAATCACCAAGAACACCATGAATCGGTATTGCCTCATCTAAGAAACCGGCAAAATCGGTTTCTCCATAATACCCGTTGGAATCATGTACCTCCGGAAGATTTTTCTCAGGTATGCCAAAAATCCCGCAGATTTCTTGGTCCCATTTCAATTCTTTAATATTAAAAAGCTGCGTCCTGGACGCATTGGAATAATCCGTTTTAAAGCTTTTTCCACCCGTTAAACGGTAAACCAAGAAGCTATCTATCGTTCCATAAAGCAGCTGACTTGCGTCAGCTTTTGCTCTTGCTCCTTCGACATTTTCTAAAATCCAGGCAATTTTTCCTGCTGAAAAGTAAGGTGATAGCTGCAAGCCGGTTCGTTCCTGTATCAGCTTATCATAGCCATCTTTTTGGATACGATTACAAATCGTCTCACCTCGGGCACACTGCCAGACGATAGCGTTATCAATTGCTTTGCCGTCTATTTCCCAGGCAAGTGCTGTTTCCCGCTGATTACTTATCCCCACACCGATGATTTCATCTTTAGATATCCCGGATTTTTCCACGACAGCCTTCACGCTTCTGAGTACATTCTGATAAATTTCTTCCGGATCATGCGCCACCCATCCCAAGGCATTTACAATCTGTTCATGTGGCAAATCATAGCGGCCAGCCATATCCCCTTTTTCATCAAATAAAAGCGCCTTAGTGCCTTGCGTACTCTGATCGATACTTAATACATATTTCCCCATTCTACAGCGACTCCTATCTATAATAGCTCTATTACTTTTTGGGCGATCCCACTTGCATTCAAACCATAATAGTCAAATACTTCTTTCGCCGTTCCTGTGATGACAGGTGCATCTGGAAGAGTCATATTGACCACTTTCTTAGGGCACTCACCGGCTATCACCTGGCACACCATAGAACCTAGTCCGCCAAATGGCGCATGCTCTTCAACAGTCACCACAGCCTTGGCATTAGCTGCTGCTTTTAAAATAGTTTCTTTATCCAGTGGTTTCACACAATACATATCCACTACCGTTACACCAATACCCTGATCTTTTAACAAAGCGGCCGCTTTTACCGCCGGGTCAACCATTTCTCCGCAAGCGATAATGGCTGCATCTGTGCCTTCTGTCAAAACGTTTGCCTTGTCTATTTCAAAGGGACAGTCATCCTCTGTATAAATATCTTCCACAGGATTTCTTCCCACCCGTACATATGCCGGCTTCTTATCTTTAAGCAGGGCTTCGATTAAGTGTTTCGTCTGAAACCTGTCACTTGGCAAATACACTCTCATATTTGGAACGGCTGCCATCGCCGCAATATCCTGCAGTGAATGGTGACTCATTCCCAATGCCCCATAACTGATGCCACCGCTGATTCCGATGAGCGTTACGTTGGTATCTGAATAGGCACAATCCACTTTTGCCTGCTCATAGCTTCTGGCAGAGATGAAGCATGCCGGTGACACCGCAAACGATTTCTTTCCACAGCTTGCCAGACCTGCCGCAATACTCACCAAATTCTGCTCTGCAATACCTACCTCGATAAATTGCTTCGGATGCGCCTTCACATAGGGAATCAGAGATGCGGAACCCCTGGAATCACTGCATAAAACGACAATATCCTGATCTGTATTCGCCTTATCAATCAACACATCACAAATGGCCTGACGATTTGGTATCTTATTCATGAAGAAGCGCCTCCTTTCGCACTGCAAAATCTTTTTGCAGCGCAAAATCTTTTTGCAGCGCAATTTTTTTTCGCAGCTTAAAATCTGCCGCAATCCGCTCGTACTCATCTTGGGTCGGCACCTTATGATGCCATGCCGCATTATTTTCCATCACCGACGAACCATAACCCTTAATTGTATTTGCAATAATGACTGTGGGTTTTCCTTTAATCTCTTTCGCCTCATTAAAAGCGGCATCCAGTGCATCAATATCATTGCCGTCACAGCAAATGACATGCCAGCCAAAGCTTGCCCACCGCTCCTCCTGAATGTCCTGGGCCATAATGCTTTCCGTTTTCCCGGATATCTGAAGTCTGTTTCTATCGACCACCGCACACAGGTTATCCAAGTGATAATGCCCGCCTGCCATCGCTCCTTCCCAGACCGAACCTTCTGCCAGTTCGCCATCGCCCATAACAGTATAAATCCGATAATCTTTTTCGTCCATTTTACCCGCCAGAGCCATGCCCACACATACCGGAAGGCCATGGCCGAGCGAACCTGAGTTCATCTCAATGCCCGGAAGTTTATTATAAGGATGACCTATGTATTTAGAACCAAATTTCGAAAAGTCGGCAATCACTTCCCGAATATCAAGAAAGCCTTTTGCCGCAAGAACAGCATAATAAGCTTCAACCGAATGTCCTTTACTCAACACAAATCTATCCCGATTCGGACTGTCTGCCATTTCCGGCGAAATATTCATTTGCTTAAAATACAAGGTAATCAATATATCAATCACGCTCATATCCCCACCAATATGGCCGGTCTTAGCCGCCACAATCATATCTAAAACATCTTGACGCAAATCAAAAGATTTAGCCTTTAAATTTTCCACATTAACCTCCATTTCTTCCTCAGCCCGCAAACTTTGAGCTGTATTTTTTTGCGGTTATTCACCTCTCAAATATGCTTTAACCTTTTCTTCAATAGGATCATAAAAATCTGGTGATACGCCGATATATTTACAGGCTTCATATAATACAGGAACCACATCCTTATGAACACCTACGCAATGATGAATATATGGACCCTCTACAATTTTAGCCTCCAGCCGCTTCAAGTTTTCAACCTCAATCCACACGTATGTACCTTTTGTGTATGGACCCTCTATCCCTTTTGCATTGCCAAGAAGTAAGGAATATTCTCCATTATCACCATCAAAGCGGCAAAGGGTCATCTCGCCATGCTTCGCCTCGGCTTCCACGGCCCCGGGATAATCAAAAGCCAGAGGGTACCCAATGGCAGGCTTTTCCTTGGCTACGGAAATCGGCCACGGACCACAGTGCTGCAGCAATTCTCCATTTTCATTATCCGGATGACGCACTGTCCAATCAGCAAAAAAGCTTCGCACTTGATCCATCCCGGCTGCCTCTGCCATAACAGCGGTAATAGCTCCATGGATATCGGTTTCGCATACGACCGGAAAACCTTCTTCATTCAATAAGGCATTGGCTGCACAAGGCATCGTACCAATTTCACTCGGCAACGCATTCCAACATTGGATAGCCGCCGCATTACAACCATATTGGCCGGCAAGATTTTTCATGGCAACTTTTAATGCGGCAACAGTGGCCAACTCCTCTTTAGTAATCTGGATATCCATATTCTCTTTGCAATAGCGAATCACTTTTTCCATTTCCCTGCCTTCGGCTTTAACCTCCTTCATTTTGGCTGTCAGCTCCGGCAGAGGGATGGGAGATATCTGGATATTAAATCGCTCTAATAATTCCCCCTCATTACACATCGTCGTCCAAAAATCAAAGGGTCTTGGTCCAATCTGCAGGATTCGCGTACTCTTAAATACCTTGACAACATTACACACTGCCAGGAAATCTCTAAGTCCTCTTGCAAATGCCAAATCATCAAGCCGGCAGTTAGTCATGTAGGTAAAAGGCACACCAAATCTTCTAAGTACCTTTCCGGTAGCAAATAACCCACACTGACTGTCTCGTAATCTAATCCCATTTTCATCAGGTCTTTCATCTCTTGGACCCCATAAAAGAACAGGTACACCTACTTCCTTTGCCAGTCTTGCACAGACATACTCGGTACCAAAATTACAATGGGGTAAAAACAATCCATCTATTGCTTCGGCCTTAAATTTAGCAGCAATTTTCTCCCTGTCATTATCGTCATATAAAAGTCCCTCGTCATTGATATCTGTAATGTCTACAAATGTGATGCCTAGTTCCACCAGTTTCTTCCGGGTTAAATCCGCATACTTAATGGCATCCGGTGCGCTAAAAATGCTCCGTCTCGTTGGTGCAAAACCAATTTTTATTGTTTTCATTTTCCGCCTTCACTCTCCTTTTTTCATTCCACACGCCTAATGCGAATAGCCATATATTCTTTTCCCGGAAGTTCGACCTTAAACTTCCCCCTAAAAACACCTTTGTTCGTGATGGTCATCTCCCATGTATCAATCATTTCCACCTCGTACTTATGATTCTCATCAAAATAAAATTCTCTAAAGGAAGGACGCATAAAACTATAATAGTAGAGGTTGTAACTATTCTCTGGAAACATCCCTTCCACTGTAGCTGCTACCTGGTCCCACCCGCCTTCTAACGGCATCAGTCCGGGAGCCGGTGTCTGAGCTAATATTTTGTACATAAACTTAAGTCGCTTCGGACTGTCTCCGTGCAATTCCCCGCCATGAGACCACCAGAGTATATCCTTGGGATGGGTATAGGTTTCCCCATGCCCTGCATAACCACCACGGCACATGGCCTCCCAAAACCGGCGAACCAATTCCTTGCCACTTAAATTTCCCCAGCCATGTTGGATATTTCCTTCATAACCAATTTCATCTAACACTATCGGTTTTTTGTATCGTTCTCTCCATTCGTTGACCAGTTCTGCCGACTTATAAAGATCCTGCCTTTGAATACTGCAATGCGTAATCCAGGGGCGCGAATGATTATAAAAGGATCGGCAGTTATGGATTGAACGTAAATGATTATAGGGGTCATAGTCACAAAGGATTTTTGCATATCTTTCCCAGTCCGCAATGGATTTTTGCGGCATTAAATCATATTCATTAGCCAGTGACCACCACACATTTCGATAGGACGCAAACCTTGCAACAACATATTTCCAGTACAAATCATCACTCGCCTCATCCATCATGCTAAAGCCCCATCTATCATAGGGATGCATTATTATCAAATCGGCCTCGATGGATAAATCCCTGAGGGCTTCAATACATTTCTCAATATGTCTGAAATGCTCTACATTAAATTTAGTAAAATCCCAGTGATTTCCCGGAGCCTTTCCCACATATTCCATAAAATTGTCTTTTGTTAAAGCACTGCTGTCGCAGGGTGTTCCTTCATAAGGGTAGGAACGGGGTTCTCCCAAGTTATAATCATAGTGCTTTGGAAAAATACAAAATCGGATTTTATTAAACGCATTATCCCTCAATGCTTCAAGAGTCTGCGCCACTAATTCATCTGACTGCAGTTCCCATACATAGCACGTCGTTCCCACTGAAAAATATGGCTCCCCATCTTCATAAGTAAAATGATATGTATTCGCTACTCTCACCGGTCCATGATTATTTTCCGATGCCGGAATAACGGTAAAACTTCCGTTATAACTTTCCGCCGAAAAACTACCGCCTATTTCGAAAGTATATGCCTCAACAAATGAGGGCATAAACCGCACTTTATAAATACCATTTCCGTCATAAAAACCTTCAACTGCCACCTGTTCGTTTTTGCTTTTGAATGTTCCTGTAATCTGATAATCTACAAACGGATTTTTATCAGAAAAACCATGGCATATAACTTCCAAGATGTCCCATCTCTCTACTTCCCCCGCATGTGGTGTGTCATTATGCGGAATACACTCAAATCTAGTCATTTTTTTATACCTTTCTATGTCTATTTTAAATTACGATTTTACAGCACCTGCCATACCTTCAACAAAGTATCGTTGAAAAAACAGGTAGACAATCATTACCGGAATAATAGCGATCAAAACGCCGGCACATAGATAGCCATAATCCGTACCATGTTCGCCAACAAAGGTCATCAAACCTACCGGAACTGTTTTCATCGCATTATCATTAATAATAACGCTGGCTAGTAAATATTCATTCCAAGTCGATAAAAAATCTGTAATAAACAGTGTCGCAATGGCCGGTTTCACTATCGGCAATATGACATGGAGAAACATCTGCCATTTATTACAGCCATCCAAATAGGCGGCTTCATCAATATCCTTTGGTATTCCTTTCATAAAACCACGTAAAATTAATATTCCAAAGGAAATACCAAAACCGATATAAACATAAAACAATCCAAAATATGTATTTAATAAATTCAGCTTACTGTAAATAATATTAATGGGTACCAGCGCAGCCTGCATAGGCAGCATCATACCAATCAAAAAGAAGATAAAAATACCCGTTTTATGCTTAATATTTAGTCTTGTCAAGGCATATGCGGCTAAGGCTTCCACCAAAATTCCCAAGGGTACTTTAAAGCCCGAGACAATCAAATCATTTTTCATGTATGTAAATAAACGGCCCTTGGTAAAAGCATTAATAAAATTTCCCCATGCAATATTTTCAGGAAGTTGAAAAAGCCCAATGCCACTATAGAAATCCTGTTTACTTTTCAATGCAGTTACAACCAATGTAAACACGGGAACAATCCAAACAAGAGCAAGCAGTGCTAAGATAACGTATAAAGCTGTTTTGTTAAATATCTTTTTTTGTTTTCCCTGCATATTCATCCCCTCCTAGTCATCTTTTGCCGTGAACGAAACGTAGGGCACAATAACCAGCATCATAATAATAACCATAATACAGGATATAGCCGTTCCGATTCCCACATTATTATAGGTAAATGTCTGTGAATACATATAGGTTGAGAGCATCTGCGTCGCATTGTTAGGCCCTCCGCCTGTCAATCCCTGAACAACATCGAAAACCTTCATAGCGGCCACGATTAATGTAGCTATGACAATAACGAAAGTTTCTTTCATTAAAGGAATCGTAATCTTAAAGAACTTTTTCCTTCCATTAGCGCCATCAATTACCGCCGCCTCCAACACTTCTGTCGATACGCCCTGTAATCCTGCCAAAAACAAAATCATCGGCTGCCCGACGGCCTGCCATAAGGCTGCCACAAAAACAGCATAAATGCTGACCTTTGGATCTGATAGCCAGCTTTGGCTAAAATCTAACCCCAGTAAACTTGCAAATTCATTGATAAACCCAACACTCGGATTATAAATCCATCTCCAGATAATAGAAACCGCAATGGGTGCGATTACACAAGGGAAATAGAAAAAGCCGCGGAAGAATGTGCGGCCTTTAAATTGTTTGTTCAACATAACTGCAAGCGCCAGGGCAATTGTCATCGTTACAACTAAAGTCAACACAATCCAGATAATATTATTTTTTAAAGCCGTTATAAATATAGGATCACTGACAAATAAATTAATGTAATTATTTAAGCCGACAAATTCCATGTCCCCTATTCCATTCCACTTGAATAAGCTGATATACAAGGAATAAAATACCGGAAAAACAATGACCGATAAATAAATAATCAGTGCCGGCATCAAAAAAATATAGGAACCGATATTAGTTTTTACTCTTTTCTTCATTTTTTTCTTTCTCTCCATCAACTTTTAAAACGATATATAAGCGAAGGCTTCACTTGCCTTCGCCTATATCCGTTAATTTCTATTTACTCTGATACGCTTCAACTGCCGCCTGAATAGCTGCAGCACCTTCCTCCGGTGTCATTTCTCCATTCGCAACGGCATCCTGTACATTAAATAATCCGTCCGCAACCTCTGATGGGAACGCTTGATCTGTAATCGTGAAAGTCCCATTGGTTTCCGCCGTTTCCATAATAGTAGGTATATTGATGTATTTTTCCGGAGCTTCCGAACCAATCTTAGGCAACGGGAGATTATAAAAATCCGCATATTGTTCTACATTTTCATCATTATAATAATAGTCCATAAATCTCATGCAAGCTTCTAATTCTTCAGCGCTGTTATTGGCGTTAAATTGGGTCATTTCAGCAAAAGCTGACACTCTGCTAGTTCCGCTGGTCGGTAATGCAAATGTTCCAAAAAGACTGAGGTCACCACCATCGGAAAGAATTTGTCCGTCATACCATTGTCCCTGGATATCCATGGCACATTCACCGGTCATCATGGCCAATCTTGTGTCGTCGGGATTCGCTGTGACAAAACCATCAGGGAAATATCCTTTTTCACAAAATTCTTTATATTTTGTCAACGCTTTAATGACATATTCATTATCCCAGCTCTCATCAAACGTACTGAGTGCATCATGAGTTTCTTCTCCTGCATAATATTCAACCAGTAATTCTACAAAACGCATCACATGCCAGCCATTCAAACCTGCCGTAGAAATCGGTGTCACACCGTTTTCTTTAAGCGTTGCACAAATTTCTTCAAATTCTTCAAATGTTGTAGGAACTTCCAATCCATATTGTTCAAAGATATCCTTTCGATAATATACATTCAAAACACTATAACTGGTAGGATAACCAGCCAACTGATCATCAAATGTACATAAGCTAAGTGAACCTGATGTAAAAATGTCAGACCAACCGTTTTCTTTGGCATAGGCCGTCAGATCATATGTAGCACCATTGTCCACATAAAATCTTCCAAGACTTCCGCCCCAGTTAAACCACATATTAGGTAAGGTTCCTGAAGATGCGGCAACCTTACAGGCATCCTTGATACCATCCGTATCGTAATAAGAAATCGTTACCTCAACATCATCATTGGCCGCATTGAACGATTCCGCAATCTCATCTAATGCCTCCTGCCTTGTACTCAACGTCCAAAAAGTAACACTTGTTTTACCACTTCCTCCACTTGTTCCGGTTGTCTCTGTTCCACTCTTGCTTTCTGCTGATTCGCCCCCTCCGTTGCCACAGCCAGTTATTATAACCGACAATAGCATAAGTGACGCCAACAGCAATGATATGATCTTCTTCGATTTCATGCCAAAATCCTCCTTTAAATTTATTCACTTATTTTTAAATTTATTTAAACACATATCCGCAATATATTCAAGTTATTTTTTATAATTCGTACATTTAAATAACTTTTTAATTATATTTTTGTATATTTCCACTATATTTTATATTAATATGATTTCTTTTATTCTTTTATTCACTTTTGTTTTTATATGAATTTTTATATAAATATTTATACAAAAGCATAAATTGAGACTGTCGATTAATACCGAATTTTGACCCTTTCAATACAAAATAAGAACACCCCCGTAGGAATCGGCATTTTATAAACGCGAGATTTTTCAACGGGGGTATTCTTTGTTGGTTTCTCTTCTAGGATTGTTGATCGGAAGATTTTTCTGCCTGTGTTTTTGCTGCATTTTTCAGCTTCATTCAATGCTGTCAGCCAGCTTTTTTAAGGCGGCCGAAACGTTTTCCAGCTGTTCACAAACAGTCTGCATCTTCGTATTGAATTGACTTTCTTCTGTATAGACCGCATCAAAAATCCGGTTGATTTCATCCGTACTTGTTCCATTGATATCAATAATCTTGCGGTAATAATTATTCAGCTCACTGCTGTTACCCGGAAAGTCAATCCCTCCAAAGAATTTCTCCACCCGGTAGAAAACATCCCATTTTGTCACATCCCAGTCCGG
>Ga0153983_1000085_pt1 | contig 21509 bp, 21 predicted proteins | sample TSGA067MetaG_FD_104693 | JGI IMG/M metagenome (GOLD analysis project Ga0153983, IMG submission 104693) | Attine ant fungus gardens microbial communities from Georgia, USA - TSGA067 MetaG | ecosystem: Host-associated > Fungi > Mycelium > Unclassified | place: USA: Georgia, Alexander Wildlife... | reverse complement strand
TTGATCGCCTCGAGACGTGACTGGCATCGATCGAAAGGTCTTCTTAAGGGCTTTAAGCTGGCTTTGAGACCGTGGGAATCGTCGAAGAAATGGTGGAGATATGACCAAATGAAGTTTGTGACAATCAAAGTCATACTCTACTCCGACGTCTTCTATCTTCTGCTAGAGTTTTCCTTTTGAGTTCTTCACTATCACTAAGTACTATTTCCTTCTGGCATAGTACATTATTCCATTCTAGAGAGTACCTTTATATACTACTCCGCTTCTTGTTCCCACTGTAATTTCTATCCTTGACACAAATGGCCACTTACTAGTTTATGATTAGTAAATTAGATATTCAAATAGTTCAAAAAAGCAAAATTAAGACAGATATTGTTAAGTCTGAGGTCTAATCCTCAGACTATAAGTCCTTATATACATGAAAGTGATGGTCTGTGCACTAGAACAGATCATCACATGCTATTACCTATTGTTCTATATATGGTAGTGCCTTTGTACTGGAAATAGAGATAACTTAATCATATAGAGGCTGTCCTTTGTTCTAAGAAAAGGATAAATAAGTACCTATGGGTAATTAATTAAGTCTATGTGTAAACATTGAGGACTTTATATTTGTTACAAACTTCATTCAGCCATATCTCTATCAATTCTTTGACAATTCTCACAGTATTAAAGGCTACGGAAAGCCCTTGAAAACACCTTTTGATCAATACCAGTCACGTCTTGTGACAATCAATATTGGCCGAGATATTAAGCAGATCAACTGGTAACCACCATGTTACTGTTTATTAAATTGCTAATATCTCGGAAACTGCCATGATCAATGCTTCAGTTCTAGGCTCAGCAGAAGCCTTCTTCATAACACTCATAATGAGCCTAAAACGACCTTAAGGCAATTAATATTAGTGGAGATATAAAGACCTCAATGTTTGCACATGGACTTCATTAATTATCCATAGATAGTCATCTGTCCTTTTCTTAGAACAAAGGACAGTCTCCATATGGTTAATTTATCACTATTTTAAGTACAAAGGCACTACCATATGTAGAACAATAGGTAGTAGCATGTAATGATCTGTTCTAGTGCACAGACCATCACAATCATATATATAAGGACTTATAGTCTGAGGATTAGACCTCAGACTTAACAATATCTTTTGTCACTGTCTAAAACTTTGCATTTTTAAACCTTTCAAGATTCTAAAGCACCAATCACAAATAAGTAAGTGACCATTTGTGATAGTTTGTTAAGTCTACTGTTTTCTGTCCTCCTGGTTTCTGTAAAGAACCTGGGGGTTGTGTTTATTCTAGATGAGGGTTCTGGGGCATTGAGGGTGTCTCTGTTTCTGTAAAAGGACAGAAGACTTACTGAGGGCTCAGAGTAGGTTTCTGTCAAGGACCTATCTCTATAGTAGACTGGACCCTAGGCATAAAGGGGAAGGTCTGTCTCTCAGAATGATGAGAGCAGGCTAGCTTGTGTATCATAGCTAGTCCTAAAAGACTTCAGATTTGTGTAAAAATTTCTAAAAAACCCTTGCAGGTAGCTGGAACCACTCTGAGATCCCCATTCCTTCTCTATGAGCTAGTAAGAGAAACTAGACATGACATCGACTCTACCCCCTCAAGACAGAACCTCTCATCAATGTTGGAAAAACACTTTTAGTATAGTATAGTATAGTTTTTCTGCCTACACACTTCATCCACTGAAATAGGAATGTTGTGCTCACTTTTGCCTCCAAGCCATGCCCACTATCAGAAACACCAAGAAAAGTCTTGTTGAATGCCTCTCACTGAAACAGGAGAGTATAAAGGACAAGTCATTGCTAGAAAGAATTAGAATGAATTCTACTCTATCTATAGAACTTTACAACAAACTCGTTGAAGCAGACCCTTGCTGGTACAAAGTAGATAATCTCTATTTCTCATCCTGCCCCCCAGAGCTACATTTTTGCAAAAACAAGAAGTTATTATGCATCAAGAAGTACAAAGAACTCCTGGAACCCACCTTGGATTGCATATCACCTTTTTTCACAAAAATGAGTAAAAACAAGACTTGGGCTGAGGATCCATAGTATGACTCTCTGTGGAAATTGACTACAGGATATAATCATAGAGCTAGATGAGATTGGTCACAAGCTTACAGCTAAAGAGTGGAGAATATTAAAAGGCGCTTGCAAGTATCTCAAAAATGTAGATTTTTTAAAACTAGCTACTAGAGTACCAAAAATTTGTAAAGCTCTCCTAGAGCTCAACATTACTATTCCATAGACATAATATGATTGGAATGGTATTCAGATGTAACATAATGGCATTAAGAGGCTAAAATTGGGCATTTTTTTCCTTTTACTCCCTTAAAAACATACTTAAGAACCATAATTAACTACTCAAATTAGACATGTCAACTTTCATCAACTTTACCATCACTGTTCCCTTTGCTGACTTCAGTACTGAAAATTGGGAAGCACTCATCAAGGATAGCACAAACCTTGAGAACACTTCTTGGAATAAGGTCAAGATGCTGATGCTGTGAAATATGCATTGGAGTACTACTCATACCCTCAAGAACTATGTTGATCAGGTGCTCAATGGAGCAATCAACCACTATAATAGTACCTTGACCACTATATATAATAGAATTGCCACTTTGAAGGCAGAAGTCACCCGTCTCTAGGGAGAGCTGACAAGGCTCCCTGGAGAAAATGTCATCTCAAAGGCCAAGGTACCAGAGCCACCAACATTTGTAGGCTCTGAAAACAAAATGCACTTGCATGATTGGTTGAGCCAGATTGCTCTATATTATTCAGCATCTAGTATTATTGCAGACAATTAGAAAATCATGTGTGCCCTCACTAGATTACGTGCTCCCGCTAGCATATATATGAAGTCATATTATGATAAGGTACAAGCAGGACAAGGTGTTGGATCCTGGGGTGACTTTGTCCAGGAACTCAAAAATATTTATGGACAAAGAAATAACAAGGAGGAAGCAAAGAAGAAATTAATAGCGTTCTAGGTCAACAAGAACCTAGCAAAGAAGAACTTTGTCAAGTATGCAAAATAATACAGAACATTGGCAAGAATTGTCAATTATAGTGACAAAGTTCACATCGACAAAATGAAAGAAGTCATTCCTGATGAGCTACAAAATGTGCTCGTCATATATAAAATTACAAATCAATCTCCCAAGACATAAGATGACTATCTGAAATTGTTGATGCAAGCATATAAGGCCTTATATCTGGACAAGGCCCAGGACATAATATTTAGTCCAGTGGCAAATGGAGAGAAAAGTGGAGGAAAAAAGAACCTGGATGCAATGGGAATAGATGAGATTTAGAAAAAGAAAGGAAAGAACTTGTGATACTGCCAGATATGCACTGGAAAAGGCTTTAAGAATAAGGCAAAATCACATAATACTATAGACTGTTACAACAAGCCTGGCAATGAGGACAAATATCCTCATAAAACCTCTTCTCAGAAACCATCTTCACCAGGTCCAAGTAAAAATAAAAGTCAGTCGTTTAGAGCATGGCTAATAAAGCTGTTGGAGGAAGATAGTGACAACCCAGAATCCCCTCCTGAGAATGTCAATGTTAATAGCACGTCAATTGAGGAAATTCCTGATCCTATTCCTTCAAGTGGAAAGGGAAAGAGGACTCCCAAATTGGATTTTCCCTTGGGACTGTAGAGTATAATGTCTGTAATCTACAGTCAGAGAATAGTATACTTTCAATTAGCTTGCAAAAGTTGGAAGTAGTACTGGAATCTTGTAATAATATAGCATGCAATAAGACTACCTCCTTTAAAATTCTAGTTACACTTTGGGTATATGACAAAAAAGTACAGACCAAGACTTTAGTTGATTTGGGAGCTACTATAAACTTCATTGATAGAGTCGTTATAGAAAATAATAACCTAGTAATGTATAAACTAGCAAATCTGTATTGTGTAATCAATGTGGATAGCACTCCCAACAAGGCGGGACAAATAACAGAATATGTCTGAGCTTATGTAGAAATTAGATCTCATAAGACGACCCAACATTTCTTTGTCACCAACCTAGGAAATAAGGAGATGATGATTGGCTACTCGTACTTGTATAAACATAATCCAAATATCGATTGGCAAAAAGGTCAATGGGAGTTCACCAGGTGCCCAAATACATGTGCTAGTAAAGTCCATAAAATACGAGATATAAAAGCAGAAGCTAATGAGCTTTACCTCAAAATGGATATCAGTGGATTCCCCTCATTGGATGACATAGGAGATGAGGACCCCAACAACTACATTCTTAGCTGAACAGACATGACTAACCCAGGCAGTCATCAACAGGTGATGATAATTGTAACAATACTCAACAATTGAGACCAGTATGAGGACTTAGATTGCGAAGACACAAAGATCTGGAAAGCTCATGTACCAGAATGGTTACATGAGTATGGGAATGTGTTTTCAAAACATAAATCAGAGAGAATGCCATTACAAAAACTATATAACCATGCTATTGACTTTATGGAAGGCACAAAGCTTCCCAAGCCAACAAAGGTCTATCCACTATTTCTAGCAGAAAGAAACTCTCTTGATACATAAATCAATGAGGAACTCAGAAAAGATTACATTTGTCCATCTACTAGCCTGATAGCAGCTCTATTCTTCTTTGTAAAGAAACACAATGGAAGCTTACGATCCGTTATGGACTATAGAGCCCTCAATGCAATTACCATCAAAAATTACTATCCAATCCCTAGAATAGCTGACTTGATTGAATCACTCAGCAAAGCCTTAATCTTTACCAAAATTGATTTGAGATGGGGATACAACAATATTTGTATCAGAAAAGGGGATGAATGGAAAACAGCATTTATCACAAGATGAGGCCTCTTTGAGACAACTATTATGTATTTTGGATTCTCCAATGCACCAGCAACTTTCCAAAGTATGATGAACAATATACTTGGAGATTTGATTCGCATTAAACTAGTAATAGTGTATTTAGATGACATTTTAATATTTGGGACATGTTTGAAGAAACATAGGCAACTGGTCAAAGAAGTGCTGAAAAGACTTCAATTCAATGACCTCTATACTAAAGCAGAGAAATGTTTCTTTGAACAAAGTAGCATCAAATATTTGGGCATAATAATATCAGAAAATAAAGTATAGATGGATAAAGAGAAACTTTCAGGAGTTCTAGAGTGGCCAGTACTGACAAAAGTCAAACAAGTACAAGCATTCTTAGGCTTTGTGAATTTCTATTGTAGGTTCATTGAGAACTTTGCCAAGATGTCAAAACTACTCTCCAACTTGACCAAGAAGGATTGTACCTGGAATTGGGGTATTGAGCAACAAAATGCTTTTGAGGTGCTAAAAAAGGCCTTTACTATGGCTCCAATCCTGAGAATACCAAATGACAAAGATCCCTTTAAGTTATCCACTGATGCTAGCGACTTTGCAACAGGTGTAGTCTTATCACAAAAAGATATACAAACCAACCTGTGGCACCCAGTAGCTTTCTTTTCCAAATTGTTAGATGTCCATGAAAGGAACTATGAAATCTATGACAAAGAGCTACTTGCAGTAATTCGAGAACTAGAAGAATACAGATATCATTTGAAAGAACATCTATATAAAATTGAGATCTGGTCGGATCATCAGAACCTCACCTTTTTCAGGACAGCTCAAAAGCTGACCAGAAGGCAAGCAAGATGGGCATTATTCATGACTCATTTTGACTTTGTACTCTATTATAAACCAGGAAAGACGATACAGGTGAAAGACCCCTTGTCCAGACAAGCAGATTATGAAATAGGGATAGACCTCAACAATACAAACTAGGTATTGCTAAAGCCTGAGTTCTTTGCTATCAATGCATTAGAGGCTACTCATGAATCGTCAATAAATGATGAGATAATCCTAAAGGAGGTCAAAGCTGTACTCTTATCGGACGAAGTCACAAAAGACTACAAGTTGTTACTCAAGTCTGGTCCCAGAGAATTTGAAAAATCCTTGCAAGACTGGAACTATGAGAACAGACTACTCCTGTACAGAGGGAAGATATATATCTCTCATAGCGTGGACAACACTTTGCGATAACAGATCGTTCAGATGCACTACAATTTGCCATTCGCTAAACACCTAGGTCAGTAGAAAACCTATGAGTTGGTCTCCAGAAATTACTAGTGGCCTGGAATGACTACATTTGTCAAGAAATATATTACGGGTTGTGATATGTGTTAGTGGATGGAAAATTGCCCACAGCAACCTTTTGGACCACTTGTGCTTAACAAGGTACCTAATAGGCCTTGGAAAATAATATCAACGGACTTAATCACTCAATTGCCAAAGTCAAACAGTTACAATGCTATCTGTGTAATTGTTGACAGGCTCATCAAAAGAGCTCATTTTATTCTTATTAACAATCAGTTTTCATCCAAGGATATGGCATAGTTACTTTATGATAAGGTTTATCCATTGCATAGACTGCCCCTACAAATCATTTCAAATAGAGGAGTACAATACTTGGCCGAGCTATTCCAAGAATAGTACAAAATTTTAGAAATAGAATCTATTATATCAACAGCATACCATTCACAAACAAATAGACAAATGGAACATGTAAACCAGGCTCTAGAGCAGTATCTTAGGTGCTATGTCGATTACAATCTTAGTAATTGGTCAGATCTGCTACCAAGTGCAGAATTCACATATAATAATCAAGTATACAAAGGAATTAAAGAAAGTCTGTTCTATCTTGAATATGGCAGATATCCAAGAGCAGGTCCAATTTTAGTCAAAGAGTTGCTGCAAAGGGACTTGAATGACCTAACGTATAAAAAACATGAAGCCTTGGAGCAAGCAAAAGCAGCTCTTACTCTTGCAGTAGAAAGAATGAAATAGTACTATGACAAGAAAGTCCAAAGCGTCCCATTTAAAGTTGGTAACAAAGTGCTACTCAATTTGAAGGATTACCAGACTATGGAGCAAGTATTACAACCCTGGTATAAAGGACCATTTGAAATAATAGAAAAGTTGTCCTTGGTTACATTCTGGCTTAGGATACCATCTCACTACTGAGCATTGCACCTAGTCTTTCATATAAGTAAATTAACTCAGTACTCTGAATCCATCATTTGTGGCCAGAAAGCCACTTCTCCACCACTGACCTTGATATAGGACTAGGAAAAATGGGAGATAGAAAAAATTCTGGACTTATGACAAAAACATGGGAAGAATGAATATCTTGTTAAATGGAAAGGATACACTCAAGGAGACAACATATGGAAACCTAAAAAAAATTTACAAAATGCAGGTGAAAAGCTGCAGGAATATCTTCAGAGTATACTAAAAACAAGATAACTTCTCAACAGAGCTCGAACCAAGAGAAGGAGTAATATCACAAACTTCATTCAGCCATATCTCTATCAATTCTTCAACAATTCTCACAGTATTAAAGACTACGAAAAGCCCTTGAAAACACCTTTTGATCAATACCAGTCACGTCTTGAGACAATCAATATTGGCCAAGATATTAAGCAGATCAACTGATAACTACTATGTTACTGTTTATTAAATTGCTAATATCTCGGAAACTGCCACGATCAATGCTTCAGTTCTAGGCTCAGCAGAAGCCTTCTTCATAACACTCATAATGAGCCTAAAACGACCTCAAGGCAATTAATATTAGTGGAGATATAAAGACCTCAATGTTTGCACATGAACTTTATTAATTACCCATAGATAGTCATCTGTCCTTTTCTTAGAACAAAGGACAGTCTCCATATGGTTAATTTATCACTATTTTAAGTACAAAGGCACTACCATATGTAGAACAATAGGTAGTAGCATATAATGATTTGTCCTAGTGCACAGACCATCACAATCATGTATATAAGGACTCATAGTCTGAGGATTAGACCTCAGACTTAACAACATCTTTTGTCACTATCTAAAACTTCACATTTTTAAACCTTTCAAGATTCTAAAGCACCAATCACAAATAAGTAAGTGACCATTTGTGATACTGAGCAGTATAAGAAGGGCTTGTCTGATGCTTAAAAGCAAAGCATTGATCATGGTAGTTTTTAAGATATTAGTGATTTAATAAATGGTACTATAATGGTTATCTGTTGATCTGCCTGATATCTTGGCCATTATTGATTGCCTCAAGACATAACTAGTATTAATTAAAAGGTCTTTTTAAGGGCTTTCAGGTGCCATTAAGACCATGAGAATTGTCAAAGAATTGATGGAGATATGGCTGAATGAAGTTTATGATATATGCTCTTATACAAGCTCTATTTCAACTGACCATACAGTTGAAAGCTTACTTCAAGAACATATAGCAAGTGATTAGCTCTTAGTGTAAGTGAATGTCTGAGTCTGTAGATGTTTGAATTTCCCTCTAAGAGAAGGTTTTTAGTGTTTTTTAGAAAATAGGAGAAAAGCTTAGAATAAAAAAAACTCAATTACTCAAATAGCTGTTAAGCTCTATAGTAACAGAGAAGGATGATAGAGGTCAGATTCTTGATTTCCCTTCTATGCCCTAGAGTATTTTATTAGGATTACAAAGCAAAAATACAACACAAGAAAAAAAGACAAAAAAACTTCTGAAATTCCCAAAGATAGCAAAGGCAGAATAATAAGCCAACATCTTTCCCAATTACTTGGCTACTACTTTCTGCTTCTCTAATCCTTCTCTAGGAATTCTATTCTGAATGATATATGGCTCTTGAGTCTCTTGAGGGACAGTAATGAAAGGTACCTATCTCAAGCTGACTTGTTCTCAATGTCATAACTTAGCAAAACAGCTAAGTTATTATTTATATTTCTTTTTATTTTATTTTCTTTTGGACTTGCTACACAGGGAAGAAGTACAGAAAAGTGTCACATGTCACATCACATGATGGAGTCACATAATAAGTCTAGAAAAATAGTGCATAAACCATATAATAGTTATATAAGTAGTATATAGAAATTGAATAAGGACTCTATCGAGTTTTTCTTGTCAACTCAGACTTAGAGTGTGATTAAGTTATCTCAGGCTAAGTTGCTACACCAGTCACTCAAGAACCAGCAGAAACAAGTCTATGGTCCCATAGTATTAAAGCTGAAATAACAGCCTAGCCAGAAAAAAAAGCCTTATGTAAAAAAGTCTAGAAAAATGTTCATCAAAAAGAAACAGGATTGGTAGCCTAGTAAGAGATAAGAATAGGAAATGACATCACCCAATCAGTTGTAGCTAAGAATAGGAAATCAACAAAAACTAATTCTTCATGATCAGAAATAAAGGAGCCTAATAAAAGAGTAACAAGAAACCTTAGAGAGCTATGGAGATAGTATCCAAGACTCCCTAAAGAAAAGGATAATAGGTCCCAAGTTACTGAAGTAAGCAAAGAATGGGAGAGATTGATACAAGATTAGTAGTAGGTAACCTAGTAACTCAACAAGAACAAAACAGACCTGGAAAAACTCATAGAAAATAATTGAGAAGTCAAGGAGGTATAGGATTTCCTATTACTACTAGAACAATCATTGTATTAATAGACTTATGACTGGGTTTATTATTTCTCTCTATTTTTTGTATATTTCTTTTGCATTTCTCTAAACATATAAAAATCTCTACTTAGTAGAAAAAGGATAAGCAATCTCAGTTATCTCTTTTCTTTATTTGGGTTTTCAAAAGTGAAATCTATTTTTAGAGTGATCAGATTAGTGATTAAGATGCTTTGACTCAAGACTTAGTCAAAACAAAGAGACTATAGGACAAGTGACTTAGCCATAAAAGTAACATTATAAGAGCTCTAAGATAGAGTTTAGCATTGCTAGGGAGTCAAGTTATACAGGGAGGATTCAAAGTCCAATATCTAATCATATAGTCAAGAGTACTACTATAAGGATAGTATCACAAATGGTAACTTACTTGATTTGTGATTGAAGAGTGGTTATTCAAAAAGGCTTAATAAGCAAAGTTAGACAGTGACAAGAGATGTTGTTAAGTCTAAGGTCTAATCCTTAAACTATGAGTTCTTATATACAGAATTGTGATGGTCTATGTACTAGAACAGATCATCACATGCTACTATCTATTGTTCTATATATAGTATTGTCTTGTACTAAAAATAGAGATAACTTAACCATATAGAGGCTTTTTTTTGTTCTAAGAAAAGACAGATAATTATCCATGGATAACTGATCAAGTCTATATACAAACATTGAGAACTTCATATCTCTACTAATACTGATCTCCTTGAGGTTATTTTAGGCTCATTTTGAGCATTATAAAAATAGCTTCTTTTGAGCCTAAAAGCAAAGCATTGATTATGGTAGTTCCAAGATATTGGCAATTTAATAAGTAGTACCATAGTGGTTACTGTCATGACTTGGCAAAATGGCTAAGTCAATATTTATATTTCTTTTCTTTTCTTTTCTTTTTTGATTATTGTTTTTCTTTTATATTTTCTTTTCTTTATTTTCTTATTAATGGATGTACGAGAGGAAAGTGACTTATAGGGAAGTGTGGGACAAAAGGAAGGGTTAGGGTTACTTTTCATGTATAAATAGAGTACAAAATCTAATGGGAACTCCATTGAGTTCTCTTTGTCAAATGCTGATAAAGAGCAGTTAGCTTTATTCTGGCTTAGAAGTTGGCTCATTGACAGTTATCTACTAATTTGCCTGAAACCTTAGCCAATATTGATTGCTTCAAGACATGACTAGCATCAATCAAAAGGTCTTTTCAAGAGATATCTGGTGCTGTTAAGACCATAGAAATTGTCAAAGAATTAGTAGAGATAGATCCAAATGAAGTTTGTGACAATAACCTAACAAAAACCTACCTCTACAATGGAATAATGTCCAGGAGGGGAGTTCTGTTGTGAGGCCCAAAATATATTCAGGCCTAAAATTAAACAAAATTTGCAACTTCATATCCAAAATTAGGACTAAGATAGAATTATCTACTAAGTAGTAGGAAAAGCACAGAGGACTTTACTGACAAAGCTAACTACCTAGCTATATAGCAGTATACCTAGGAACATAAGGTCACTACCACTGATAGGCCAATCACTTGAGAACTAGTGGAGTTAAGCCTATGGTCTCATAGCATTATCACTAAGAATAATATCTTAGTTGTAAGACTTTAGCTATGATAACTTAAATCCACTCTAAGTCTGAGTTGACAAGAAGAACTCAATAGAGTTTCTGTTATTTTCTATATACTACTTATACAATTACTACATGGTCTATACACTACTTTTCTACACCTATTATATGACTGTTATATAACATAACCATGTGGCTGTAATATGACACTTTCCTACACTCCTTCCTGTGTAATAAAGAAAAAGAAAAGAAATATAAATAATGACTTAGCTGTTTTGCCAAGTCATGACATTAGTCAGAAAAAGAAGTCTCATATAAAGAAGTCCAGAAAAATGCCTATCACAAAGGAATAGGACTAGTAGTCCAGCAGGAAATAAGAATAGAATATGGCATTACCAAATTAGTAATAGCTAAGAATAAAACAGTATCAAACTAATCCTCCACAATTAGAAACAAAAGAGTAACAAAGAGCCTCAGGGAGCTGTGGAAATAGTATTCAATGTTATGACTTGGCAAAATGGCTAAGTCATTATTTATTTTCTTTTCTTTTCTTTTCTTTTTCTTTTTCTTTGGACTTACAACTACAAGGTGGAGCGTGGGAAAGTATCACGTGACTTTGTCACAATGTCACAATGGTGTCACGGATGGTCACATCACAAGTCACAGTCACAAAAGTGTCACATGACTAGAGTAACATAAGGACTATGGGAGAGTAAACACATAGCCACAGTAGTAAAATGTATAAGTAGGTAGAGAAATGAGCGAGAACTCCATCGAGTTCTCTTTGTCAAACTCTGAACAAAGAGACAGTTGGCTTAATTCTGGTCATCAGACTTTAGACGCTGACATTCAAGACTTTTTAGGCAAGAAAGGAAAAAGATAGGTCCCAAGTCACTGAGATAAGCCAAAGACAGAAGAAATCACTACAAGGTCAGTGGTAGATAACCCAGTAACTTAGCAAGGGTAGAACAGATCTAGTAAAACCAATAGAAAATAATTGAGAAAAGACAAAGAGACATAAGATTCCTTATCATAACTAGAACAATTGTTGTATTAATAGATTTATGACTGGGTTTATTATTTTCTCTATTATTTCTTTTGTATTTCTCTAAACATATAAAAACTTTCACTTAGTAGAAAGTATCATGACTTGGCAAAACAGCTAAGTTATTTTCTATTTTTCTTTTTGTTTTCTTTTCTTTTATTTAGTTAAATCATTACTAAGGTGGAGCATGGAAAAGCATCACATGACAGTCACATAGTCACAAAGCATGACATTGATCACATATCAGTCACAGTCATAGTCACAACATGTGATGAGGTAGATATATGATGGGAATAACATGAGGACCATGGAAGAATGTTACACAGCCACTATAGTAAAATGTATAAGTAGTGTACATAATCAAATGGGAACTCTATCGAGTTCTTCTTGTTAACTCTGACTTGGAGTAGATTTAAGTCATTGCGGCTAGAATCTTACAGAAAGAAAGCAAGCAATCTCAGTCATCTCTTTTCTCTATTTGGGTTTTCAAAGTAGAAATCTATTTTTAGAGCAATCAAATCAGTGATTCAGATACTTTAACTCAAGACTGAGTCAAAAACAAAGAGACTACAGGACAAGTAACTTAGTCATAGGAGCGATATTATAAGAGCTCTAAGATAGAGTTTGGTATTACTAGGGAGTCAAGTTATATAGGAAGGATTCAAAGTCTTATATCTGATCACATAGTCAAGAGTACTACTATGAGTATAGTCTGATCATATAACTAGAGAGTACTACTATAAGGACAACTTTAAAACAGGGTATTAGGGCAATACTAGGTAGGCAAGACTTAGGAACAAAGCTAGAATAGTAGTTTATAATTAAGAATTAAATATCAAACATCACTGCTGTTATGCTGCCAGCAAATTTGCTATAGAGAGTAGCATTTGATACAACTTATACCAATGAATTTCTAATCAGGATTTGCTCTAGAACCCATTATAAATCCTTAGAACATACCAAACAGTTATAAGAAACAGTAAGTAGGTAAAACTGGACCTAGAGCTTATGAAAATACCTTGGGAGGCAAGCAGTATAAGCTGGTATCAGGTTATAGGAAGAATCATTAGATGAAGACATTCTAAATTCACTTTGTATGGAATATACCTTGGAAAAGATAAAATACTTAAGCTCTAGAGCTAGTAGTACACTAGTAATGGACGTAGATGGATATATCACTGATTGCAAATAAGCATTGATGGTATCAGATCAGATATATTTAGATAAATAACACTTAGGATATGACTTAGAGAATTGAAACAGTGGTTAGAGCTTACTAACACTTGACAAGTAACTAAGGAGTTTAAAATCACAAGCCAACAATAGAGAAAAGAACAACAAAGGGTGAAGAAAATTCTAGAAGAAAATGGTAATGAGGATACATCATTGATGGAAAGGATCCAGAAGAGAGAGATATAAACTATAGAACTTTAGGAGAACTTGGAGAGAGAAAAAGTCAAGGAAATTCTAAAAGTAGCAATAGTTTTCTTTTTATCTTTTATTCTTTAAGTTTCAGACATTTGTAATAACTTTAATATAGTATTCAGAGAGCAGAGAGGATAAGGAAGAGAACCTCTTGGCACTTATCTTCATCATCACTGCCTCTAGAACTGTGAAATGCAAAACTATTGAGTGTAAGAGTTCAGAGTTAGTAGGATGTCTTGAGTAAAACACAGAATATACCCAGAACTCAATTGTTATGACTTGGCAAAATGGCTAAGTTAATATTTATATTTCTTTTCTTTTTCTTTTTCTTTCTAGACTTACTACTGTTATCGATGGGCTGTGATAGCTCTTAGTGATCACCCTAGGTGGATGTTCAGGAAGAACTCAATAGAGTTCCTCATTGGATTGACTACCTACTTATACTACTTTTACAAGTGGCTGTACACTACTAGTCCACAATCATATGCCCTTCTAGAATATTCTACAATCACATGATCTTGTCACATGTTATGATTACTTAAGTTCCCATGCTATTTATATCTTGTCTGCATTGTATAACTTGATATTTGCAATCAAGTATTTGAACATATGGGAAACTTGTTCCTTCTTAGGACTCTTATAACATGACCTCCCCTTCAAGATTCCTTGTCCTGAGGAATTTTTCCATTGACTCCAGTTTTTGTCCCATTTCTTCTCTCTCTCTCTTTCGTATCTTTTCTTTCCCCATCCATATAGTAATTTTGCCGTAAATTCCCTAGGTAATTCTCGGCTAAATTTCTCCTTTTTTTCTTTTAGCTCCTGTTGCCTAAGTTCTTCTGTCTCTTCCCCATACTCCCTCTCAAACTCTTCAACTAATTCTTTCGCATTCTCCAGGTTTTCTCTATTTTCCTATGTATCTCCTTCTGCCGTATACCCTTTCCATTGTACTAAGAATTTCTTCTTTCCTCGTACTACTCGTTTATTCAAGATTTTCTTCACCTCAAATTCCTCCTCTCCTTCGATGATGACTGGTTTTGGGAGTATCTTCTTCTGTTCCTCTACCTGTGGTTTGTAAAGTCGTATTCTACTTACATTAACTACAAGGTGTATTTTAATAGATTTAGGTAATTCTAACTCTATTGTGTTACTAGAGACGATCTCCTTGACCTTATAGGGGCCCACAAAGTGTTTTGTCAGTTTCTCCGACCTTCTTCCCTTCATCTGCCATTTCAAGTCCTTTGTACTCAGTAGTACTAAGTCCTCTACTCTGTATTCCTTTTCCTTTCCTTGTTTCCTATCTGCAAATTTCTTCATTTTCTCCTGTGCTTTCCCTAGTGCTACTTTCACTTTCTCCTTGATCTTCCTCATTTTTTTCATAAATTTTCCTGTCACTTCATACTTCCCTTTTCTTCTACTCTCAAATCCCATCCTTGGGTCTTGTTTGTAATTTACTTTGAACGGTGAGTTTTTTATTGCTATGTGAATTTTGTTATTGTATGCAAATTCTGCCGTTCCCAGCCAATCTGGCCATTGCTCTTGTCTATGGTCGATGAAGACCCTTAGGTACTACTCCAACTTCTGATTTATCCTTTCTGTCTGCCTATCTGTTTGCAGATGATAAGCTGTCGAGAGTTTTGTTTGGATACCCAGCAAGTTGTTTATCTCCTTTATCATTCCTGCTGCAAACTGTACCCCTCTATCTGATATAATGCTTTCTGGAAGCCTGTGCAACTTCCACATATAGTCTCGAAACAATTTGGCAAGTCCTTCTGCTGACGTCTTTTCTGTTGTTGCTATGAAGTGTGCCATCTTACTAAAACGATCACACATGACTAGAATAGCATTATATCCCTGAGCTAGGGGTAGCTTAGTGATAAAGTCTGTTGAGATGTGACTCCATGGCTTCTCTGGGATTGCGTTTAGCATTAATTTGCCTACCGGTACCTCATTTTGATTCTTGTATCTTTGACAAGCATTGTATTCATCTACATATCTCCCAACCTCCTTTGTTACTCCTGGCTACTAATAGTTTCTAGTAACCAACTCTGTCATCTTCCATCTTCCTCCATACTCTCCTACTGGGGTGTTATGGTATAACCATATTACCTCCCCTCTGAGTTCCCCTTCTGGCACATATATCCTTCCTTCCTTCAGTACTACCCCATCTTCTATTTCCTATTCTTTGTCCCTTAGCATCTTTACCCCTGCTTTTTTTAACTCTTCTACTGCCTTTACTATCCTTTTATCCCTCTCCTATGCCTTCTTTATCCTTTCTCTTAAACTTCCCTCTTCTACTATTGTTTCTGCTCCTCTAACCCATTTAGGCTTTATCAACATTCAGTCTTCATTATCTCTTTCCACCCCTTCTTGCCAATCTGGTCTTTTACTTAGTCTATCTGCCTTCCCCATACTTTTCCCTGGAACGTGCTTTAAGGTAAAGTTAAATCGCGAGAGGTACAAAGCCCATCGCGCTTGTTTTCAATTCAACTTTTGGCTTGTCATAAAGTATTAGAGGTTTTTATGATCTGTCCAAATTTCAAATTCCAGCTTTGCTCCTTCTAAATAGTGTCTCCATGCTTCGAGACACCTAATAACTGCCAACATCTCTTTGTCGTGGATTTCATAGTTATGCTCTGTAGCATTTAACAATTTAGAGATGAAAGCCACTGGCCTCCACTTTCCATCCTCGCATTTTGTTGATAACACTCCTCTTGTTGCATAGTCCAAGGCGTCTACCTCTACCCTCATCTCCTTATCTATGTCTGGAATTGCTAAAACTGGTTCCATAGTGAACACTGCTTTGAGCTTTCCAAATACTTCCTCTTGCTCCTTTTCCCACTTCTATTTCTGCTCCTTTCTGACTAGCACATGTAGCAGTGCTGCTATTCTAGCAAAGTTTTTTATAAACCTCCTATAATAGTTGGTGAGGCCTAGGAACTTTTGTACTTCCTTAACATTTCTTAGTGCTGGCTAGTTGAGAACTCCTTCTACCTTTTCCTTCTATATCTCTATGCCTTTTGGGCCAATCACTACTCCCAAGAATTCTACCTCTCTGACCTTCCACTTGCATTTTTCCAGTTTTACAAACAAATCATTCTTCTCTAGCCTCCTGAGCACTTCGTCTACCAACTCATCATGTCCCTCCTCTGTATCCGTGGCTACTAAAATGTTGTCAATGAAGGTCGCAGTATTCCCTTGATTAATGAGATCTTGGAATAGGTCATTCATTATCATCTGAAAGGTAGCAGGGGAGTTTGTCAGCCCAAAATACATAACTGTGGGTTTGTAGGCTCCGATATGCATTGTGAATGCCACCTTCCATTCATCTCCTTCCTTGATCTAGACATTATTATAACCCCACCTCAGATCCAGTTTCATGAATACCTTCCTTTTTCTTACTCCATCCAATATGTCTGCAATAAGAGGTAGGGGGTATCCATTCTTTATCGTCCATTGGTTAATGTGACAATAGTCTTGCACTATTCTTCGCTTCCCATCCTTTTTTGCTACAAAATGTACTGGCAATGTCTGGAGTGATTTGGATGGTCGAATGTATCCCTTTCTTAGTTGGTCTTCTACGAACGCTTGTACTTCCTCTCTTTCTTCCCTTGATAGAGAATACACTTTTCCCTTCTTTGGTACAAAATCTTCTTTTAACTCTATTGCATAATCCCAGGCTTTTTGCACTGGCATTCTTTCTGACTCTCTTTTTCCAAACATCTTCTTCTACTTCCAAAACTTCTTAGGTACTAACTTCCTTAGTACTTCTTCGTCTTCGTCTTTCTCTACTTTTTTTACTTCTCTTTTTCCCTCTTGCTTTTTCTTTCCACATATGGGTGGGCATTGCATCATTTTTACTTCCCCCTTCTCCCAATCTATTTCTGGGTTATGGGCAGCTAGCCATGGCATCCCTAATATAACCTCCATTTTCCCCAAGTTACACACATCCATTCTGACTCTTTCTACATGTTCCTTGAAGAACATGTTGTACTCAACCTAGTGTATTATTGCTCCCCCTACATTTATTGTTCCGTCCACATTTTTAACCAACAGGGATTTCTTCATCCTTTCCATTCTGAACCCTTTTTCTTTTGCGAAGGCTATGTCCATGAACAGGCCTGTTGCCCCGCTGTCTAACAACGCTTTTACTGCTACTCCCTTATGATTTTCTAACTTTTCCAGCCCCACTTTCATCCATACTTCTCTTAGCAGCCGTAGCAAGCACTGCACGTCTCTTACTCTCTCAGTAGTATTGGAAAATTTTATTTTATTGCCCAATTTTTCTGGGCGCAATATACTATACAGATTGTTGGAGGCTAGTCGAGAGCTCACTGTCCTTCATTTTCTTTTGCTGACTCTTGCGGCATCTCCACTACTCTTGCTCTATTTCTTTCCCAACAATTTTGGGCCATATGGCCAAACTTCCCACAATAATAACAGGTTCTATCCTCCCCTCTTCCTCTGTCGACATCCATTGCATTTGGATCTCTTCGTGAACCCATTTGATTTCCCCCTCTGCTAAACATGTTTCCTCCCCTTTCCCTATTTTCTCCTGTATGTGGAACTCCTGCCCACCAGGTTATTTGCCCTCCTTTTCCTCCATATGACCCCCTTTCAAAACCTCCTCTTGGCTACGCATTTCCCCCTGGGCATGCCACATTTCTCCCCAACATTCTCTCTTCTGCCCTACTCTGCCTCTGATTTCTATTCAATCTTACTGCCCTTTCTTGCCACTCTCCTATGGTAGTCGGGAGCTCTTCTGCTTCTGCTAACTTCCTTCTTATTACTCCACTTAACCCTCTCTTGAACTCTTCAATGAGAGGTTATCCCTTATAGCCGCTTTCCCTAGTGATCTTTTTGAATTCTTGGACGTATTCATCACATGTCCTGCTCCCCTGCTCTATTGTCCTCAACTGCTCAATCTTTCTTTCTTCCTCTGAGGTCTCTCCAAAGTCATTTCTAATTTTTGAAAACAGTTGTTCCACTGTTTCCACCTCCAACTCTCCTTTTGCCAGCTCATCCATTAAGTTGTTCTTCTATACTTCTGCTACTCCTCTCTGTATATATAATAATACCCAGGCCACCTGGGTTGTTGCTGCCTCCTTTGTCATCTTCATTCTAATGTATATTCGAGCTACATTAATGAATACGCTCACTTCCTCTATTCTTCTACTAAAAACTTGAGGTTTTGCAACCTTTACTCTGCTCCCCTGTTATTGGAGGAGCATGTTGTTGACCTGCTGTTGCAGGGTGGCAATCATTGCGAGGAGTTGCTTCTTGCAGGTTGGTTGGTGGGGGGCAGGTGCTTGAGAGAGTGCCCCCTGTTGTTGTGGTTATTGTTATTGTTGTTGTTGTTGGCACAACATATTGTAAGGTGGTGGTGGTAATGATGGTGATGGTGATAGTGATGGTGATGACTCGTATTCAGACTCAGTTTCTCGGTCTGACTCTTGATCCAGGGCAAACTCAAGGCTACATCTGATAGGAAGCACAATCTTCTCTTGTCTAGACTCCTACTGCCTTACTGACTACTGCCCTAATCAAAATGTACATGATTGCCTCTAAGAAGGGAACCTCTAAGCTAGATGGCCTTTTAAGAAGTAACCGTCGATCTCCTGCATGTACCCATCACAATGGACGACAGCACAGAGCTTATACGAAGAAAAGGTAAAGAGTAATGTCTGATTACGAGGTCAGGACTTGAACAGGGTACTCAGACTTAGTACCTAGTCTCCTCCCTCAGTCCCTAACTGACTGAGAAGTCCCTTTTATAGCTAGGGCCCACTATCCAAGATGCTTATGAGCACTGTGCTCACTAGCAAGGAAAATAAGAGAATAAGTAGGTGGTGAGGCCGCGAGATACAAAGTTACCATTAGGTATTGAGTTCTTATGTTATCAATGGGCTGTGATAGCTCTTAGTAATCACCCTAGGTAGATGTTCAGAAAGAACTCAATAGAGTTCCTTATTGGATTGACTACCTATGTCATGACTTGGCAAAATAGCTAAGTCATTATTTATATTTCTTTTTCTTTTCTTTTCTTATTGGACTTACAACTACAAGATGGAGCATGGGAAAGTATCATGTGACTTTGTCACAATGTCACAAGTCACAGTCACAGTGTGTCATATGACTAGAGTAACATGAGGACCATGGGAGAGTAAGCGCATAGCCACAGTAGTAAAATGTATAAGTAGTAGAGAATTAAGCAAGAACTTTATTGAGTTCTCTTTGTCAAACTCTGAACAAAGAGACAATTGGCTTAATTCTGGTTATCGGACTTTAGACGCTGATAACCTACTTATACTACTTTTATAAGTGGCTATATACTACTAGTCCACAATCACATGCCCTTCTAGAATATTCTACAATTATATGATCTTGTCATGTGTTATGATTACTTAAGTTCCCATGCTATTTATATCTTGTCTGCATTGTACAACTTGATATTTGCGATCAAGTATTTGAATATATGGGAAACTTGTTCCTTCTTGGGGCTCTCATAACAACTATACAAGGATAGAGTATGAGAAAGTATTAGGTAACATCACATGACTAAGTAATATGAGGACTGTGGGAAGATAGAGCACAGACTATATAGTAGTTGTATAAGTAGTGTATAGAATTAAATGAGAACTCTATTGAGTTCTTCTTGTCAACTTGGACTTGGAGGATGATTAAGTCATCTAGGCTAAGTCACTATATTTATACAAATGTCTGTTGGTCCATGTGCCTGTCTCCTGTAATTACAAGACCCTTACTAATAACTATATAGTATTATATAATTAGACCATACTATTTATATCTTTAGTCTGTTATATATATATCTTTATCCAGCTTGATGGATGTATAGGAAATAGTTATTTCTTTTGGAGCCATCTTATAACATCTCTTCACAAAGGGTCTGGTTAAGGTTTTTAGTGAAGTTATATCAAAAGTGAGAGTATCAAGACTTTTAGTCATACTCTACAAGATAGTCCTAGAACTAAAGAGAGTATGGGGTTTCAAGAGTAAAAGTTTTTACACAAGAACCACAGAAAGAGAGAACTTGCTATTCTCATCTTTTCTGGCCTATATTTATACTAGTTTCTAGTGTTACAGGTGTTACTGTCTACAAAGTACCCAAGTGACTAGTTGAGTCAATATCTATAGATAAGTGAGTTCAAAGATTCTCCTTTAAGAAAGAGTCTATGAATAAACTATTAATGCTAATGTCATTGTCTGAGATTTATTTAATGTTTCTCTAATAAATCCAAAATATCTTGTAAAGTCCAAAGGTCTTTTGTGCTTGTATGAAAGTTATAAATAACTTTTATTATTGACTTTGTTGTCTTCTCCCATAGTGTTGTCATTATTCATTAATTCTTGAATCATCTATTTGTTGTCACTCTATGGTTGATAATATTGGTAGTCCCATTCTAAGCCCATAACACACACTGTATGTTGACAGCAGTATTAGCAGGTCTTTTGAGGGTGAGTTCAAGGTTACTAGAAATCATATCTATGTCTGCATTTACAGTATTGGAATTCACTATGCTATGCTCAGGTGCTACCACCAGTGATGGAGGTAAGAGTGAAAGAAGTGTTAAACCTCATATCATATACTTGGCTACCAGTGGTTATAGAATTTAATTGTTTTTCTAATCTGTTTTTTTCCATTCAATACTCATATTTTATGGTAGTATTCAAGTAATGTTAAAGTAATATTACCTGAATATCAATATCCCTACACAGGAAATTTACAAAAAATGCATATCATTTTCTGTTATACTAGCCTGTCAAAAGAAATTTCTCTGAAAACAAGCCAGACCATTTGAAGGCAATACTGTACATCAAGAGATGTGAGCAATAGTCCAGAGAAAGAGTAGATTTATGCATCAACCAATTGTCAAGTTCTTCTTACAATATTGGGATGTTGAGCTGAACTAACTTCACAGTT
>Ga0153983_1000084_pt1 | contig 21513 bp, 25 predicted proteins | sample TSGA067MetaG_FD_104693 | JGI IMG/M metagenome (GOLD analysis project Ga0153983, IMG submission 104693) | Attine ant fungus gardens microbial communities from Georgia, USA - TSGA067 MetaG | ecosystem: Host-associated > Fungi > Mycelium > Unclassified | place: USA: Georgia, Alexander Wildlife... | reverse complement strand
TTATCGTCCAGGTATCCACCGAAAATATGAAGACCAAGGCCATTGCCCTTACGAGCAATTTAAACTTCACCGGAAGAAACGTCGTTTTGACCGCAAATAAGACCTTTATAGGTGTTTCCGGAAAGATACACTGCTCAGAGGAAAAGAAACGTTTAAAATGCATTTTAGAGCCTTATGTGAATGAGGCGTATGGTTTTATTATTCGTACAAATGCCAAGAATATTGAAGCGGATACATTAATTGACGAAACAAAAGAACTCATTCATATTTACAATCAAGTCATTAAACAGGCAAGGTATGCGGTCTGTTTCACAAAAATCTTTAGTGGGAAGGCTAATTACTTGAAAACCGTAAGAGATTTATTGGATAAGGGTTTGCCAAAGGTCATCACAGATTTGCCGGAAGTTTATGATGAACTCAAACAGCTTTTCCCCAATCAAGATATTCTTTCGGAGTCGATTCTTAAGCTTTATGACGATCCTCTGGTGAGCCTGATAAAGCTTAAAAATATCGAAACGCAAATTGGAAGGGCGCTTAAGGAACATGTTTGGCTAAAATCAGGAGCGTCCATTGTCATTCAGCAGACAGAAGCGCTTATTGCCATTGATGTAAATACCGCTAAGTATAGCGGCGGAAAATTTACCGGCAAGAAAAATATGGAGGAGACTTTTTTAAAGATAAATTTAGAGGCGGCTAAAGAAATAGGGTACCAAATCAGACTTAGAAACCTTTCGGGAATTATATTGATTGATTTTATTAATATGAAAAATCCGGACTACCAGAAGCAACTCATAGATGAACTTACAAAAGTGGTGAGTAAAGATAGTGTCAAAACAGTAGTTCTTGGGATGACAAAATTGAATCTGATTGAAGTAACAAGGAAAAAAGGACAAAAACCATTGCATGAACAACTAGGCTGTCAATGCCCAAAATGTCATGGAAGAGGATATCTATTTTAGTGTATATGGAGAGATGACGACAGTGACAAAGGAACAATACAAGGCATTAACCAACTATATAAAAAATCATCAAATATTATACCGTCTATTGGCGGTATGCTACAAATATATCCCTCTCATCATGGGGATTATATATGTAATTGCCGGATTATACGTAATCTTTTTTAGGCATGACCAATTAATGCGGTTCATACTGATTCCCTTATTGACATTTGCTGCTGTTTCGCTACTGAGGCGCCTTATTAATCGGGAGCGGCCATACGATCAATTTAATCTACCGCCATTATTCGAATATAAAGCGGGCAAAGGCAGAAGTTTTCCGAGCAGACATACGGCCAGTGCATTGATTATTGCCATGTCCTGTTTGTATTTCAATGGAACTATTGGCGCGGTTATGATTTTTTTTGCTGTCATTGTGGGGATGACAAGAGTATTATCAGGTATGCACTATTTTACCGATGTGCTTGGGGCAGCTTTGCTGACTCTTTTGATTGCCGGATGTGGATTTTGGCTGATATGAGTATTTCAATTTTCAGATAATTGTGGTACAATATATTCATAAAACAGACAACAACAATCTTAAAGGAGGTACTTTTTATGAGTAAAAACATAGTAATCACCATTGGTAGAGAATTTGGAAGCGGTGGAAGAGAGATCGGACAAAAGGTTGCTCAGGCATTAGATATTGGTTTTTTTGATAAGAATTTAATTGATATTGCGGCTAAAAAAAGCGGCATGGATTCTTCATTGCTATATCAAGCTGACGAAAAGGCCTCAAACCCCTTCTTCAGCGCTTATTTACCATCCGGAAGTGAATATGGAACAATCAATGATCGGTTATTTTGGACCCAATCTTCAATTATCAAAGATTTGGCGGAAAAACAGTCCTGCGTCATTGTCGGAAGGTGTGCCGACTATGTCCTTGCGGATTATGAAAACTGTTTGCATGTTTTTGTCTATGCACCATTAGAGGATCGTATTGAAAGAATTATGGAACGTTACCTAATTGATACGCCTCATGCTGCCAAGAAAGAAATCCATAGAGAAGATAAAGTCAGAAAATCTTATTATCAATATTATACAGATTTAAAATGGGGAATATCGGCAGGGAAGCACCTTTCTATCGACAGCAGCTTTTTGGGTATTGACAAAACAGTGGATTTAATACTAGATATTATTCAAAAGAAATGGAATATTAATTGACAGGTTATAATTTTCGTGCTATCATTAGCAAGTATGCCGCATAGTGAGGTTTAAGATCAGCCATAATGGTGACACCGAAACTAGCGAGTAATGGTAATAGGAGGTGTCCAATGTACGCGATTATAGCTACAGGTGGTAAACAGTACAAAGTATCCGAGGGCGATATCATCAGAGTTGAAAAGCTTGGTGCTCAGGCTGGGGAAACAGTTGTTTTCGATCAGGTTCTGGTTGTAAGCGGTGATGATATGAAGGTTGGTAATCCAATTTTAGCTGATGCCAGTGTATCTGCAACAGTGATGAATGAAGGAAAAGCTAAAAAGATTGTTGTTTATAAGTATAAAAGAAAAACCGGCTATCATAAAAAGAATGGTCATAGACAGCAGTTTACGCAAGTTAAGATTGACAAAATCAATGCATAATTAAATTTGGACAATCATATGATTAGAATAACGATTTATAAGAACGACCGAGGTATTTATACAGGCTTTAAGTCAGCAGGACATGCAGGCTATGCTGCAGAAGGCAGCGATATCATCTGCAGTGCTGTATCGGTGTTGGTTATTAATACAATAAATTCTATAGAAACATTGACTGATGATAAATTTATTGTTACATCTGATGAACAGTTGGGACTGATTGAAGTTAACTTTGATTCTGATTTAAGTCCTGATGGAATCCTGTTAATGAATGCTATGGTTCTCGGTTTAAAAATGATACAGGCTGATTATAATAATGATTATATATACTTGAAAATAGAGGAGGTGTAAGTCATGTTGAAAATGAACCTTCAATTTTTCGCTCATAAAAAAGGTGTTGGTTCCACAAAGAATGGCAGAGATTCGGAATCAAAGCGTTTAGGAGCGAAGAGAGCTGACGGACAATTTGTAAAAGCTGGTAATATCCTTTACAGACAACGCGGTACAAAAATCCATCCAGGTGTCAATGTAGGCCGTGGTGGTGATGATACTTTATTCGCATTAGTAGATGGCGTTGTAAGATTTGAAAGAAAAGGAAGAAGCAGAAAACAGGTTTCTATTTATTCTAAGGCAGCTAACGAATAAGATTGAATGACGACTTCAGATTTTGTATTTGAAGTCGTTTTTTTTGAAAGTAGGTGAAAAAATGTTTGTAGATAAAGCACAGATTTATATCCGCTCAGGGAAAGGCGGCGACGGACATGTCAGCTTCCGAAGAGAAATCTATGTTCCGGCAGGCGGCCCTGACGGTGGTGATGGTGGTCGAGGCGGGGACATTATTTTTGTAGTCGATGAAGGATTGAATACATTGACTGATTTTCGCCACATTAGAAAGTATCAGGCAGGTGACGGCCAGCCGGGAAGCAAGAAACGATGTCATGGTGCAGATGGTGAAGACCTGATAATCAAAGTACCTGAAGGGACAGTTATTAAGGATGTCGAAACAGGCCTGGTTATTGCTGATATGTCTCATCATCATAAGAGAGAAACTATTTTGAAAGGTGGCCGGGGCGGAAAAGGAAACCAGCATTATGCAACACCTACGATGCAGGCTCCCAGATATGCGCAGCCGGGGCAGAAAGCTCTGGAGTTAAATGTGATATTGGAATTGAAAGTTATTGCAGATGTTGGCTTAGTCGGTTTTCCTAATGTGGGAAAGTCTACTTTTTTATCGAGGGTGACAAACGCCAAACCTAAAATAGCCAATTACCATTTTACGACATTAAATCCGAATCTGGGTGTGGTTGACATTGACAAGCATAAAGGGTTTGTCATTGCAGATATTCCGGGAATTATCATCGGAGCATCTGAAGGACTTGGCTTAGGCCATGAATTCTTAAGACATATTGAGCGCACGAAATTTATTATTCATATTGTAGATGCTGCCGGTACCGAAGGAAGAGATCCCATTGCAGATATATATGCAATTCAAAAAGAACTATCCGCATATACTACCATTATTGGTAACGAAGAAATTACCAAGCGGCCATGGGTCATAGCTGCCAATAAAATTGACGTATTATATGATAAAGAAAAAGATGATGCGATTACTTTGATTCGTGAGGAGTTTGAACCAGAAGGGATTAAAGTCTTTCCGATATCCGCGGTCACTGGACAAGGTGTTAGAGAGTTGTTATACTATGTTAAAGAACAGTTGGATAATATTAAAGAACCACCTACTGTTTTTGAAAGAGAATTTCAGCCGGAGCATGTAGTTACTACTGAACCATTCACTGTAGAGAAAACCAAAGAGGGAATCTTTGTGGTGGAAGGCCCCAGAATTGAACGTATGTTGGGATATACGAACCTTGAATCAGAAAAAGGATTTGATTTTTTTCAAAAATTTTTAAAAGACAATGGTATTTTAGAACAATTAGAATCTTTGGGTATCAACGAAGGCGATACTGTTAAGCTGTATAATTTAGAATTTGACTATTATAAATAATAGATTAGTGGAGATAAATAATGATAAAAACAAGTAAACAAAGGGCTTATTTAAAAGGTCTGGCGATGAAGATGAATCCGATTTTCCAAATCGGGAAGGCATCTCTTACCCCGGAAATAACCCAGGCTATTGGTGAAGCCTTAGATGCAAGAGAATTAATAAAAATATCGGTTTTACAAAATTGTGATGATGATCCGGGGACGATTGCCGATTATTTGGCTCAAAGAACACAATCTGAAATAGTACAGGTTATTGGGAAAAAGATAATTTTATATAAAGAGGGTAAGGATAATAAAAAGAAGATAACCTTACCATAATAATATAAAAACGTTTAGGAGTTTAAACTTATGTCTGAAAAGAAGCGCGTAGGGATTCTTGGAGGTACATTTAACCCTGTCCATATTGGACATCTGGTGTTGGCTGAAAATGCATATATGCAATTTCAATTAGATGATGTGATGATCCTGCCGACAAAAAATCCGCCTCATAAACAAAATACAGATATATTGGCTGATGACCGCCGGGTTGAAATGATTAACCGGGCCATTGAAGATGTTCCCTATTTTAGATTATCAACAATAGAATTGGAAAGGAATGGTGTTTCTTATACGTCTGATACGCTTGAATATTTAAAAAACTTATATCCGGATACTGACTTCTATTTCATTATGGGTGCTGATTCTTTATGTCATATAGAATCCTGGAAAGCTCCTGATATTATTATGAAATGCGCTTACCTGCTTGTCGCCCCAAGGAATTTTATCAGTGATGAGGAAATAAGAGAGCAAATCAATTATTTGAAAATGAAATATAAAGCTTCTGTGTATAAGATTTTTGTTCCTAATATTGAAATATCTTCACAACTAATCAGGCATCGTGTGCAAGCCAATGATACAATCAAGTACTTTGTACCGCAGGCTGTTGAAGAATATATCTATGAAAACCAATTATACAAGTGATGCTAAAAGGTGGAAAAGCAATGCATAATATATTTGAAATACAAGAGCATTTGAGAAAAAAGCAATCTCCTGGCCGCTATCTGCATACATTGGGAGTACAATATACGACCGTTTGTCTAGCGATGAATTATAGGTATGATATTCACAAGGCTGAATTAGCCGGATTATTACATGATTGTGCCAAACATTTGAGCGATTCGAAGAAAATAAAAGTTTGCGAAGCTAACAATGTTCCGATAAATGCGGTGGAGTATAATAATCCTTTTCTGCTTCATGCACAGGTGGGTGCTATTTATGCCAGAGAAAAGTATGGGGTAAAGGATGATGACGTATTAATGGCTATCAGGTATCATACAACCGGGCGGCGGGAAATGTCTTTATTGGAAAAGTTAGTTTTTGTTGCCGATTATATTGAACCCAACCGTAAAAGTGCGCCTCATCTGGATGATCTGCGTGCCCTAAGTTTTAAAGATATAGATCAAGCGGTACTAATGGTATTAAAGCAGACATTAGAGTATTTAAGTCATATTGGACATGAAATTGATGAAAGTACTGTGATAACATATAATTATTATAAAGAATTAATAGGAGGAATGCCTTAATGGAATCAAAAGATATGGCTCAAATTGTTGTGACAGCATTAGAAGATAAGAAAGCTAACGATCTTAAAGTGATTGACATTAGTGAATTATCTGTGATTGCTGATTACTTCATCATTGCCAGCGGAGAAAACCGTAATCAAATACAAACATTAGCAGATCATGTTAAGAAAACATTAGAAAAAGAAGGTTGTTATCCAAAACAAATTGAAGGCTATCAAACTGCCAATTGGATTTTAATGGATTATTCAGATATCATTATTCATATATTTTCAGAAGAAGATCGACTGTTTTATGATTTGGAAAGAATCTGGAGAGATGGCAAGATAATGGAAATTGATGAATTAAAAAAATAATCAAGTTACCAAAAGGAGGTCTGCCTGAGTGTAAAACACTTAGGCAGACTTCCTTTTTAAATCACATCCCCATTCTGACAAGACCGATGACTTTGCCTAGTATTTCTAAAGATTCTGTGATGATTGGTTCAAGAGCATCATTCTCTGGCTGAAGTCTGTAATAACCAGCTTCTTTATAAAAGGTTTTAACTGTAGCGGAATCGTCAATAAGGCCGACAATAATATCACCGTTGTTGGCAGTTGGCTGTTGCCTGACAATGACCTGATCGCCATCAAATATTCCGGCATTAATCATACTGTCACCACGAACTTTGAGCATAAAGCTTTGTTCATTGGGCATCAATTCAACCGGAACAGGGAAATAACCTTGAATATTCTCTACTGCAAGTATTGGTTCGCCGGCAGTAATTGTCCCAACGATGGGAACATTGACAACTTCTCTGCGGGTCAAACCATAGAAGTCATCCATGATTTCTATGGCTCTTGGTTTGGTGGGATCACGACGGATATAACCATTCTTTTCTAAAGTTTCAAGATGTGAATGAACCGATGAAGTTGACTTGAGATGTACTGCCTCGCAAATCTCTCGTACAGCCGGCGGGTAGCCTCTGGTAAGGATTTGATTTTTTATGTATTCAAGGATTTCTTGTTGCTTGGTGCTGATTTTTCCTTTGCTCATGGGATTACCTCCTGAATATAATCTAAGTTTATCTTTATCATAACATAACGAACATGTTTTTGCAAACATTTGTTTGTTTTATTTTTTTATATTCAATAACCTCCATTGACAAGGAGAGCAAAATAGAACCTAAAATATTGTATATTGAACCCTTTTGGGATAATTTCATAGTATAAAATTGTAAATAATTTTATAGAGGAGATAAGTAGTGAGCAGATATAGGACGACGAATGCAGCTTCCAGAAGATATAGTAATCAAATGCCTATGCGTGATTCTGTAAAATATGATACAAAAGCGCATGATAACTATGATGGATTTCCCTTAGGCATGGCATATGTACCATGGCAGACTTGGAATGAAGTGTATGAAATTGACAAAGCATTTCATACAGGGACTATTTTTCCTGAATTGGATAAGGGATTTTACTGTGCAGGAGGTGGCTGCAGATGAGGAATGAGCAAATATCAAGAGTAAAGCTGATGGAATGGATTAATATGTACAGTTTTGCAAAGGATGATGCAGTACTATATTTAGATACTCATCCTATGGATATGGAGGCACTGGATTATTTTTATAAATATTCCAAGCTTCGTAATGAGGCGTTAGAAGAATATGCAAGACTTTATGGCCCATTGACTGTCGATACAGCAGACAGCAATAAGCAAAAATGGGAATGGATTGACGAACCATGGCCGTGGGAAGGAAAAGAGGGGTGTTAGATTATGTGGAATTATGAAAAGAGGTTGCAGTATCCGGTTAAAATCACAAAAACAAATCCCAAAATGGCACAGGTGATTATCAGTCAATTTGGGGGACCTGATGGAGAGTTGGCGGCTTCCATGAGATATTTATCTCAGCGGTATACGACACCCTATAAAGAAGTGAAGGGTATACTCACGGATATAGGTACCGAGGAATTAGCACATATGGAAATAGTGTGTGCCATTGTATATCAATTAACTAAAGATTTGTCAATAGAAGAAATAGAAAGATCTGGATTTGATAAATATTATGTAGATCACACGCTTGGTTTGTGGCCACAGGCCGCAGGCGGGACGCCTTTTACTGCTCAAGTATTTCAATCAAAAGGAGATCCTATTACAGATCTCCATGAAGATATGGCCGCAGAACAAAAGGCACGAACCACCTATGATAATATATTAAGGCTGGTAAAGGATCCGGAAGTTTGTGATCCTATTAGATTTTTAAGACAAAGAGAAATTGTGCATTTTCAACGTTTCGGTGAAGCGCTTAGAATTGTCCAAGATAATCTGGACAGTAAAAACTTCTATGCATTCAACCCTTCATTTGACAAAACGATGAAATAAAGACCGGTAAACTTTATTTAATTGGCAAATAATTGAAATAAAACTTCCAATCAATGCTTGTTTATCTGCAAGGATATAAACACAAACTAATTGTGATTGGAGGTGAAAATGAAAAGTGCTCATAAAACTGACAAAAAAAGTAATCACTTTGGCCATCATATTTTGTATGCCATTAACTGTTATGGCGGAAACTGTCATGAATGACAGCGGAAATTGGGGCCTGGGTTATGGCGTTTCGGGAGAGAAACCAACCGGTAATGCAACAGCAGACGAACTGCGGGTGAATAACGCTTACTATGTAGGTAATGGGGATGAGAAAGTCATTTATCTGACTTTTGATGCCGGATATGAAAATGGTTATACTGATGAAATTCTTAACGTTTTAAAAGAAGAAGAAGTTCCTGCTACCTTTTTTTTGGTAGGAACATATATCAGAGATAATCCGGATATCGTACGCCGCATGGTGAATGACGGTCATATTGTCGGAAACCATACAATGAGTCATCCAGATATGTCAGCCATTTCCGATAAGGATTCTTTTGTCAAAGAACTTGCCCAAACTGAGGAACAGTATTTGGCATTAATCGGAGAGGAGATGCCTAAATATTACCGGCCGCCTCAAGGAAAGTATAGCGAAGAAAATCTAAAAATGGCTGCTGAATTGGGCTATACAACTGTATTTTGGAGTCTTGCCTATGTGGATTGGAATGTGGATGAACAACCCACTAAGGAGCAGGCATTTGAAAAATTACTGCCCAGAATTCATTCCGGTGCAGTTCTCTTACTTCATAGCACATCTGAGACGAATGCTAAAATTTTAAAAGAGCTTATTACAGAGTATAGGGCACTGGGGTATGAGTTTAAAAGTCTTGATAATTTGAAACAATAATAACATGAAACTGCAGCAAATTATTTGATATATAATATTTGCTGCAGTTTTTGTGAAATATAGTACTTTTGGTTGAAATTAATAGTGTTTTGTTTTATACTTGCTTTGGAGGAATAAATATGTCTAAGTTTCGGCGTATACTGGCGCGAACGAGTATAATAAATAGAAATCTAAAGCCATCCAGGATTATTGCGCTAAGCTTTATAGGTATAATCATGGTAGGTACAATTTTACTGGCTTTGCCGATTTCCAGCCGTAATGGCAATGTAACAGGATTGCTTACTGCTTTATTTACCGCTACTTCGGCAACCTGTGTAACGGGAATTACAATAGTCGATACTTATGAATATTGGAGCTTTTTTGGACAAAGCGTCATCCTTGTACTCATACAAATTGGCGGTTTGGGATTCATGTCCTTTATATCTATATTTTATTTTCTTTTGAACAGACGGGTGAGGCTGAGAGAACGGCTTGTAATTATGGAGAGTATGAATCTTAGTTCGGTGGAAGGGGTCGTCGCTCTTGTTCAGCGTGTACTTAAGGGAACACTGATTTTTGAATCAGTGGGAGCAGTGATTTTATCCTTCTGTTTTATCCCGGAATTTGGTGTGGCAGGGGGAATTTGGCGTGGGATTTTTCACTCTATATCTGCTTTTTGCAATGCCGGCTTCGATATTATGGGAAAACATACCTTGTTTTCGGCCTTAGAAACCTATATTGACAATCCGGTAATTCTATTAACTCTGGCGGCACTTATAATCGTTGGATCGACAGGCTTTTATGTCTGGGAAGATATCATCACCAACCGAAAGTTTAAAAAGTTACACCTTAACTCTAAGCTGGCACTTATCATAACAGTGACTCTGATTGTTCTTGGAATGTTAATGTATATGACATTTGAAAGTGACAATCCCAATAATATGGGGAATATGGATATGGGTAATAAATTGCTTCTGAGCTTTTTCCAGTCGGTAAGTACCCGGACGACAGGTTTTGATGTTATAGGTCAATCTACCTTGACAGAGGATACAAAGATACTCTCTATGCTGCTTATGTTTGTGGGTGGTACTAGTGGAAGTACTGCCGGTGGTGTGAAAACAGTCACCATAGGTATCCTTGTAATCTCTGTGATTGCCAATATGCGTGGAAAAAGAGACATGGTTGTATTTGAGAGAAGGATACCTCACATACAGGTCATCAATGCAACGTCGTTGGTTTTTATCAGTATCTTAATCACCCTTTTGGGGGGGATTTTTATATCTACAACGAATGGTGCGAATCTTATCAACTCCCTTTTTGAGTCGGTGGCCGCTTATAGTACCGCCGGCATGACGACCGGATTGGTAAAAACAATTAATACTGCTTCGCGGCTGTTGATGATTTTCTTCATGTTTTTTGGTAAAATCGGTATTTTGTCTCTTAGTATAGGTTTTATGACTAAGGGCAGAAAATATAGAAATTACACATATCCGGAAGAGAATGTGATTATTGGTTAGGAGTGAATATGAAAACTTTTGTAGTAATCGGAATGGGAAGATTTGGAAAGTCCGTTGCCATCAAGTTGTGTGAATTAGGACATGAGGTTTTGGCGATAGATGACGATGAAGTCAGGATACAAGATGTCACCGAACTTGTAACACATGCTGTTATTGCAGATGCCAAGGATGAGCGTGTTCTGCGTTCTTTAGGTGTACGCAATTATGACTGTGCCATACTGGCTATTGGTTCAGATATAGCCGACAGTGTGCTTATAACTATGGCGCTGAAAGAATTGGGAGTGAAAGAAATCATATGCAAAGCCGGTGAATCCCGTCACAAAAAAATTCTGCTTAAAATAGGTGCTGACAGGGTTATCATTCCTGAACACGAGTCAGGAACAAAATTAGCCGTACAAATTGCAAATTTAAACCTTATCGAATATTTAGAACTCACCGAAAAGTACGGTCTTTCTGAAATGAATATACCCAGAAAATGGATATCACGTACCCTTGTGGAATTAAATTTAAGAAGAAGGTATGGTGTTACGGTAGTGGCGATCAAACAAGAAACAGAAGAAGAAGATATCAATATGCTTCCTAGTCCGGATTACAAGCTCTGTGAAGGGGATGTCCTTGTGCTTATTGGCAAAAGAGAAGATATAGATGAAATCAGCCACCTGGCATAAAGACACAAATCAAAATCCCTATAATTTCAATTATAATAATTAATGCAACATGCAGTTCAATGATTGCATCAGCCTTTATGAAATTATAATGACAATAAATAAGCGAGGTGCGAATGATGATACAACATATTGTATTTTGGAAGTTTAAGGATGAATTAACACAAGAGGAACGAAAAGCGGCAGGTCTGCGGATGAAAAAAGAATTGGAAAGTCTAGAGGATAAGGTTCCCGGTGCGGTAAAAGTAAAAGTTGCCATCAATCTTCTTTCAGGCAGTACGGTTGATATTGCTCTGGACAGCCAATTTGAAACCGATGAGGCATTAAATCAATATCAGATTCATCCAGATCATTTAAAAATAAAAGAATTTATTCATACTGTCATCAAAGAGCGTTACTGTCTTGATTATGATACAGATAAAAACGAATAAAAGGTCTGGAAAAAAGAACATGACCCGACATGCCAAGAGGGTATCCCAAGAATTTAAGACTTAGGGATACCTTTTTTGTGCAATGTAAAATAGAATTTTAATGGATGGTGTCGATGATATTACAATTTTATTTGACATAAATCAAAAAAATACCATATTATATAACACAAACATTAAAAATTACCATATTATATAGTGAAATAAAAATAAAAAGGTAGGAAAATACAGTGAAAATAGTAATACTTTGTGCTGGGAAAGGTCAAAGAATGCAATCTGGTCAAAATCATCCAAAATCAATGTCTTGGGTCAATGGAAAACCATTAATAAATCATATTATGAAAACATATGCAAAATATGGATTTAATGATTTTATTCTTCCTCTTGGTTACAAGGGGGATATGATAAGAGATTATTTTTTGAACTATGAATTAAACAATTGTAATATTATGAAAGAAACCGTGACTAATAAAACAACTATATTAGGAAATTGTGATAATTTTAAAGTGACAATGGTCAATACTGGTTTGGAAACGATGACTGGTGCAAGAATTAAACGCGTTTCTCAATATATTGATGGTGATGTATTTATGGTAACGTACGGAGATGGATTAGCGGACGTTGATATTAATAAGCTAATTGCATTTCATAAGGCAAAAGGAAAGATTGGAACGCTTACCGGAATTAAAAAGAAAAGCCAATACGGAATTCTGGAAGTACAAAATGATATCGCCTTATCTTTCAAAGAAAAAAATACAACTGAGGGAGTTATAAATGGTGGCTATTTTGTCTTCAATATAGCATTTTTAGATTATTTGGATTCGAAAGAGAGTTGTGTCCTTGAAGAAGAGCCGATAAAAAAACTAATTAAAGATAAAGAACTGGCTGTTTATATGCATGATGGACTATGGCTTTCTGTTGATACACCTAAGGATTTGGAATATGCAAATCAAGTTTGGAAAGAAGGCTAATTATGATTAACAATTTAATGTCTAGGATTAAAAACGATATTGATAAGCTGATAGGCAATAGAACAGATGAAACTTCTTGGTGTGAGGATTCAAGAAACATTTGCAATTTTTGTACGATAGGAAGTGGAAAATATTTGATAAAACTTATTGCACTTTACAATTCCTTATTGAAAAGCAACTGTCAATTTCAACTATGGGTTTTAAGTATGGATGATTTTACGTATCAAGTTTTATCAGATTTGAAGCTAAATCATCTAAATATCATTTCTATAAAGACACTTGAAGAAGATAGTGAAATTTTAAAAGCAAAAGAAGGTAAAGCAGAAAATGAATATTGTTGGATGCTGAAAGCGCCGCTCATGGAGTATATTTTATTACAGAAAAAGATTGCGTCTGTCATATATGCGGATTCTGATATTTATTTTTTTAAAGACCCATCAGAGCTATTTGGACACTTTAAACACTACTCAATCTATCTATGCCCACAGCGTGATATGGATATTATCGAGCAGAAATATGGGAAATATCAGGCTGGATTAATTGGATTTAAAAATGATGATGAAGGTATTGAAGCCTTAGGTTATTGGAAAGCAAAGTGTCTAGAGTGGTGCCGGAGTGAGTATGATTTTGCGGGGCAAAGATTTGGTGACCAAAAATATCTTGATGAAATACCTTATCGTTTTTACTCAGTAAAAAGCGAAGATAATTATGGTGTGAATGCCGCCCCCTGGAACTGTGTATACAATAAAGAACGAACAGTTGTAATCGAAAATGGGCTTCCGCACGTAAATGGCGATGAAATTATCCTTTTTCACTTTGCATGTATTACAATATTTAATGAAACTGAGTTTGATTTGTGGAATTTAGATCGGCTAGAAATACCAAAACAGATTCTTAGTAATTTGTATATTCCCTATATTATTGAATTAATAGATGCGGTTCAAATCATTATAAATGCAGCCTATGATACGGAGGACATAATTTTTTCAAATAAAAGTTCTGAAGAAGCTAAAACCTATTTTGCATATGATGATTTTACAGAAAAACTGATGAAATATGTAGACTTTTACCATATATGCAGTATTGTCAGCAATGAATATCTTCTGAAAATAATTGCATTATATAGGTCTATGATTCGTCATCAAGTTAATTTTAATTTATGGCTTTGTGTCATTGATGAAGAGGCATATCGAGAATTGGTGAGGATGGGGTTAGAAAATGCCACTGTCATTCATGTCGATAATATCACTTCGACTCTAAGAGAAAAGCATAGTACAACCGAATATTGCTGGATGTTAAAGTCTGTGTTTGTAGAATACCTATTTAATGAATATAAATTAAATAAAATTTTATATTGTGATGCAGATATGTATTTTTTTTCATCAATAAAATACATTTATAATGAATGGGGTTCGTATTCATTTTATATGAGTACTCAGCGTTCAGATCAATATTCGGAACAAAGAGATGGACAATATCAAGCTGGACTTCTTGGATTTTCAAATGATAATTATGGACGAAAAATATTATCATGGTGGAAAGGGAAGTGTCTTGATTGGTGTTTTGACTGGCATGATGAAAAACTGGGAAGATGGGGAGATCAAAAATATCTGAACAAAGTACCCCTAATCTTTGAAAACATTAAAATAAGCCATAATCTTGGAATCAATGCAGGTCCCTGGAATTTGATTCTAAATGATCAGAATTATGATGTTTCAGAAGATAATCACGAAGTTTATATTAATAACTATAAAGTATGCTGTTATCATTTTGGCAGCATGAAAGTCATAGGTTTAAATAAATTTGACTTATGGTATCATTGTGAGCTTAAAATAAAGCCAGAAATCATAGATTCATTATATTCTCCATATATGAAGATGCTCAAACAAATTATGGCTGAAATGTCGGCTGCAAATACTGATATAAGTAATTATATTTGTGCTAAAAACGAAATTTCCTCAAAAAATTTATATCTATTTGCGGAGGTCGATTAATGAACATTTTTGAAAGTAGAAGAATTTTAATAACCGGGGGATTTGGCTTTATAGGCTCTCACTTAGTCAAGCGATTATTAACGGCTGATTCAGAGATATACATTATTACAATGCCGGATACAAATAAATTTCGGTTATTTGATAAACTTGATAACATAGTGACTTATGAAGCGGATATAGGTGATCCTTTAGTGCTTTCACCTATCATAAAAAAAATAAATCCTGACTATGTATTTCATTTGGCCGGCTATGGGGTAAATTCTGCCGATACGGATTATGAGAGAGCAATAACGACAAACGTCTTAGGGAGTGTGAATATTTTAAAGTCACTTTTTGATACTGACTGCAAGAAATTTATTAATATGGGAACCTGCTCAGAATATGGGAATAGCGACACTAGTGAGGACAGTCATCCCGCCCCGGAAAATATTTATGGTAGTACAAAAGCTGCTTCAACACTTATACTCCATCAGATTGCGAAAGAAAATAATATAAGCATTGCTACGCTTCGGCCTTTTGGTGTTTTCGGCGAAGGGGAAGAACCACATAAAATTATCAGCTATGTAATACTAAATTTATTGAAAGATAATGATGTACTTCTTACCCAGTGTGAACAATACAGGGATTATTGTTATGTAGAGAACATCATAGACGCTATGCTATTAGCTTGTGAAAAACCTAATATAACAAACGAAATATTCAATGTAGCAAGCGGTGAATCGCATCCGCTTCGCTATTATGTTGAATTAATATATAAAATGATTGGTTCTAATAGAAATCTCATATATGGCGGAATGCCGTATCGAAAAACGGAACTGTGGAATCCAAAGGCTGACATTAATAAAATAAAGTCTATGTTGGAATGGGAAACGAAAATATCTTTAGAAGAAGGCATATCACGAACGATTACATGGTATAGAAGCAATATTGATCAATATGTATTATGAGGGAGGCGATTTAATATGCAAATAGATTCATTTTATAAAAATAAAAACGTTTTTATAACCGGTCACACCGGATTTAAAGGCTCCTGGCTTAGTATATGGCTAGAATACCTTGGGGCTAATGTGACCGGATTGTCAAAGGGCATTAAAACAGAAGAAGACGTTTTTTGCCTGTCAAATATAAGCACTAAAATAAATGATGAGGCAGGAGATATTACCGAAAAGAAACATTTAAAATCAACGTTACAAAATGCCCATCCGGAAATTGTTTTCCATTTAGCCGCTCAGCCGCTGGTGAGATATTCTTATGAAGACCCTTATTACACTTATCTAACAAATGTAATTGGTACACTCAATGTTTTGGATGCGATACGTTCCTGCGATAGTGTGAAATCTGTTATTATTATTACAACAGATAAATGCTATAAAAATAAGGAGTGGGTATGGGGATACCGTGAAATTGATGAATTAGGGGGGCATGACCCTTATAGTTCAAGTAAAGCTTGTTGTGAAATTTTAGTTGACTCCTATAGAAACTCATTTTATAAGAATAGTGGGAGAGATGCCGCTAAGATTGGCATTGCTACCGTACGAGCCGGTAATGTCATCGGCGGAGGCGATTGGGCAAAAGATAGAATTGTACCAGATTGCATCAGAAGCATACAAGAGGGTAAATCAATACAAATTAGAAATCCCCATGCGACCAGACCATGGCAACACGTTTTAGAGCCGTTGGGAGGGTATTTGCTGCTAGCCATGAAACTTTATGAAGAACCCGATAAATACTCCGAAGCCTTTAATTTTGGACCCGAAACAGAGAGTGTTGTTGAAGTAGGTACAATCGTGAAAAAAATCTGTCAGTATTACGGAGAAGGCAGTTGGGAGAATCTGAATAAAGAGAATATGGTTCATGAAGCAAATTTGTTAAATCTTGATATAAATAAATCTAAAGATAGATTAAATTGGCGACCGGCCTGGGATATCGAAGAGGCTTTACACAAAACCGTTGAGTGGTATAAACATTATAAAGATACAGATGTCTATGATTTATGTATTAAACAAATTATAGAGTATCAAAAACTTATAAATTGGTAAATTAACAACCAGTTAAAAGGATAAATCAAAAAAAGATAGTTAAAGGTTATGTTAAATACTGGGCATATATGGTATACTGTTTATCGTCAATATCAAGTGTCATCTAAGCTTATATTTTGATAGTTTGGCATAATATAATATATGAGGAGTATCGTATGAAAAAAACACAAAATTATTATTACTGGCTTTATCAATATTTTTATTGCTCATCGGCTGCAATAATGGTGATAACCCATCAACAACCTCGGCGGCAGAAGAATCAATATCTGAAGAAACAACAGCAGAAGAAACCGAGGCTCGTCTTGAAGATGATTTTTACGAAGCAGTGAATGCCCAGTGGCTGGCGGAAACCGAACTTCCTGCCACTGATATTATGGTGGGTGCGTTTACACAGATATCAGATGCGATAGAAGAACAATTGATGTCTGATTTTGAAAGTATGAAAAAGGGCGATACAGAAGTAAATAATGCACAGTTGGAGGAATTCCTAAAATACTATGCCATGACTGAGGATTACGAGACCCGAAATGCACAAGGCAACGAACCTCTTGTGCCTTATCTTGAACAGATTGACAATTTAAGCAGTATGGAAGACTTAGATACAGTTTTAGGTGATTGGATGACTCAGGGCATGGCTTCTCCTTTTAGCATGTCGGTCATGGCTGATATGGGTAATGCATCGGTGAATGCCCTTTATGCCAGTGCTCCCACTTTGTATTTACCGGATGTAAGCTACTATGAAAACGCTACCGGTACACAGCTTTTAGAGTATTTTTCCCAAAGTGTGCAGGAATGCTTGGTGTTATCAGGATACACCAAAGAAGAAGCTTCTTCAATCACTGCACAGGCTATTGAGTTTGATGCATTATTAGTGCCCTATATTAAATCGGCTGAAGAAGCAAGTGAATATACACTTATGTATAATCCGATTACCATGTCTGAGTTTGCTGCCTATTGCAGCAGTCTTGACCTTAATAATCTGGTTTCTAAACTGGTGGGGACGCTTCCTGAGCAGATTATTGTGACAGATCCAGCGTTTTTTGAAGTCATGGATGAACTGGTTAATGAAGAAAATTTTGAGATTATGAAAAGCTGGCTGACAGTCAATACGGTTTATTCGTTATCCAGTTATCTGTCAGAGGACTACCGCAATGCCATGTCCAGTTATTCCATGATTTTAACCGGGCAGATGGAAATGGAAGAGCCCCAGGTGGTTGCTTATTATCTTGCTTCAACTTTCTATTCGGAAGTTGTTGGCAATTATTATGGTGAAACATATTTTGGTCAGGAAGCTAAAGAAGATGTAACCAATATGGTCAACAATATGATTGATGTTTATATTGACAGATTAAACAATAATGACTGGTTAGGCAGTGAAACTATTAATGCGGCGATTACAAAGCTTGAGAATATTTCTATTCAAATTGGATACCCGGAGGAATTAAATCCAATATATTCGCAGTTAATAGTGAAAGGGAAAGATGACGGCGGAACCGTATTAAGCAATGCCATGGCATTTAGTAAAATTCTGCTTGCCGATAATTTTGCAAAATACGGTACTGAAGTAGACCGCAGTGCCTGGTCTTTGAGTGCTGACACAGTAAATGCCATGTATTCACCGTTAACGAATGCAATCATGTTTCCAGCGGCAATTTTACAGGAACCCTTCTATAGTTTGGAGCAAACACCAAGCGAAAATTATGGCGGCATAGGTGCCGTTATTGCCCATGAGATAACCCATGCCTTTGATAATAATGGCGCTCAGTTTGATGAATGTGGTAATTTGAAAAATTGGTGGACCAAGGAGGATTATGCTGCTTTTGAAGAACGAACGACGGCTATGGTAGAATTGTTTGACGGTCTTGACCATGCAGGCGGCAGTGTGAATGGTCAGCTGACAGTTTCTGAAAATATTGCCGATGCCGGTGGCATAAGCTGTGCCCTTGAGATTACTAAATCACTGCCTGATGCCAATCTGGAAGAATTTTTCACTAATTGGGCAACCATTTGGCGGATGAAAGCAACATCACAAATCGAACAATTATTGCTCACCTTAGATGTTCATGCACCTAATAAATTAAGAGCTAATGTACAACTTCAAAATCTTGAGGAATTTTATTCGACATTTGATATTAAAGAAGAAGATGGGATGTATTTGCCAGAAGATAAACGTGTGAATATCTGGTAATGATTCAAGGGGAAGATAACTGTTAAGGTATCTTCCCCTTAGCTGTTAGAAAAGGTCTTCTATAGCATAAACCGGCTTATTACAACAATAGTTTTCACATAAATAATAGGCATTACCGGAGGCCGGAAAGGGATAATCACTTGTAAATGGGGCGATTTTCTCTAATTGTAATACGTTGAATGGTGTTTTGACAATGATTGCCATATTCTTTAAGTCATAATCTTTAAATTGGTTAGGAAGTGCTTTGATAACACTTGTATCATTGATAACACAAATGAGTTCTTTTGTAGGGTATAAGTATTTCATCATTGAAAGCAAACCAAAAGAGCAGGAAGTTGGATATTGTTTTGCCAGTCCGGATAAAAAATGTAATTGTTTTATCGCTAATTCTTCCCAGTACCTTTCACCGGTCAAATGCCATAAATACATAAGAACATATGCTGCAGCAGAATTACCTGAAGGCATGGCACCGTCATAAGTTTCTTTTGGTCGGGTAATCAGCTGCTCGCCATCGTCTGCATAGATATAAAAGCCGCCATTCTCCGTATCAAAAAACTTATCAACCATTAATCCGGCAAACTCTATCGACAACATTAAATATTGAATATCAAAAGTAGATTGGTAGAGGTGAATTAAGCTTAAAGTGTAAAAACTATAATCATCAAGCTGTCCCTTTCCTTTGGCATCCTGATGCCGCCAGCGGATGATGAGTTCTCGATTCCATGTATAAAGATGATTTTTGATAAAGGTTTGACACTTTTTTGCGATTTCTAAATACTCTGGTTTACCAAGAATCTGATAGCCTTTTGAATAAGCCAAAATCATGAGAGCATTCCATGAAGTGAGTATTTTATCATCTTTATGAAGATTTGTACGATTTTTTCGGTATGAAGAAAGCTTAGGAAGCAATTCATCAATCTGGGGATTTATGCTATGAAATTGTGCATTGTCCAACAAATTAGGAATATTTGCACCTTCAAAATTCCCCTCTGGCTTAATGGCAAACCAATCATTAAATAGTGTGCCTTGGTACTTACCAACAACGCGTCGTATTTCTTCCGGTGTAAACACATAGAATTTTCCTTCAATCCCATCACTGTCAGCGTCTTCTCCGCAATAGAAACCGCCATTTTCATCAGTTAATTCATTTGAAATATAAGTAAAGATTCTTTCGGCAACGATTTTAAATAAAGGCTTAAGGGTCACTGAATATGCTTCAAGATAGACATAGGCAAGTAAGGCATTATCATAAAGCATTTTCTCGAAATGGGGAACCAGCCATTTTTCATCTGTGGCATAACGAGAAAAACCGCCGCCTATATGGTCGAATATTCCGCCCCGGTACATACATTCTAAGGTTTTAGTCACCATGTTAAGAGCTAAATCATTATTTTCCAACCGGGAATATTGCAGCAGAAACAGTAAATGATGAGGTGTCGGAAATTTAGGCGCCGCACCAAAACCACCGTTAATCTCGTCGAAAGAGCTTTTAAATTGTGAGAATGCCAAGTGAAGTATTGATGTATCTAAAGGACTGTCTGTTGTTTTATATTCTGGTTGAATCATCAGATGTTCCGTGAGTTCTTTGCTGGAAGCAATAAGATTTTTGCGGTTCTCATTCCAAGTCTTATGAATCAGTGGTAATAGCTCCATTAAACCGATAGACCCATATTTTCGATATTTAGGAATATAGGTTCCGGCAAAGAAGGGCTTTTGTTCAGGTGTCGTAAAAATTGTCAGAGGCCAGCCTCCCTGACCGGTCATCGCCTGAGAAGCGGACATATAAACGGCATCAATATCCGGTCGTTCTTCCCTGTCTACTTTAATACATATAAAAAACCGATTTAGAATTGATGAAACCTCATCATCCTCGAAAGATTCTTTTTCCATTACATGGCACCAGTGACAAGTCGGTAAAATACGCACTCGTCACGAATACCCAATAGAAAGGAAAATTGGCTTATCTTCGGTTTTAGCTTTTGTAAAGGCTTCTTCACACCACGGAAACCAATCCACAGGATTGTATGCGTGTTGTAAAAGATAAGGAGATTTTTCATTTAACAATCTATTGGGTATTCTTGTCGAATTTGTCATAGGGCATCACCACCTTTCTATAAAAAATCAATTTTCATTTTAATATTATCTCCAATTCTCGTCCAAATAATACTCTCAATTATTGATTTATATAAATCGTTACGCTGTAAATTATCTGTCATTTTTTTGATATCTGATAAAATACCACTATTTCTACATTTATTTCCTAGACGGTCTGTGTACCAGCACGACCTGATATATGCATTACCGTCACTAAATGAACAGAGTGAGTATGTCCACAGAG
>Ga0153983_1000083_pt1 | contig 21633 bp, 16 predicted proteins | sample TSGA067MetaG_FD_104693 | JGI IMG/M metagenome (GOLD analysis project Ga0153983, IMG submission 104693) | Attine ant fungus gardens microbial communities from Georgia, USA - TSGA067 MetaG | ecosystem: Host-associated > Fungi > Mycelium > Unclassified | place: USA: Georgia, Alexander Wildlife... | reverse complement strand
CCCAAATGAATATCTGCAGTATGGACAAACTTCATATTATCAGGAACCTCTCTTTATAATTCACAATTATTAACTGTTCTTGGAAATGGTATGACATCACGGATATTAGACATTCCTGTCAGATACATCACGCAGCGTTCAAATCCCAGACCAAATCCGGCGTGACGGGTAGATCCGTATTTTCTAAGCTCCAGGTAAAATTCATAATCTTCCGGTGACAGATCAAGTTCCTCCATCCGCCTGATCAATTTTTCATAGGAATCTTCCCTTTGACTTCCACCGATAATTTCCCCGATTCCGGGAACCAGACAATCCATGGCTGCCACTGTTTTTCCATCCTCATTCATCTTCATATAGAATGCTTTGATCTCCTTTGGATAGTCGGTAACAAATACCGGCCGCTTATATACCTGCTCCGTAAGATATCTCTCATGCTCCGTCTGCAGATCACATCCCCAGGATACTTTATATTCAAACCTGTCATTTACCTTTTCCAGCAACTCAATTGCTTCCGTATAGGTAACATGTGCGAATTGGGCATCTGACACTCCCTGCAGCCGTTTTATCAGACCTTTGTCTATGAAAGAGTTGAAAAAGTTCATTTCCTCCGGCGCTTCCTGTAATACATAACGGATAATATATTTCAGCATGGACTCTGCCAAATTCATATTATCCTGCAGGTCTGCAAAGGCAATCTCCGGCTCAATCATCCAGAATTCCGCCGCATGCCTGGTAGTATTGGAATTTTCCGCACGAAATGTAGGACCAAAGGTATAGATTTTACGAAATGCCTGGGCATAGGTCTCCCCATTTAGCTGACCGCTGACCGTCAGACTTGTTTCCTTGCCGAAAAAATCTTTAGCATAGTCTATTTTTCCATCTTTTGTCTCAGGTAAATGTTCCATATCCAAAGTCGTCACCCGGAACATCTCTCCTGCTCCCTCACAATCACTCCCGGTAATGATGGGTGTATGCACATATACAAATCCCCGCTCCTGGAAGAACTGGTGAATTGCGAAGGCAACTAACGAGCGCACACGAAATACTGCCTGAAATGTATTGGTCCTGGGGCGAAGATTAGAAATGGTTCTCAGATACTCCAATGTGTGGCGCTTTTTCTGAAGCGGATAATCAGCAGTTGAATCCCCTTCAACAGTAATCTCATCTGCCTGTATCTCAAAAGGCTGCTTTGCCGAAGGGGTGGCAACCAGAGTTCCTGTTACTATGACAGCAGCCCCCACATTTAACTTGGAAATATCCGCAAAATTTTTCATACTGTCATGGTAAACGATCTGTATCGTATCAAAGCAGCTTCCATCATGAAGCACGATAAATCCGAAAGTTTTAGAATCCCTGATACTTCTGACCCATCCGCCTACGCTGATTTTTTGATCAATATACTTATCCTGGTCTTTAAAAATATCTCTTACTGTTGTTAACTCCATCATACCGCTTCTTACTCCTTTATATATATTTATTAAAATTTCGTAGTTGGGAATCCGTCCGGCGGCGGGTCGACCTCTGGTTTTAAGGGAATTGTATGCTGCGGAAGCGAGACCTCGATTTTGCCTCCCTCCGAGGCAAAATCCGCTTTGGGAGGGCTCGGCGGAGCGGTTAGCATACCTGACCTTAAAACCAGAGGTCGGTCCGCCGCCGGACGGATTCCCAACTACGAAATTTTAATACATTACTCTTATTTTAAGTTTTCCGGGTTCAGGCATTCCAGTCCCGGTATCACAAATCTCCCGTCCTTGCGGATCAGCACATCATCGAAGTAGATTTCTCCGCCTCCATACTCCGGTCTTTGAATCCATACCATGTCCCAGTGAATGGACGATTTATTTCCATTAGGTGCTTCCTCATAACAATTGCCGGGAGTAAAATGGATAGAACCCTGGATTTTTTCATCAAACAAAATATCCTTCATCGGCTCCAGAATGTAGGGATTTACTCCAATGGCAAATTCCCCGATATAACGGGCTCCTTCATCTGTATCCAGGATTTGATTGAGCCGTTTTGTGTCATTTGCGGATGCCTGGATGATTTTTCCATCTTTAAACTCCAGCGAAACTTGCTCAAACACAAATCCCTGGTAAGGAGAAGGTGTATTATACGTTAGCGTTCCATTTATGGAATTTTTCACCGGTGCGGTATATACTTCACCGTCCGGAATATTGCAGCGTCCGCTGCAGGGGATGGCCGGAATATCTTTAATGGAAAACGTCAGATCCGTACCCGGCCCAGTGAGGCGGACTTGATCCGTACGGTTCATATACTCCACTAACGGATTCATTGCTTCCTCCATTTTTTCGTAATCCAGCGTACATACATTAAAATAAAAGTCCTCAAAGGCCTCTATGCTTGTCCCGGACAGCTGTGCCATGGAAGCATTGGGATAACGCAAAACCACCCACTTTGTCTTGGGAACCCGAATGTCATGATGCACCGGCTTCAGATAATATTGCTCATACAATGACATTTTCTCAGAAGGCACATCTGACAGTTCCGAGATATTGTCATTGCCGCGAACTCCAATATAACAGTCCATTTCCGACATTTCCATTCCATCGATCTTGGACATCCACTCCATCTGTTCTTTGGTGCCCTTAAGAAGCACTTCCCTTTGAAGCTGCGGTTCCGTATAATGCACAAAAGGAATTCCTCCGACTGCATACACTTCTTTTACTAACTGTCTTGCCAGCTCTTTGGTTTCTTTCCCAATATAGTGAATATATACTTTTTCATCTTTCTTCACCTGACAAGAATACTGTACAAGCCCCTGCGCCAGTTTTTTCAAACGCTGATCCATAAATATACCTCCTAAAATAAAGTATTAATCAAGATTTTCAATGTAACTGTAAAATACATTTCCTCCTCCGTCGAATAATGCACGGCTATCATTTAATCCATAGTAGTAAGTTTCTCCGGTTTCCGGTCTGTATAAGATAGTATTATAACTGTCATATCCCACAATCAGGACTCCCTCCGTATCAGAAATTTTCCCTATTACCGGTCTGGAAGCACTGATTTGATACAATACCTGATCTAAAGAAGAAACATCAAATTTCATGAGTGTTCCTGTCTCCTGCAGACTTTCTGTTAAAACAGTTTCATCAATTACGGCATTTTTAAACACTTCCGGAATACCTGCCAGATCTATGGTAATCTTTGCCTTTAGATTTCCACGTTCCCACACATACTGCTGGGCACGATTTAATACAACACCTGCCTGTTCATCTGCCCGCATTACTGCCTCTCCCGGATCGGTGTAAATACCGTCTAAGCCTCCTCTTGCGTAGACATAAAATTCCTGACGGTCTTCACGTTCTATATCCATATTCAGCGTCCGAATCTGATTATTTGAAGTAAGTTTCGACTCCAGTACCAAAGGATTTTTATTCGCAATAGACTGACTAAAGTTCAAACGCACCTGCATCCCTTGCCGTTCCGTAATTTTTGTACTGATGGTAATGGTTCCGTTCTCTTGCTGTGTGTTATTCATAATATGGTCACTGCTTGTCAGGACATAGGCATCATTTTCCCAGACAGCTCTTTCCAGTTCCAATAACCCCTGTTCAATATTTACATTCAGAATAAAGATTCCATCCTGCTGATAATTTTTCACCAATTCACCGGCAAAGTTTTCGATCCGGATCTCGTTCATGCCAAACCAGATTTCGCCGGAAGCATCCGTAACAATATTCTCCTCCTTTGCGATTCCATATACAATATCTTCATTGATAAGCCCGATCGCCTTTATCCTTGTCCCTTCTTCCGGGGTAATTGTCCGTGTTTTGCCGGTTTCAAAATCTATTACCGTAATCACCGGAGTCTGGCTGTCGCCGTTTTCTTCCATCCATGCGGCATGGGCATGAGTATTGGATACCACCAAATCATCTCTGGATATATCTGATTTTATGATTTCATAAGTTCTGTCATTAATATTGAACTGATATAAATTCCTCTCCAGCACCAGATAGAGCATATCCTGCGTACTGACATAAGATAGGATATCCAGGTCCATTTTTAAAAATTCATAGGACACAGTAACCGGAAGGAAAAATCTCTCATCCAGTACATTTTGGTCATTGCTATAGTGATACACACTTATCCCTACTGTGCCCTCATGTGCTCCTCTGTTTTGATATCCATAAAGTACAAAATCAACATCCCCTGTCTCTCCTACCCTGATAATTTTAAGATCATGTGAAGGATTGTCATTTCTTTCATCATTGACTGCAGCCTCTTGAAAACTAAAAATTTTAGTAATTTTATTTGCTGTTTTATTATAGGTCCATAAATCTCCCTGCTGCACAAATGCCACAATTTCCGCATTTTTGCTGGAAACATATTCATTATCTTTAGATGTAACCCCAAGATTAATTCCTTCTGCAGTAATCACAGGGAGATTCCCATCAAATATCTGAGTTGCCGTCCGCTCAAAATCCAGAAGCATAGTCTTAGATTCTGTATAGCGCATACGGTAAAATTCCTCAACCTGATAAAACTCTTCATTTCCATCTTCATCTTTTGCGCTGACTACATAATTAAGAGAAATACTGCCTGTCGTCTCATTAATGTCTTTGATCGTAGGAATTGCCTTTCTGTATAATTGAGGATTCAATTCTCCCCAGCTTACCTGTTCCACTGTCGAATGAATATTGACGTCCGTAAAGCTGCTGTTGCCTACTGATGCATCTGTCTCCAGATACTGCGTCAAATCAAGCGTGGTCTGTTTGTTAAGACATGCCTGATAAAATTGCTCCGCAAACTGAACGTATTCCGCCGTATTTAGCCCTGATCTCTGCAGTAGACGGGTATAATAGTAAACTGTGCCCTGATTTGTTTCTACTGCAAATCTGAGTGAATATTCCTGATTCATCCGAATAGAATTTTGAATGGTAAAGGTAGCTTTTTGTCTCTCCCCATCTTTTTCAAAGGATTTAATCTTGGCATTTTCTATTACGGTACTTCCATCCGATGTACGCACTTCATAAGCCACACTATCTACCTGAAGATCATAAGACTCTATAACCAGTGTCAGCTTCTTATCCGTATCTAATGGGGTCAGGCTGTCCCTCATAAAGTCTACCTGCATCTCCTTTGTATAGCCAAAGAGACGATTCATCAAAGTTTCATCTATTTCCATCGCAAGAACCGGCAGGGTCGCCGCTTCCAAATCCGTTTTATTGTCTGTCGTTTCATTATTCATAAGTCCGGCAATCACCACAACACCAATGATAAACACGGCAGCCAGAATACCTATTTTCATTATTATTCTTTTCATTGGTAACTTCCTCTATTCTCATCATACCAACCGAACCGTGAAACATCTCACGGTTCGGACATATTACTATTGTAATGGGTTTGGCAAAAAATCACAAGTCTTTTTAATAATAACGTCTGCATCTTCGCCGTCTGCATCTTCTATGGAATATCTCATTTAAAAAAAGTATCTCAGTCAGTTCCCGAAGCGCTCTGCATGAAATTGCCTGGCTTTGCAGCTCCTCTTCTATTTCTGCGTCCTGCTCTCTTACCTGGTTACAAATAGAGTCGCAGATTTGGCTTATCATAAGCCGATCCGGATATTCATCATAGATGAGGCTGCCCTCGTAATCCATCCTGTCACAGGTATCTTCCACACACGCCTGTATCTTAGATGCTGTTTTCGGATAGTAAGATTTTATCCTCTGCATATCGTGGTCTTGCACCGCTTCTTTATCCAGCATATCTGCGTATGGGTAAACCACATGAAACGGTAATGGCTTTTCATAAAACATTCTCATTCTCTCCTGATTCACAAAACATTATATACTATAGTATAATGCGCATCAAGACTTTGTGTCATACAGATTGACGTAAATTTCCCGGCTGTGAAAAAAACAGCCGGGAAATTTTAATTATCTTTTTAAGTGCTCGCAGCAGGTTCCAGATGTGCCCTCTCATTATATTTATGAGTATCCTCCAGCATCATATCTTTTACCTTCATCAAGCGGATCTGAGTACTTCTTTCATTTTCATCCAGCTTCATAGTGATATATTTGATGTTGGTCTGTGTCTCCGGAATGATGACATGTTCCAGCGCATTGACGCGGCGTCTGGTTTTTTCAATTTCCGAAGCCATTAGCTGGCAGGCCTTTTCACATTCTGCAAGCTTTAGCATATCCGGTAGGATATCCGCCAAAGATTTTACTGCCTCGTCCAGATCTCCGGTTGTAAATGCAAATCCATACGAATAAATATCATTGGCATCCGCTGTTCTTGTCTTATAGGTGAAGACCGGAATATTTACACTCATTACATTTTTGCTGGAGCCTTCCAGATAAACCTCCTGTTTAGGAGCCATTAAGGCCGTATTTAATATCTGCTCCGACATACCGGCTTTCGCAATGACAAAGTTTTGATTTGCAGAGTGAATACCATCCTCTACCTTCTTACGCAGCTCCATGTTTTCTCTGACCAGATCCAGAAACTGACGCATAAGTTCATCCCGCTTATCCTTTAAAAGCTTATGCCCTTTTCGGGCCGTTGTCAGTTTTTTCTTCATTCTGGTTAATTCCATACGGGTCGGGTTCACTTGAGCAGTTGCCAAATAAAATCACCCCTTTCCCAGTTCATATTTTCCATAATATTCATCCAGAAACTTATCATCAATACGTTTCAGTTCGCTTCGCGGCAGAATTGACAAAAGCTTCCAGCCAATCTCCAGAGTTTCCTCAATATCACGATTCGCCGTATAGCCCTGTGATACATATTCCGCTTCAAATGCATCGGCAAACTTCGCATAGATAAGGTCAATATCGGAAAGAGCCGCTTCTCCTAATATGACCATTAGTTCCTTCGCATCTTTCCCACGGGCGTATGCTGCAAACAGCTGATTCATCGTATTTGAATGGTCGGCACGGGTCTTTCCGTCTCCAATTCCTTTATCCTTTAAACGGGACAAGGAGGGAAGTACATCAATGGGCGGCGTAACACCCTTCCGATACAGTTCACGGCTTAGAATAATCTGTCCTTCAGTAATATATCCGGTCAGGTCGGGAATCGGATGCGTCTTATCATCCTCCGGCATGGTTAATATGGGAATCATGGTGATACTTCCGTTTTTACCATGTTGACGGCCGGCACGTTCATATAAGCTGGCAAGATCAGTATACAGATATCCGGGATATCCGCGACGTCCGGGAACCTCCTTACGGGCTGCCGATACTTCACGAAGAGCATCTGCATAGTTTGTAATATCTGTCAGTATAACAAGTACATGCATATCTTTTTCAAAAGCAAGATATTCCGCTGCGGTAAGCGCCATACGAGGAGTAGAAATACGTTCAACCGCAGGGTCATTCGCAAGGTTTACAAACAATACCGTCCGGTCAATCGCACCTGTTTCTTTAAAGCTCTCTACAAAGAAATTGGACTCTTCAAAGGTAATACCCATAGCTGCAAATACCACTGCAAAATTTTCATCTGTCCCGCGTACCCTGGCCTGCCTTGCAATCTGTGCTGCCAGATTTGCATGAGGCAGACCGGAAGCTGAGAAAATAGGCAGCTTTTGTCCGCGTACCAATGTATTCAGACCATCAATTGCCGATACCCCTGTCTGGATAAACTCTTCCGGGTAGTTACGAGCCGCCGGATTCATGGGCAGACCATTAATATCTTTTCGTTCATCCGGTAAAATCTCAGGTCCTCCGTCAGTTGGGCGTCCCAACCCGTCAAACACACGTCCCAGCATATCTTCTGAAACACCCAGCTCCATACTGCGGCCAAGGAAACGAACTTTACTATTGGACAGATTAATACCGGTAGAGCTTTCAAACAGCTGTACCAACGCATCGCTTCCATTGATTTCCAGCACTTTGCAGCGGCGGGTTTCTCCGTTTACCAATTCTATTTCACCCAGTTCATCGTAGGTGACATTTTCCACACCGCGTACCAGCATCAGAGGACCGGCGACTTCCTGTATTGTTCTATATTCTTTTGGCATTAGTCGTCCTCCTTCCCAAATGCATTTGCAATCTCTGCATTTAGTTCCTTTGCAATCTTTTCATATTCCGCTATCAGATCGGCATCTAATGTGTATTTGAAACGTCCAATTTTTTCCCGTACAGCCAGATCAATCAATTTTTGTACAGGTGCTCCTTTTTCCAGTGCCTCAGCAGATTCTTCATAAAAGGCAATCACCAGTTTCATCATCAGATATTGCTTTTGCAGGGAGGTATAGGTATCAACTTCATGGAAAGAATTCTGATGAAGGAAATCTTCCCTGATCGAACGTGCTGCCTCCATTTTTAATCGGTCTCCGGCAGAAAGTGCATCCATACCTACCATTTTTACAATTTCTTCCAGTTCCGATTCTTCCTGAAGCAGACTCATCAGTTTCTGACGGCTTTCCATCCAGTCGGCTTCCACATTTTCGTTAAACCAGCCTTCTACATCGTCCAGATAAAGGGAGTAGCTGGTCAGCCAGTTAATTGCCGGGAAATGACGCTTATAGGCAAGAGCCGAATCCAGTCCCCAAAATACCTTCACAATACGCAGCGTTGCCTGGGATACCGGTTCGGATATATCACCGCCCGGAGGAGATACCGCCCCGATAACAGAAAGATAGCCTTCTCTGTTATCTTTTCCTAAATTCACTACATGACCTGCTCTTTCATAAAATTGAGCAAGACGGCTCCCCAGATAAGCCGGATATCCCTCTTCACCCGGCATTTCTTCCAGACGTCCGGACATTTCCCGAAGAGCTTCCGCCCATCGGGAAGTAGAATCCGCCATCAAAGCTACCGAGTATCCCATATCCCGGAAATACTCCGCAATGGTAATTCCTGTATAAATAGATGCTTCACGGGCTGCAACCGGCATATCCGAAGTATTAGCAATCAACACTGTTCTTTCCATTAGTGACTTCCCGGTTTTGGGATCCTTTAGTTCCGGAAATTCATTCAAAACATCTGTCATCTCATTCCCGCGCTCTCCACAGCCAATATACACTACAATATCTGCTTCGGCCCATTTTGCAAGCTGATGCTGGATCACTGTCTTACCGCTTCCAAAAGGTCCGGGCACTGCGGCAACACCGCCTTTGGCAATGGGGAAGAAAGCATCCACCACACGCTGCCCTGTTACCAGCGGCATTCCCGGCGGCAGTTTTTTCTGATACGGTCGGCCCTTTCGAACCGGCCATCTCTGCATCATTGTAACATCTTCATCTCCGGAGTCAGTATGGATTACCGCAACTACCTCTTCAACGGTGAATTCACCCTCTTTAATTTCTTTAATGGTTCCCTTCATCCCATAAGGGATCATAATCTTTTGCTCAATCAAAGAAGTCTCCTGTACGGTACCAATGATATCTCCTGCTTCTACTTCATCCGCAGGCTTTACGACAGGGACAAACTTCCACTTTTTTTCCCGGTTTAGCGAGGGAACTTCCACACCTCGCTTCAGGTTATTTCCTGACAATTTCATAATCTCGTCCAGCGGACGCTGAATACCATCGTAAATACTGGACATAAGCCCCGGTCCAAGTTCAACTGCAAGAGGAACTTCCATCGACTCTACCGGCTCTCCCGGTCCTAATCCGGAAGTCTCCTCATATACCTGAACAGATGCTTCATCTCCATGCATCTCGATGATTTCTCCAATCAGGCGCTGATTACTGACACGGACAACGTCGAACATATTCGCATCTCTCATCCCTTCTGCAATAACCAGCGGTCCTGCTACCTTTTTAATCGTACCTTTGCTCATTTGGACGAATCACCCACCTTTCTAATAGTTACTAAACAGAATATCAGAGCCAACAGCCTGCTCAACTGATTTCTTAACATTTTCCACACCTTCTCCGGTATTTCCGGAAATACCCGGAATCAAAATAATGACCGGTGTCAACTGCTCCTGATATTCCATAATTTCTGACTTTACCTCCGCAGCAAATGCTTCCGTAATATAGATAATTCCGTATTCGGCATTCGCCAGCTGATTTATTTTTTCTCCTGCTTCTTTACCGGTAGTTACAGGGAATGTATCAAGCCCCAATGCCGCAAAGCCGTAAATACTGTCATAATCACCGATCACTGCAATTTTATACATACATATCCCTTACCCTTTCCCGGATAGAATCGTCGGGAAGATCATTTTGCTTCCCGGACAGCACGATCCGAACCGTTTTAATTTCGTTCTCTCTTGCCAGGATGTAGGCGAAAAGAGGGCCTACTGAGAATGGATTGTGTTTTTGCGGCCGAATCGTATGGATAATTCGATTGTCACACCAGCGTTCAAAAGCAGAGGGGGAATCTGCCAAAGCAGTTCCTCCTTTGGCATAGACCGTGCCGGACAAATACTCCTGTATCGCATCCTGACCTGCCACTGCAGCTTTTATCAGCAAATCCACATTCAGACTTTCGCACGAAACCATAGCACGTTTCATAAAATCTCTTGATTTTGCGGTTTTTTGTGAACGTACAGCGATCTTAATGTCCGCTACCGCAACAGTAGATTCCGCATACTGACGGATAATATCCTCATCCGAATTCTGTCCTGCTGCGTAAATAGCTTCAAGTGCTGCCTTATCAATAATAATATCACATAATTGACCATCTCTGGTATGAAGCAAGGTTTCATAAGCTTCCGCCGCCGCTTCCGTCATATATGACGGGAGTCTTGAAAACTCCCTTTTCTGTATAATAGAAAACATTTCTTTGCCGGGGATCGCACAATCTTCATAAAAAACATGAATACTATCCGACTCTGTGCAAACTTCTTTTACGGCAGCTTTTAAATTGTGAAACAATTTAGGATAAGATAATACATCAAACACAGACATGTCTTCAGACAGTTCCTGTATGATTTCCCATATCTTTTCCTGCTCTCTGGTCAATATTGCATCTGCGTTCACAGGCGTATCATGTTCACCCCACCCCTTGTCGATAAGAAACTGGACACCCTGTTCCTCATTTTGGCAGGCAATTAACTGCTCAATAGTGGTGGCTGAAAACAGTGCTGTTTCTAACGCACGTATGCGCGCAACCGCGTAGGTATATTGCATATCAGACATTTAAAATCCTCCTTATCGCGTTACGCTTTATAAAAACAAAACTTCGTGAACTTTATCCGAAAGCTCATCTTTCTTTGCATCGAATAATGCCTTAAATGTGCAGTTTTCTTCAATTCCTCCATATACAAGAATAAAACCGCTTTCTATTTCTCTCTTTCCTTTTGCCAGCGTTAATTTACCGCCTATCGCCTCAGCAATCTCCTGAATTTCGGATTCAAATCCCTGGGGAATTCTATTTAAATCAGCAGCTGAAAAATAAATAGTCCCTTCCTGCGGCAGTACAGATTTTTCTAATACTTTTTTTATCATAGCAAAATATTGCGCAGTATCCATGGAAAGAATCGATGCATACGCTTTTTTTAGTACTTCTGCTATGATTTCCTGCTTGGCTTCTAGGATCTTCTTCCTTCTTAGCAGATCACAGGAAGATTTCACGCGTTCCTTATAAGCAGCAATATCTGTTTCCGATTTCAGGGAAATACTTTCGCACAGTGAATCCACTTCTGTCTGGGCTTCTTTTTGAATTCTTTCCGTTTCTGTTTTAGCCTTTTTCAGAATATCCTCGGCGGAGCTGTTCGCTTCATCCAGAATCTGGTTTTTCATTTTCTCTAATCCAGTCATTCACAAACTCTCCTTTTAAATGATAGCGGCTTACACCGGAATTGAACTTACTGCCAAAATAGAAATCAAAAGTGCCAGGATGGCATACGTTTCAACCATCGCCGGGAAAAGCATCGCTTTACCAAACTCTTCCGGCTTCTTTGCAACGATACCAATCGCAGCTACAGAGGTTTTTCCCTGCTGTCTCGCTGAAATCAGACCTACAATTCCAATCGGCAGGCAGGCAACCAGAATCAATAAGCCGGTCGTAACATCCAGATCTGCTACATTTCCTCCCAGCAGCCCAACTTTCGACAATGCAATAAATGCAACCAGCAATCCATAGATTCCCTGGGTTCCCGGAAGCAGCTGCAGGATCAACACCTTTGCAAACTTACTGGGATCCTCTGTTACCACTCCCGATGCCGCCTGTCCTGCAACAGCCACACCATATGCAGAACCCGCTCCGGCCAATAAAGCTGCCAGTGCTGCTCCAAGTAACGCATAAACAATTCCTAATTCGCTCATAAATAAGTCTCCTCCTTAACATCTACATATTTTGTATTTAATTGAAATGGACGAAAGGCTTTTCCCCCGCCCTCATAAAACTTGCCGAAAAATTCTACGAATTGCAGACGATTTGTATGCACGTATGCTCCAAGGATATTAATCGCCATGTTAAACGCATGACCAAAAATAAAGACGGCGATAAATACAATTACACCAAATACACTGCTTCCGACCATACTTCCCATCTGATTAATAACCGAAGCGATCACACCGGTTGCCAGACCAAGAGCAAGCAATCGGGAATACGACAAAACATCACTAAGCCATCCGGTGACATTGTATAAATCATAGGCTCCAAGAGCAAGACGGGCAGCAATATTTTTAGACGTTCTTCCTGACATCAGCAATATCCCTATCGCTCCTCCGATGGCAGCGCACTTGCCAAAGGAATTGATGACCGCCGGCAACGTGATCTTCGCCTGTGCAATTGATGCGAAAATATCACTGGGGATCAACATAATAATCAAACCAACCAGCATCAGCAGCCAAAGTCCTACATCACAAAAACAATCCAGATATTTTTTATCCTTTATCAGCATATACCCCTTCATAAATAGTCCGGTAAACAGATGGATTACTCCAAACAGCATAGAGTAGACCAGCATCCGCATCGGATCATCCAAAGGCACAAACCACAATGCCGGAATGGTGATTTCTGTATAGAAAAATGTTTCCGCCGCTACAGCAACTGCATCGCCAAAATATCCTCCGAATAAAATCCCCCATACCAATGTTGAAATCCCACAGTACATAAACATACGAAGTGATTTTTTCATGCTGTTTCCCATCCGCGGAAACTTTTTAATCAATACGGCACATCCGGCAAACATAAGAAAACCATACGCTGCATCCGATAGCATGAGCCCAAATAAGAATACATAAAAAAATGACATAACCGTAGTCGGATCTATTTCCCCTTTGCCCGGCAGACCATAAGATGCCAGAACTCCTTCTACCGATTCCGAAAATTGGTTATTGTGCAGCAACACCGGAGCTTCCTCTTCTTCCTGTATATCCACAATATCCAACACCAGGTCATAATTTTCACGAAATTCTTTTTCGATAGCAGGAACCACTTTTGCCGGTGCATACCCACTGATAACAAATGTTTTCTGTGATTGAGGAATTTCTCCCAGCACTTCATATTTATCCGCCCGGACTCTGAAATAATCAGAAATTAAGCGGATATCTTCCCGGCTTTCGCCAAAACTTTTGATTTCCTCTTCCATCTTTTTGATTTTTTGATTTAACTGCTTGATTTGCTCTTCCAAATTCTCCTTGGCTTTTGCAGGAACCATTGTTACTGCTTGTGAAGGTTTTGCAAATCCGCCCGCTCTGAACGCTTCTTCTACTTTCTCTACTTCCTTTTTCAGACACAAAACAGCAATATAAGATGCATCTTTATCGGCAGAAATAATATGAATATCCAATGCCTCCAAATCCGGAGCCTGCTCGGCAGCAAAGGCATATAGCTGTTCCAGCGTCATACTGTCCGGCATACTTCCCAGCAGCAATGCCGTAGAGTTTGTACCATGGAAATTCATAGGTATATCCAGTGACAGCCAGGGGGCAAGAGACTCTGTCTGATTTTCCAGTTTCAAGATCTCCGCTTTATGTTCTGCTATCTCTTTGTTTTTTTCCGTTATTTGATGAATCAGCCGGATAACTGCATCTCGCCTTTCAGAATCCTGCTCATAAAGATTTTTTTCAATTAACGTTTTTCCCTCCAGACCAGACAAAAATGATTTCTTCTGCGGAGCATACATTTGTAAAATATCCAAAGCCTGATCCGCATTGGCCACGATTTTTTCAAACCTGCCTCTGGCATTGCCAGTATCCGTCCTTTGGAAATCACTGTCCTCATCTAATACCGGGGCAATCTCCATAAGTCCCATGTTCTGAAGCTGTTCCAGAATTGCTTTTCGATCTTTTTTCAGGGCGCAGATACTGATCCTTTGCATCTGCAAAACTGCCATACCTTTATCCCTCCTTTACTCCTTTTCATACCAGCTGGGAAAGAATCGTTTTTATTGCATCGGACTCTTTGCTTTCAGCTGTCTTTTTTAAAGTAAGCACCTCACTTTTGACATTTTCCAAAGATGCCGCCGTAGTCCTCTCCCCCTCTGTTTTCGCAGTTTCCATTTCACGGAATGCCTTTTCATTGGCTTCCCCGATTTTCACAGCTTTCAAATCCTGCGCCTCCTGCTTTGCCTGCTCCACAAGAGAAGCGCTTTCATCTACAGTTTCTTTTAGTTTCTGTGCAGCCTTATGTTCGGTTTCTTTCACTGCTTCAATCGTATCCTGTAACACTATATCACCTCCTTTACATACATAGTACATATATTACTACTCATTGTCAATTTTGTCAATTTTTTAACATTTTTTTCGTCATTTTATATGATTTCACTAATGAATTCAGAATTCAAATTATATATTTGTCACCGCTTCAATAAGCAGCTGTAATCAATCATTTCTCCTTTTTGTCAGGCATAATCATCAAAAAAAGAAAAGTATACCTGCTAATCATACTTTTCTTTTGGTCATTAAAATACCGTTTATTATTTAACAATTATTACTCATATAAATAATTTTCATATTCCGGATTTTCTATATTTTCTTTATCTACCCATTGATAGCCGGAATTAATACAGGTATCATTTAAAAGTCCTGAGGCTGCCCTTACCGCAGCAACGATCGTAGCGTAACCCATACCATAAGAATTCTGAACAACACTTCCTACTTCCGTACCTTCCCTGATTGCACTGATTTGCTCTTTTCCCGCATCAAAACCTACTATAGCAATCATTTTATCCGGATATATCATCATCGATTCTAAAAGCTTTGATGTGACCGATTCACTGGTACAAAAGTATCCTGCCAAATTCGGATATGTAGTAAGTACTGTTTCTACCATGTCTTTTACAGATTCTTCTTCATTTTCATAAGATACGTCTACAATAGTGACATTCGGATGATTATCCGCTATCTCTTCACGAAATCCCTGTTCCCTTTCTTCGCTGGACTGAGAATGCAAATTATGAGCAATGGCGGCTACTTCACCGTTATCTCCGATTGCCGTACAAAGACGTCTCGCAGCTTCCACTCCTGCCTGATAATTATCCGTAGAACATATTGTTTGAAGAATATCGCTGTTTACTCCGGAATCCAGAGCGATAACCGGAATTCCATTTTCTGCAGCTGTTTCCAATTGTGCCCCGCATGAATCCATGTCAATAGCCGCCAGGCACAAAACAGCAGGATTTTCTGACAACACCGCATCGATAATATTGATTTGCGTTTCCACATCATCCTCCTGCGTGGAACCTTCATAAGTAAAATAGATTTTATCATTCCCTTTATAGCCTAATTCTTCATTCAGTTCGGCAACTGCTGCTTCCATCCCTTTTTGTACTGTGGCCCAATAACCGGTTTTTGCACTTTTAACAACTACTGCTATATGGCTTCCGGCTTCCAACTGCAGATTCTTTACCGAACTGTAATCGATATCTCCGCTTTCTCCCCGCACAGCCGCCAGTGCCTTGTCTATTTGTTCATCTTCTGTATCTTTTTCCTCATTCTCTATATCTTCTGCATCTGTTGGTTTCATTTGTCCTGCTAACACATCTTCACTGGGCATATTCTTCGCCTGCACTTCTTCGCCATACGAGCATCCGGATAAGGAATTGGCCAGTAAGATAACACACAACAACACCGCTGTGATTCGCTTCATAATAACTCTCCTTTAATTGCTAGCTACAAATTACATAAATATTACATTTTCATTATACACGAATCACTCAATTAGTCCATATGCATAAATCACGGTTTTGTTAAAAATTCGATAAAAATTTTATAAATTTTCCCTAAAAACCCCCCATTCTTTTAACAATCCCCGTATCAATAATGCGGATGCAGGTCCTAATATAAACCCCATACCTCCATACACAACAATCCCAAGATAAATAGCTGCCAGAATAACTATTGGATATACACCCAATTCTTTCCCGATCCATTTCGGTTCCAGAAACTGTCTTGTACAGCTGCAAACGATATACAAAAGCAAATATCCCAACGCCAACGTAGTTTTTCCCTGTATCAGCATAGAAATTGCCCATGGAATCAATACAATACCCGTTCCCAATACAGGCAGTGCATCCAGAATTCCTGCACAAATTCCCCATAACAGGAAGCTTTTATTCCCTAACAAATAAAATCCGAGTATGCATAATAAAATTACGATACCCATAATTCGCAGCTGTGCTTTCAAATACATCCGTACTGCTTTTACCATCTCCAAAAGTACATGCCGTATTTTACGATATAAACTAAATGGTTCAAGGGCATTCTTAAATACATCCAGATCCTTTATAAACAAAATGGCAGATATTATACTCAGCATGATACCGCTTACAATAACGATACATTTTTTCATAGAACCTGCAGCTTGATTCATGATTTGCAGCCGATTCCCATCCAGGGCTTTCACTATGGATTCAATCTGCCCCTGCAGATATACCTTGCTATCCTGCGCCAGTATTCCGGTTGCACGTTCTATCGTACTGCAGCAATCTTCCAGTATCCCGTTAAATCCGTCTTCAATTGCCGGTACCGCCGCTACCCATCCCGGTACCTGATCCATGCATAACGCCATAAGCCCCCAAAGGATTAAGAATACAATACCAACAAGTATCAAAATCAAAGCACATCCCATAACATCTTTTGATAAACGTAATTTTTGTGCAAAAGGATAACTGCTGATTTTTACAGCCAGCGGATATACAATTAAAGATAATATCCAACCCACTAAAAAAGGACTCAATACAGGGAGTAGATATTTCATAAAAACATATACACCTATAATGATTCCTATAATAATACCAGTATTTTTCCATCTCATATAATCACCACATCCGTTTTTATATGTAACAACAATCTCATTTGCAGTTACATTATAGTATGTGTTTGACATCTGATGCTATACTGACAGAAATTTTCCATTTCAAACGATATCCGGTTACATGTACATTTCTTTCCAAAACATCGAACAGCCGCTATATCTATATAAAAATATAACGGCTGCTCTACAATTCTGCTTTATTCAATTTTTTTCCTCTTCTTAATTTATATTTTTCAGCTTTTTATCTATATTAACGTATCGCTCATTCCCTGAGAATAAATCTATTGATTTATAGAAAGTTTCATATCCTATATTTATCATCCTATTTCATCTTGATAATACAAAGTTTTCAATTCAATCGTTCACACCCGATGAATTTTCCAAATGCCACTTACATAATTTCAATTGATATAAATTGTACTCTTTTTAATTTTATTCCTTTAAGGAGTTTTATTTTTCTATTTTCGAATTTTTATACCGTCAATCTATATGTAAGTATCGCATCCTTTTAAAATATATTTCTTTACATATATTTTAAAACCTTTCTATTATTTTTGTGGTAATTATTCAATACAAGGGCATTTTTGATATGTACCTGATATCCTTTCCTTCAACAATCTCATATTATTAAGGACTATTCTTTTCATATTTTATCAGGTCTTTCTTCAGGGAACTTTGCCTTACCACTCTCATATTGATGGAATTTCGTTTACTTGTACATCGGCCCTACCTCCCATTCACTCTATTACTCTTATATTTGTATCATCCATGATTTTCTTTTTTCTTTTGTTCTTATCTTGTATTCTCCATACACATAAAGTTAAAAGTATTTCAAAATCATTCACTGATACTTTTAGGTACCCTCCTAAACTTATCTATCTAAATTTAGAATTTGATAACAAGTAATAGATTCTTTAACTCTGTTTATTTTGTTAGTTACATATTATCAAATGAACTTGTATTTGTCAATATATAATTTTATAATTTCTTTTATTTTTATAAAATAATATTTTTTTAATATTTACACAGATTATTGTCTGATTTTAACTATATTGTTTAATCAATTAAAATAATTTTGCAATGACTGGGGAATCCCTGTTACCTTGAAAACATAGAGGGGATGGCATAAATTCTATGCCATCCCTCACTACCCCATTACCCTATCCTTTGTAATAATTAATCAAACACCCTTTTAAGATAATCTCCCGTTCATCCTCCGTAAGCTCACCCAACTGCATCGTAAATTCATGCAGGGAGCCCGTCACAACATATGCTGCTATTTTATCTTTCTTATCTTCGACTGCCTTTCTCACATTCGGAATCAATATATAATCTCCATTTTGAAACGGAAGATCCCCTGTCGGCACCATAAGCGGAAGCATACCCCAGTTAATCAGATTGGATCGGTAACGCTTTGTGGCATATTCATTGGCGATATTGGCCCATCCACCCAATACCTTTTGGCAAGATGCGGCTTGCTCCCGGGCAGATCCATCTCCCGGCTTCACTGCGAATATCGTACTTCCTACTCCAATATTAGCTGTTCCTATATCATTAAATTGTGTCCGGATAACCTCCATAACCGGTTTTAATTCCGGCAATACCGCTAACGGATTTTCTCCTTTTTGGATAGCTGTCTGGGCAGCCTGTACTTCTTTTGCCCGTCCCACATAAGCCGGGTCTTTTCTGGATAATGTAAACTCAGCCAGTCCCAGAGGATTTGATCGATAAGATGAGGTTTCTCCTGAAGGAATCAGCTCATCTGTAGTCGTAACCGGATCATGTATTTCCGATACGACCTTGAGAATAAGATTTTCCGGTAATGGCGCCATAGAAGGCCAGTCCTTGATATTCGGTCCAAAATGTACTTCCACCGTGGGATCTGCTTTTCCCTTACTGTCAAAGACACGATTTTCATAAATCGCCCGGTCAAAATGGTACTGCGGTTTGCTGTAGGTGCCGGCATATTCTGTCGCCGGTGTCAGATATCCTTTATTTGCCGCAGTCGCTGCAATGGAACGAGCATCCATGAGTGCTACCGAAGCAATCTGACCGTCTTGTACTTTAGAACCTTCACGATTCGGGAAATTCCTGGTAGTGTGCCGGATACTAAGTGCATTGTTTGCCGGAGTATCTCCGGCTCCAAAGCACGGTCCGCAAAATGCAGTTTTTACAATTGCGCCGGTTTCAATAAGATTTGCAATCGCCCCGTTTTTTGCCAATTCCATATAGATTGGCGTACTGGCCGGATAGACACTTAAGGTAAAAGCATCCGTACCGGTGCTGGCTCCTTTTAAAATATCTGCCGCATCACAAATATTCTCAAATCCTCCTCCTGCACATCCTGCTATAATTCCCTGTTCCACATATAATTTCCCGTTTTTTATCTTGTCCCTTAAAGTAAACGATACTTTCCCATCCAGGCTTATCTGCGCTTTCTTCTCTACTTCCTCCAATATATCTTCCAGATTCATATTCAGTTCTTCGATCGTATACGTATTGCTTGGATGAAAAGGCATTGCGATCATCGGCTTAATTTTACTAAGATCTACATAAATCATGCCATCATACCAGGCGGCCGCCTCAGGTTTTAATTCCTTGTACTCCTCACTTCTGCCATGGATTTCATAAAACTCCTGAATATTTTCATCTGTCTGCCAGATTGAAGACAGGCAGGTAGTCTCCGTGGTCATAACATCCACACCGATTCTGAAATCTGCACTTAAATTCGCAATACCCGGTCCCACAAATTCCATGATCTTATTTTTTACATAGCCATTTTCAAATACGGCACCAATAATCGCGAGAGCTATATCCTGAGGGCCTACACCCGGAACGGGTGATCCGTCTAAATATACCGCCACTACTTCAGGTCTGTTAATATCGTACGTCTTGCTCAGCAGCTGCTTTACAAGCTCCGGTCCTCCCTCTCCCATTGCCATGGTTCCCAATGCCCCATACCGGGTGTGACTGTCTGATCCTAAGATCATTTTCCCGCCTCCTGCCTGCATTTCACGGGCAAATTGGTGAATAACAGCCTGGTGGGGCGGCACATAGACACCTCCATATTTCTTCGCACAGGTAAGTCCAAACATATGGTCATCTTCATTAATCGTACCGCCCACTGCACATAAAGAGTTGTGACAGTTTGTTAATACATAGGGTACCGGAAATTTTTCCAGCCCTGACGCCCGGGCCGTTTGGATAATGCCTACAAAAGTAATATCATGAGACGTCAATGAATCGAACCGAATCTTCAACTGCTCCATATTATCGGAAAGGTTATGTTCCTTTAAGATGCCATAGGATATGGTGTTTTTCGCTGCTTCTTCTCTTGAAACCGGCACCTTTGCAGCCGGTGTATCTTCTACGATTTGTGTTCCGTTTAATAAATAAACTCCCTTATCATATAACTTAATCATTTTCATATCCTCCTGTTATCGTCATTAATTATGATCTTCCTGCTTTTTTATAAATCTCATATAGTTTTCTACCATTAGCGCAATCTTCACTGTCAGCGCATCGTCAAATGTCCTTATGTCAAGGCCCGTGGCTTTTTGAATTTTTTCCAAGCGGTACACAAGCGTATTTCTATGAAGAAACAGCTTTCTGGAAGTCTCGGAGATATTCAGGTTGTTTTCAAAAAACTTGTTAATCGTATTTAATGTTTCCTCATCGAAGGACTCTGGTAACCCTCCGCCGAAAACTTCGTTCATAAACATTTCACATAGGGGAACCGGCAGCTGATAGATTAATCGTCCGATCCCCAGGCGATTATAACTGATAATCGTTTTATCCGCATAAAAAATCTTCCCCACATCCAAAGCCATCTTCGCTTCCTTATAGGAACGGGAGACATCTTTAATTTCATGGATTATATTCCCATAGGATACACGCACCTGCGACATCGCTTCTGCATTTAACATATCTACAATCATTCGCCCTATTTTGTCAACGGTCTCGTAATTGTCCGTTTCTTCCAGCGCTCTGACCAGAATGATATTTTTTTCATCAATAGCCGTAATAAAATCATTTACACGTCCTGCGAAAAGGCTCTTCATAATCTCCATTGCATTTTGATCCTTTTCATACTTTGTTTCAATAAGAAATACTACCTGTTTCGCCTCAATCGGTATATGAAGTTTTTTTGCCCGGTTATAAATATCCACTAACAGCAAATTATCCAGAATCAGATTCTGGATGAAATTTGATTTGTCAAACCGTTCCTTATAGGCAATAATCAGATTTTGGATCTGGCTTACTGCGATGCGCCCAATCATATAGGCATCATCGTTACCGCCTTTGATTACCATTACAAATTCTACCATCTGGTTGTCATATATTTTGAAAAAATGGTAATCCTGCATCACCTGACTGTCTGCCATGGATTCAACAAACGCATCAATATCCATCATAGGCGTCTCATCTATCGGAAATGTTCCCGCTATATGTTTTCCCGCTGCATCCATAACACATAAATCCATTCTTGTTATGGTTTTTAATTCAT
>Ga0153983_1000080_pt1 | contig 22071 bp, 2 predicted proteins | sample TSGA067MetaG_FD_104693 | JGI IMG/M metagenome (GOLD analysis project Ga0153983, IMG submission 104693) | Attine ant fungus gardens microbial communities from Georgia, USA - TSGA067 MetaG | ecosystem: Host-associated > Fungi > Mycelium > Unclassified | place: USA: Georgia, Alexander Wildlife... | reverse complement strand
TGGACTTTGTTCCTTATTTTACTTTGTACATTTTTGTTTAACTTTTTGTAATTTTTTTATACAAGTTGTTATAATTTAGAGGTAGGCTGTCCATCTTATTATTTTAATTATTAATTTTTATTAAAAAGTAGTAAATCTACTTTGTGTAGGTAAATTACACTAGTGTGTTAATATTTTTAATCTAAATTAGTGTACCTGTTAAAGACAAGAGGATATTCGCTAAGTTTTATTAAAATACTTACATAATTACTATTCAAGATCCAATCAAAATTTAATAAAGATAATAAAGTGAGTAAAATGGATACTACTAGACTATAATACTATTAAGTTTAATGGTAGATACAAGAAAAAAGATTACTGATCATATTAATTATCTATAGTTAAAGAAACACTAATATCACATATTAATTATTTAAATATAAGCCTTTAATTATATTCATTATTTGATTAATTTATTAATATTTCTAAAATTAAATTTGGAAAAATGTGCAATAAAAGCGTGTGTTTAATGAAAAAGTACTACTTAAAAATAAATATCCTTATATTAAATAAGTATAATCTTCCTATAGAATGGATCTATAAGTTGTATAATTATATAAATTAATTATAATCTACCTATATAATCTAATTATTTTGTATAAAATCTACCCTTTTTAAATTCTATAAAAAATATAAGTACAAATATTCAATCTTTCTTAGCATAACTACCTTATTTCGGAATGTGTTATATAAATGAAATTTATAATTATATAATACTATAATACTAGAATACTATACTTCAATAATACCTTAAAGTAAATATTAAGATAATAATACCACGCTTCTTTCGATAATTAACTTAAATAAACAGTGGCCAAAATTTTATATAAAAATAGTAAGATTTCTTTACGCTTGATTGTTGATAAAGATTTGAAAATTAATCTAATTAATCGTGTTAACTTGATCATTGGATAACTCGCATGCTATTAAAGTATAAATATTTTATTTAATCTTTATTTTTTTATAATGGTAATTGTATCTAGTTAAAAATATAGAACTGAACTATAATAAAGTGTAATATAATAGTGTGAAATGAAATAGTATAGAAATGAGATATATCTTTCTTCTCTCTAACCTTTTCAATAAAATTAACGATAACTTATTAGCCTTTTCAAGTAAAATCCGTAATCTTACGAAAAATCGATACTTTCTTACTTAACTTTATCTATTTTACAAAAAATCATGTTATTAGAAAATTATACCATTTAATATAAATTAACGTGTATAAAAAGGATAAACTATCAAAATGCCTCTAATCTTTCAATATTCTGTTAATATCAAATAACTACTGAACAGTATAAACGATAATGTCTAAAAATAGAATAACTATTCAATTAAGAGTGTAGATAAATCTAAATAAGTATGCGATCAAATGTCAATTATTATAATATATTTACTATAAAACCTGTAGATTTCTATACATTAGTTTGTAATAGTATCCTATTTGATTCCAAATTTATAAAAAATAAAAGCTTATTAAAGAAATAAAGTAGAATCTTCCTATATATTATAAATGTGTATAGAAAAAATAAAAGAAATTTATGTGGCCTAAATAATCAGTTAAAATAAAACTTCTTTATAAAGATTTACAAGTCTGCTTTAAATATCTACAAGTCTTTTTAGTAAAATATTTACCCCTTTACAACATAAGTTCTAATACTTTTTAATAAACGAGCCACGTGAACTCTACCATCTCGCTTTACTCTTGTTCCTCCTAAAGTTTAAGACGCGTTTTACTCGTGTTCGTGAGGCACCTAAAGTTTCAGTCGGTATTAAATAATGTGGTGTGATCACTCGCTTTGATGTAAGGTATCGTGTTTGATTTGTTGTGTGGTGAGAGTGTCAATCTAGTAATATGGTATCTTAACCTTTAAATGTAGTTAAGTAAATTTTATACAAAATCTTTTTAATTATTTAATTCATATAGTATTATATTTACTATATTAGTTGAAAAAGTGATAGATAATAGTTTAGTATTTAGTTATAAACTAAAATTTAATTAGTCTCCTAATCAGCTATTGTCAATAATCAGCTTCTAGTCGCTTTGCGTTAAAGAATGTGTGAGTAGCCGCTTCGTGTTATATTTATCATGTAGTTCGAAGACGCGTCAAGCTAATTAAAATGAGGTATTTAACTTTAGGGAAGAAATAATTAAGTACAATCTACATATATCTGGTAATGTTATAAAAGAAATTAACCACAACCCAAAATTTAAAGTTATAAAAGTCTTTATGGTGTGTGTTCTTGGGTATTAATTAATAAATTAAATATAATCTTCTATAAAATCTAATGGATATATAACTAACTTAGGAAAATAGTAAATGAGGTAGTAAAATTTATTTGCAAAAAATTATTAATTTAAAAACTTAAATATGTAATTAAAAATGAGGTACTAACTAACCACACCAAATTTGAAACTTCTAAAAATAAATTAGCAGTAGGGAGGATAGGATACCAACTTTTCCTAATAAATTAATAGTTTAAGTATAATCTACCTATATAATCTAATTTAGTTTGTCTCTTTTCTTTCTCGGTCTAACACACCATAAACATAGATTTCTTTGACAGTATATTTAGATAAAGCAGTGTGTGTTATTTTATTTCTTAAGTTGAATAGAATATTAAATTTGACGATAAATGACTAAGAAAAGTATTAAATATATAATTTTCATTTAACACCTGATCCTTAAAAGTAATATCCGATTACCTTATCCTTAAAATAATATTTTTATTTCAATTTCAATCAGTCTAAGTATTAACTTTATCAAATAACAACAACGGAAATATCTAGTAGAAAGTTAAAATATAAAATTGATTGATTCGGTGGTAGATAATGATAAAGATTAAGATTAATATTCCTTTTGGATTCATTTTACATATATGAATATTATACCCTATTTCTTATCCACTATTTATTTAAACTATTTGGGGGTATGATGGTAATTTTCGTTAATTTGTCAAGAATGACATACACCTCGTTTCTATCGTTTCTATCCTTTCTAACCTTTCAATCCTTTCAAACGTTTATACGGTTTCAATCGGTCCGCTATGGTAAGTATTACCTCTTTTTTACAATTCATTTTACCCTTTTTTTATAAGTTAACGGTTTTTAGATTTTTATTTATTTATTACATTACTTAATTTTTATTAAATTTTATTAATTTTGTAAGCCCAATAATTTCTATATGTAGATTATACCAAATTTTATAACTCAACTTTAATAACTCCCTAACTCTAAATATTTTATAAGTTTAAATTTTTTTATTGTTGCATAGAATTAACAATTTCTTTAATTAAAGTCTACAATCCAATTTAGTCTGTAGGGTTATAATATATAATTATATTTATCTAACTATTATCTTTTTATATTATTGATATACTTTTTCTGTCGGATTCTGGAAATATATTATTTAATAAATATTCACATTCCACGACGTGTGTCCAGTGTGTTAATTTTGTCCATTCGAATAAATAAAAGGTTAACACTTTAATCATAATAATTCGTATCATGCACGAGAGATAAATAATTCTTAATTAATTCTTTAAAAATAATTTCTTAATACTTTCTTAATTCTAAGCTTTTTAATTTATTGGAGTGAATCGGAGTATCCTAATGAAATGAGTACCACGTATATAAAATACGAGTGAAACGATGTCAAATCGAGTTCAAAGGTTTATCTGTGTGATAAGTAGTAATATGAAAGATTTCCATAATTTCGTCAATTATTATATAAAATGTTAAATTCTTAAATTATTAAATTATTAAATTCTTAAAATCTTAAAATCTTTTACCGATAGAAACTAGTGTGGTGTGTTAGTATTTTTCTCCTGAAGGTGTTAGATAGCTCTAAAAATTGAAATCGATACCCAGAGTTATAAAAATAATTGGATATAAGCTAAGCAGAAATTTAAGGTATTACTAACTTAATTGGAAAAGTAACAACTTGTGGTGTTGTCTAATTTCGGTTAAAATCCTAAGTTTTAGCCCATTTAGCCTTATTAAATAGTATAAGTTTAAAAAATTTAAATAAATTACTAATATATAGGGTTAACTAGTTATTATTGATTTACTGTTACCCAAATAGTAGGGATATAAAAAAGGTTTTAATCTAAATAATAAGGTGTAAACAATGGCAATTTTATAGAAAATAAAAATATTTTGTAATTACTTTTTTTAAATAAATATAGTTATAAATAAGATAAATATCTTCTAATAATAATATTTCGAACTATTATCCTTCAGTTTCAGTGCATTATATACTTAGCATTATACTAAAATTTAAAACCAAAATCCGCCTAGTAATAACTAGTTAAGGTGTAATAGGGTAATTGGTTAAACCATACCATTCAAACTGGTGTAATGAAGGGTTCTAATCCCTCTCTCAGCTTTACCACACTATCACATCTTATTTCTCAAATAAAAGGATAATCTTAAAATATTTGTCATTTGACACACTTTTGACTTTTGCATAGAATATAAGAAATATCCTTATTTCCAATGTTACTTCACACAAAATGGGTATATCACAACAATCTTACTCTTTTTCATAAAATAAAAAATATAATATAATTAAAACAGTAATACTCTTTCTAAACTCTAATTTTCGTTGTTTTAGTAAAATAATTTTCTAAGTAAACCTATTTTTACTGATAAGAAAGTTGAAATTAAACTATTTTTTTATATTAATCATAAGAAAGCTCTATATAATATTGCACTATATCTTGAAAAAGTATTTGGTACAAAAGTATGTTTCGTAATAACACGTATTTATTATCCTTAAATTAATAGTAATATTCTATCTCAAATATCTACTCCATAATATTAATACTTTTCTAAATTTCAAAAGGCTATTCAAATATTTTTTAAAAATACTAATCTACCTGCTAATATTAAAGGTATTAAAATACAAATTAACGGACGACTAACTACTGAAAAATAGTACAACTAAAAACACAGTGCCTTTTTCGTATCTTTTCCAAATAATACTTTTCTAGATTATTGTAAAATTACAAGCAAAAATCAACTAGACGCTTTTACAATTAAAGTTTGAGTCTCAAAAAACAAAAAGAATAATATAATTATTACCTTAATCGCAATATCAGATACAAAAAATATTTAATTTATACAGGTACTATAAAGAATCGAACTCTCGGTTGCCATATTAACAGTATAGTGCATTACCACTTTGCTATAGTACCTTACTTTCATAAGTAAAATTACCTATAACTATTTGATAATATTAACTGATAGAATATATACTATTATTCTTGTATAATAATCTACTAGTAAGTATAATTCTTCTATAATCTAGATATATTAACTCTGAAATATCATATAGTCGATATATTAACTATTAGATATTCAATATATTAACTATAACTATTAAATAAATATATATTATTTCTGATATAAAATAGATTAGTTAAATATAATATTATAAAAATAGAATATTAACAATAGACTAGAATATTAACTAAACTATACCGCTATCAACATATTAGATTAACTACCACCTAGATTACTATCACATTATGACCGCTTTAGTTGTATCGTGTTGCCACTTTTCTTTAAATGTATTGGATTATTTTGTTAGTTTAGATTTCTTTACAATTTGATTTTTCCACCTTTTCCTATTTTTAAATAAATAAAGTAGAATCTACCTATAGATTAAAATGGTGTCTAGATTAAAGACCCTCTTCTTATCTAAATAAAGTCTAATCTTCCTATAGATTATCAAGTGGGTATTCTTTAAATACTTTCTCCATAGAGGTATAACTCTTTGTGTAAGTTTAAATTTTATTTAAGGTACCTCCTTTCATTCACTTTGATGGAGGGAATATACGAATGTGATAAAATATTGGAATGTGTTTGGTGATATTACTATTTATATTAGGTAGCAAATATATTATTATTCTATAAACAATTATTATTAGATTACTATTATTATTTGATTTATCAAACACAAAATAAATAGATTATTGTGAAAATAAATAGATTATTGTGAAATTGAACTACTTTTTCTAAGTAAATAATTTAGTAAAATTCTATTAAATAAGATTAGAATTCAGTTATATTCTTAGATTCTAGAATCTTTTGAATTATAGAATGTTCTATTCGATTTGCAATCTTTTACGTAAACGCGGATATACAACTAATATTCCATAATTTAATAATTTCAAATGGTAAGTTGTTATATTTAATTAAATTCTTAATATATAATACACAATCTATGATTGTACGTCGAATCAGTTATATTCTCATTCTCTTTTGAATATTGGATTTATATTCTCTTTTGTATATTGGATATATATTCTCTTTTTTATATTCGAAATAGATTCAATTATACCTTAGATTCTAACGTAAAAGCGAGTCTTTTATAGCACAATCAAAGCTAAATAACACAATCAAAGCTAAATAACACAATCAGATATTACTGATGGATATCCATATCCAAATTTGTTTAGTTATATCCTATTTTTATCTCAACGAAAAGTGAACCGTGATCTAATCGAATTGTGTATATTAGATTATACTCAGTAATATTTGCTAAGCGATAAAAGTGATAGCCTATCAATTTATGTAAGCGAAGGTAGTGGTTAGTGTTTTGGAAGTAAAAAGTATAATCCAATCTAATTCTATTCTGACTATTATTAATATTCTCTTCTATAATAGTTATAAAAATTCTTTCCAATAATCGGGTTATTTGTAGAATAGTCTAAACGTAGAATCGTAGAAACGTAGAATCGTATAATCGTAGAAGAAGGAATGAAAATGGAGGGGTTTGCAATCTTTTTGTGAACAATATAATATTTACGCAGAAAGTTAGATATAACTCAGATTAATAGCTAGCTATTTTCTTATTTTATCTACACCTTGTTTCTCTCTTGTATAAATAAGATAAAATTGTGTTAATTAGTTTGGAAGCTAGTAACTAGTTATAATAATAGTAATTTAAAAGTCTCCGTTTCAGTACAACTAAAAATAACAAATATAACTTTTGTCACTCTAACACTAAATCTACACACAAATCGTAAATCTTTCTATTAATTAAGTATTATATCTCATTTATTTTAAGATAATAGTAGTAAGTGATAGTATTAGTCTGTAAAGAATCTTTTCTTGAAATTGAAAAAATATTTTATCTCAGTATATCTTAACTATAAATATTCGAATCATATTATAATTTCTTTCTTAACTATATAGATCTAAATCCGATTATATAACTATCTCATTTGTTATTTGATATAATTCTAGTTAGTGATCTCAAGACTATTAAGTGGAATAAGGGATTATTATTTTAACACACAATTAATTATCTCTATAGAAAGTGTATAAAATTATAATATATTTTCTGTTCAATTAAGTTGAATTTTGTAAAAATATCAATAAGTTTTAGTTAAGTTTAATTACACCCTTAATATTGTAAGATACCGCGACAAGTTCCTTCTATAACCAAATAACTAGACCAGAATAACACGATTAACCAGAATAACACAATCGTATCGAGTCACTCCTCAACCTACAATCGAATACAATCGAATACAATCGGATACAATCGGATACAATCGGATCGAGTTAAACGAGTGATACGAGTACCTGCGATATAAACTTTATAGTTTGGATATTCTATTTTAGTAAAATACTTATACAATTTAAGTAAATTAAAGGTCCTTTTCCTGATATTTTTATCAATAAAGTATAATCTTCCTATATAATAAAGTTGTGTAGAGTAGAACAAACTCTTCTTTAAGAAATAAAGTATAATCTACCTATATCTTATAAATAGTTGAGTGTCAAGGGTAATATAGGTCTTTAATTATTGAATTATCATCAACCAATTTGAAACATAGAAAATCTTTATCTTTCCGGGTAGTAATCCAATTTAGTGAAACTAGAACTCCGATAGAAATGAGGTCTCGTAATTAAATTCTATAATATTTAAATCCTCTTTTAATCATAGAATATTACTACAGCTTAAAATAGTAGTGTAAGCAAGAATATTAATATTAAGAAATACTAAATTTCTACTTAAATATAGTTATGATAATTCATATATTCTAAAACACGGATTCACAATAATTAATAAAAATATACTAAATTTAATAAAAATCTACTAAGATTAATAGGAAAAGTAAAACAAAAAAGATATAAAATTATATATATATTTCAGATAAAATCAGAAAACGTGGTACCTTAACTTTCATTTTCTATCAATTATCACACGATATTTACTCCTAAATTAATGCCAGTCAAATGCAAGTCAAATGCAAGTCAAATGCGATGGAAACGAGGTCAATTTCTATCTATGATTGTGTAGCGTAATGGACAAGGAAGATAGAGAGCAATCTACAATTTGTGGTCTGATTGATCGTACAAGTTATGGTATTGATTGTGGTAAATACGAATATAATGATTGTGGAAAATACTACAAAATTATACCTAATTATACCTAAGTTCTATACTACAATTCTATAATATCTACTTAGAGATATACTATCTAATACTATCTAATATCTACTTAGACGTATAATCTAGAATATCTACGTAAGACATATACTATCAAATACGAATATAATTTCTATAACTATATATTAAAGTAAAATAGTCTATATAATATATACTTAGAGATATATATCTATTATTAAGAATAGGATAGATTATACACACCAAACACACGATTGTATTACAACTCATTTCATTCGGATGGTAACTCATTTCTGGAGTGGTAAAAATAAATAAATTATATTTTCTTATTAAATGAAATTATAGAACAATCTAAGTTTACACCCTTACATTTAAAAAAAAAAATTAAATTTTATACAAAGTAAAGATACTTTTCTTATTGAATACTATTTTAGAATAATAGCTAGCTCTTTAGAATTGAATTCTTATTTTTAATAGTATAATTCTATTAATTTAACTTTTCAGTTAGATAAAATTTTACAAAATATTTTATTAATTATTAATATCACTCACTTTCTATCATAAAAATTCTATAATCAACCATAATTGATGCAAGAAAGATATTTATCTCTTTATGTTTAGAACTTAATTATATTAATTAATGGAAATTCTGATAATAAAAAATAGTGTTAATATAAAAATAAATGTATTATCAATACTATAATTCAAATTAATGTAATGAAATAGAAAATTACTATTCTTATGTAAAATTAAATTCTAACTAACTCTTACCCAATACCTCTAACTTTATATATAATATATTATCTTTACTAATACTATCTCACTACAAATCAAATAACAGATCCGATATAATCAACATATATACACAAATCAAATTATGAAAATTTATAAATTTCGTTACACACAACTATAATCTATAGATCAAATAGATCCAAGGGCAAATAAAGATTGATACCCTAGATACCCTAATCTTTCACACACGCCACAATCGGAGATTCAAGAGTACCTATACCTACAAACGTAGATTTACACATACTAGTACCTATTTTTTACAATTTTCTATTTTTTATAAGTTCTCGGTTTTAGATTTTTTTAATACTATTTATTTTTAAGTTCTTGTATAAATTTATACAAACTGGGTATTTACTTCTTACCATCTTACCAATTTTTTTTAATTATATAAATTAACATTTTACTATTAATAAATAGATAATCAAAATCATTATCTTAGATTCCATCTGACATCTTACTACTATTTTTTAAGAATATTTCACTTTTGAGGAAGTAATAATATTTCATTTTCCTAACCGCTAATTGATTAGACTATCGATGCGAGTTCGAGTACCTCCATAACAATCTAGATTCTTTTCATTCGGTGGTGACGAGGTATCGGTCAAATTAAACCTTTAAATTAACCCAAAATTTTAAATTAACCCAAAACTTTAAATTAAACAAACCTTTAAATTAACCAAACTACCAAGTTGATATTTACATCCTTGTACCTTTAATTAAAGAATTTAAGTATAATCTTCCTATAGATTAAAGTGTCTAGGTAATAAATAAGGTAATTTCTTAATAGGGGTATAAACTATTATAAGTTTAAAATTTAGTGTTTTAAGTTTGATAATTTTCTAAGTTTAAAATTTGTAGATGAAAATAAGAAAAGGATAATAAATTAATTTAGGGAAAAAGGTAAATATAGAAAGATAAAGTGGGAATTAATTATAGAAAATTAATATTTCAAATATAAAATAGATTATTAATATTGTAGTTTATAATTTCTATTAATATATTAAATTGAAAAATTATCTATATTTGTTACTAGAATTTTTACATTCTTAATCTCGACAACTTTACCTTGAGATAGAGATTGAAATATAATATGTGATAGATATATTGAATTTACACCTGCTATTCTAGTTAGAAAAGTTCCATCTTTAAGTTTTAGATAATAGAGTTTAGGTGCAAGAAAAATAGCTTGTATGATTTCAATATGGTTTCAATTTAGCTAGATCATTAACGTAAACTAGTGAAGGGTTAATTTGTTTTGTAGTACAATTGAATCTATATAAAAAGGTGGATAAAATTTGATAGTTTTATATGGAATTATACTAATACGTGCATAAGTTGTAATAGCAGCAACAAAGTCAAGTCCCTAATAAATAATTTTATAAGGTTCAAATTTGTTGTTTTGGATAATTTTCAAAGTTTCAAATTTGGTGTAGCATAAGGTTTTTTACTACTTTATAGTTAAGTTAGTGTGTAGTGTATATAATTATAGTTAAGTTAGTATGTAGAAAATAGTAGATAAAGTGTATTTCAATCAGGCGTTATTATTTAAATATTATTTTGAAAAATAGCAATAATTGGAATATTAAAATAAATTTTAACGATTAAACTATGAAAATTTTCATTCAGAGAGGTAGCTTACAGATATCTGTGCAAATAACCCACAAATTACCGAAAATTAGAAAATAAATACTTTTTATACGACTTACAATCTAATACACAAAGAAGTAACGAGTTCTTAACGTGTTCGTTTCTAACGTGTCACTCCTAAATTAGAAACTTTTAGAAAATTTAAAAATTTGGGTTGAAATCTATTACACGTTACTATACATAGGTTAACAAAAAATGATTTTATTTGAATTAAAAAATTTATGTAGAATCTTCTATTAATACATTTTATAGAAAAGGAACACGCCTAAATACAACTATTACACCTAGTGAGATATGTAAGACATTTTACATTCATTCATAGAAAAAGGGTTATTCTTTTAAACTTAGGGGTCTACATCGCAATTTATCGCATTTCAATTGCATTTCACTAGCAGTGTGAGTAGTGTGTGACAATCTAATATTAGTCCAACGAAGGTTTCCACGTATAATATATTTTAATATAATGCGGAATATTTTTTAACTGAGTTTTATTAGTATATCGTTGCATTAATTATAAATTAATAGTTTAGCCGGTAATTATAATTCTGTTATATTCTGATAAATAAATACTATTTGTAAATACTAAAAACTAGTAAAATAGTAGAATAGTAAATTACTTTGTATATTATAAAAAGGATTTGTACTTTCACTGTATTTTTCAATATTTCACTGTTTATACTTAATGTTAGAGATTTTAAACTTCCTTTCGTCTAAAGGTTATTTAATATTTCTTACTTTCCGAAAATATACACCCAATATTTTATTATCTACTGAACATTTTACTTTTCGTACTAATATTTCGATAAAAAGTTAAATTTTATCTATTTTAAACTAGAATATCAAAATCTTTTTTTTAAGGATAGTTTAGTTTAATTTAATTAAGCTTTTATTTTAATAAATTTATTAATACACACTATGGATGATTGAACGACAATCTTTTACAACACACACACCGATCACAATCGTTAATTATAAATCACACAAACGGTAATTATACCTCAAAGAATCGTAAATTGACAATACGAAAGGAAGTGAATCAAGCAAAGATACCTCGATTATTTCATGTGGGTATTTTCTTAATATTTTATAATTTAATATATCCGAAGGGTGATCGCGTTAAATAGAATATAATCTATTTTTCCTTATTAATTTAATACGATACTTTTCATCGTTTGAATCTATTAATAATATATTATTAACTTTCAATACTATTCTTACTATTATTTCAACATAGATTTATATTTCATAGATTTCTATCTAAAACAGTTAAGTTATAATTTTCTATATTCTAAGAATAAATATATTCTAATAGATTACTATTCAATTTTATAGATATCTTAAAATATAATGATTATTTATCTAAATTTTCACATCACTAAGTTTACTAATTGGTAAATATATAATTAGAAGAATATCAAATCTTGATAGACTACACGACTACACTACCTTCTTTCTCAACATCAACTCGTTTATATCTGATTTAAGTGTAGCATTTGTTAATAATATAATAAAATAAAAAATATAGTATCTCAGAATTTTCTTTCACAATCACTAAATACGCGGTAAAATTTTACATACTTAAAAGATATGTGATAAAGTTACAAAATAAGAATAAGAAAGTATTACAAATGAGATAAATCGTAAATTCAAGTTAAGAATACACTACTAATTTTAATAAATTGCGTATAGATCTAGATTATATCTTTGATTATCGTGTGATATATTTAAGAATAATTAGGAAAGATGATATATTATATTTAAAGTTAGAGTATTAGAAAAATCAGAAATTACTATAGAATTTAATTTAACTAATAATTGAGATTTTCTATTTCATTAATTTTTAGTATCTGATAGATAATGCCTTAATTTTAATAATAATAATAATTTAGTAAATATTTCAAACTGTTAAATTAATTATAAAGAAAATAATAACACTATTTTATAGTAATCTTTTACTTTAAAAATTTTATAACACAATCGGATATTCTACGACACCTACGATCAAATCGAGTTCGCGTACCACCTTGTTATCATAAACAAGAATACCAATACCAAATCTACCCTAGTTAAAATTTAAGAATACACCAACACCACTTTATAATATATAGGAAAATTATATTTTCGTTAGTTTATATTAGTTAATTCCTCCATCATACCCTAGATAATATATAGAAATATTATAATTTATAGATAATTATACCAATGAACTCCAACCTCCCTAGGGGTAAAATCTTTTTATACGTTTAAAATTTAGTATATTAGAAATAGGGGTATAAATATTTGTATAAGTTTTAAAATTTAGTTTTAGTTAGGTTTGGGTAACAGTGAGGTAGAGATATAATTTAAATGTTACTTAAATACTGATGTGTAATATCATGAGACATCGGTTAGAAAGGAGATAGTAACAAGGTATTTATAAAATAAGGTGAAATGGAAAAATTAAAATTTTTTATATTATTATTCTTCTTAAGTTAAGTAGTAGTTTAGATTTAAATAAAAGGTATTTTTGTTTTTCTAAAGATAGATGAGGTAAATACTTAACAATCAAGAGTAAGTTGTCAATGTTATAGTATATTAGTATCTCGATTATCCAGATAATTATAAATAATTTAAAGAAAAAGAGTATAATTTAGTAGCTATAAAAGAAATTATAGATTATTTTTAAGTCTTTTTAGAATATATTTCACACTAATATCAGTTACAATATCTTTATTATATTTTTATACTCTTAAATACCGATATTATATGGTCTTCTTGCTTAAATTAAGATTAATCCTAGAATATTTAACCATCTAATTAATCAAGATTAAGGTATTTTATTTTATAAAGAAGTCATCTCTATCAAAAATATCAAATTTCAATAATTTAGAATAAGACGAGATAGAACACAGTGTATTGTATCTTTACAATATCTATTCTAGAATATTATCGCGCTTGAAGATTAATTATCTAACTTACCTCTTACTAATTGAGTAAAAATTTTTATAATCTTTTGATATAGTAATACTAACACAAATTTAATATAAATTGATAACCAAAATAAAGTAACTAAATTTTTAAAAATAAATATATAACTAGAATAGAGTAAAGTAGATATATTTATCATATTAGTAATACTATCTCAATATAACACACCACTTTTTCAATGATTATTAATATACTTTATATAAATTCTACGAAATCGATTTGATAAAGGATCATTTACGTTTACGACTCTTTAAAGAAAGAAAGAAAGAACTTAAAAAAATAAATTTAACAATAATTCGATAATAGTCTGACTATTTTAAATAAATAATAATAATAGTATACTGTTTAATAATCTAGAAATAATATAGTTTAAAAATAGAATTGAATAGAGACAGTTAAAAGCTATAACTATCTTTAATTTTAGAATCTGTATAATCCTCAACTATCTTAAATTCATTATTATATTAATGATATCTTCTGTATTCTTTACATTAATTATTAAAAACACGATTCGATTGAATTCCATTCATAATCAGTCTTATTTTATTTATTACACTTAGATCACCAACAATTTACTGAAACTGAAAATAGAAGCCAAATTAAGTGTTAATTTTTATTATTAACTCCCTTCTGTCAAAGCTTCTATCAAATCTTCTATATAAGCTCCCGTACAAGACAAGACGAGGGTTACTGTTCCTGGTTTAACTCGACAAATGACACTCTACCTCTCTACCTTTTAATGCTCACTTTTAACTAACTGCGATTGTATGTATAGCAGCTATCGTAGATCAGTAGTCATCGTATCGTCTATGATTGTGGTGTTGACACTTTGCGTGTAGATTGAGTGTTTGGTATCGTGAATCTCTTATTATTTTGTAGTAATATAACTTTACAACTTTTGTATATGCTTATCATTACTATACCTACTTTTTTTACTAATATATTTACTACTTCTAATCTTGTATGGAGGGTCCAATTCATAATTCATAATTCATAATTCATAATTCACATTTAACACTTCCATATGAGATAAAAATGGAAAGATATATTTAATTTAAAACGTATACTTCAATAATTATAAATTAAGGTTAAATTCTATAGAAATTTGTATTATATTTGCGTAGCAGAATAAGTTAAGTTAATTATTCATATTATTTTTCAATCTAACACAAGCAAAGCATCCAATTCGTTTATCTCGTGTACTCGCCTACTCTGAGGTAAATATGAGGTCTCTTACTTATAGTTAAATTTTTTTTTTATATATTATATAGGAAGATTATACTTTATTAGATAATTAGAGTTTATTCAAGAATACCAATTTTATTATATAGGTAGATTATACATTCGGAGTTGAAGTATAGGAATACTAAATAGGGGGTAAAAATATTTGTATAAGGTTAAAAATTTGGTTTGTTAGTTAGTTAACTCTTTACTTCAAAGGATGAAAATTTTATTAATATATTTTAACGGTAATTTAAAATTAGCTATAATTAAAAGGTATAATAAAATGGGGATATCATATAGTTGGTTAATATACATCTTTTGCACAGATATAACACAGGTTCGATTCCAGTTATCTCCATATAATAGTAAATTAGTAAAGTTATGTAAAGTAAGTTAAAGTTAAATAAATTAAAGTTCAGTTTTATTTCTTTGTATTAGTAAGCTAGGGAAAGAAAATTAATTAAAAAGAGATATAAATGTAAAGTCTAATAGTTAGAAATAGTTAGAAATAGTTAGAAATGATTATATATAGATTTTCTATATTCTATTTTAGGAATATTTAGGCCAATTGAAAGATACCGAGATATTTCCTAATTATGGTAATAAACTACCTTTAATATTAATTGCAATTAACAATTCTATACACTTACTAGTCATACTCATAAATTATAGTAATCTTAGATGATTTATATTGCGTTATTATTAATATTTTATTAGTTTACCGATAAGTCCAAAATCAATAGAATGTCACTTATAATAATATTTTTGTAAGAATTTTAGATTTGATTATACCTAATATTATTTGTAGTAATTAAACACTTACTAGTTAGAATTCTATGTTTATAGCGCTTAGTCTTTTAGAAGAATCCACATCGCTTGTGAATTAGAGTTTAAGAAATATTGGATTATTGGCTATTATTACATTATTTATAATGGTATTTATATCATAACAGCTAATATTTATAATAAAATCTATTATTCTATTTCAGTACTCATTTTCTGTTGCTACCATTGTAAGAATCGAAGACATAAGGAATCGTATATTGTGTAGGAAATGGATGGTTTGTATACATACCCCTATGTATTATATAGGTAGATTATACTTTATTAGATCACTAGAGGTAATTTATAAATAGTGGTATAACTTCTTTGTATAAGTTTATATTTTAGTTTTGAATTAGTTATATTTTCTTACCACCCTAATTTGTAGATTTTGGTAGATTTTCTTAGATTTTATTAGATTTTATTAGATTTTATTAGATTTATGTATTTAGTAGATTTTAGTAGATTTTTTATATTTTATTAGGACGCTGTACCCGCTTAGTTAATATAAAATTAAGAGAAAAAAAATAGAAATATAAATAGAAATTATTATTAGATTATATTATAGTTATAAATTTATTCTAATGTTCTAATTCTAGTTATTTTTGGATAAAATGAAACTTGCTTTGTGATAATTACGACTATTATATAGTGAAAGTGAATTCAACAAAGACATAAATTGGGCTTGAAACGATCGACACGACTGAAAAAAGGTGGGGACTTACCCCTATAAATTTTGTAGCTCGACCAACACAACCTTAAATAAATAGAGAAAATAATTGGTATTCATAACTAAATGGGAAAAATAATTGCTATCATGAACTAAATGGAGAAAATTCTTGATAAAGGTCTTGAAGTTTAAGTGTTTAAGTGTTGTGCTTTTAAATTAATATTAAGAAATTGACTTAAGTTTCCTTAAATTAAAATCAAATACTAACTATATTTTTATCACTTTACTTTAAAATTTATTTATTTTTCAATAATATTCTACGCAATTAGATAATACACTAGCTACTATTATAGAGATAATATCTATTCTACTACATTGATCATATAGATTAATTATATTTAATTATAGTAAACGATTCTATGTAATAATATAGATTGACCTTTCAATAATATAGATTGTGATATTAAGAGATTATACCACTCACACGCAATTAATTAAAGATAGATTATACCACTCACACGCAATTAATTAAAAGATAGATTAGCGTTATTATAAGAATTTTAAATTAAATGTACAAATTATATCTATATACTATTTAGGTCCTGTTTTATTTCCTTTTCTTACGATATTTTACGTATATTATTTTTTATTATAAAACAATTATAATTGTCGTGATCGTAAAGTAATTAAATTTCTTTTAAAGATTATTGCGTTATTGATTACGAACAAATCGTTTATTTACTTTATCTAGGTTAGATCGCCTTTCTAATATTAAAGATTTTTGAACAATAGATTATAGTGTTAAGTAAGTAGTAAGAGTACTAGTAAGTAGTAATGATATATAGTAATTTCTAATAGTAGTAAAGTTAGTTATTATTAGTAAAGGGTTAGTAATTATACTCTGTTAGAAGTAATATAATATTCCTTAATTTATACTATTATATAGTTTCAGCTACGTTGTGGATATATATTAATTATAAGAATCTTAACTAAACATATATGATTTAGATTATATAAAATTATATTAAACAAGAAGAATTCTATATAAATTATATTAATATTAAAGATATATTCTATCCTTTTTCGATTAACGAAATATTTCGCGATAAGATATTAGCTATATTATTTTAGATTTATTCAAGTAATATTAATTCACGGAAATATATTAATTAGAATTCTATTAGAAATATTGTATTTAACTAATTTATACTAATTCGAAATTTAACTAAGTATTATATATTAATAATATTAACTAATAATAAGTAAAATAACTATTTACCGCCCGTATCCTGATGCTTACTAATATTCGTATCCATGTGCGTGTCCCCGATAATAAAACCCTCCTAAGAAAATGCAAAATAATTTTATAGTTTGGAGTAAAAGCCATTAATGTAAAACTAAAATAAATTAACTTTATATATAAAAAGATTCAAATTGAAAAATCCTAAGATTGAAGATAAGCACAACAATTTTTATATAAAAATATAACTTATAATAAAATTAATCATATAATGAGGGACAAAATCGAAGCGTATATGGGTATACTCACATGTTTAATTATGTTTAAAGTTAAATGCCAAAATAAAAAGTCGGCTCATGTTTGTTACTTTTATTTTTCCTTTTTTAAAAATAATGAGGTCGATAAAATTTAACACAAAGATGTAACACTATTGTAAGAATACTTGCCCAAACTTAATTAATTTTAATTAATAATTTAATTCTAAACTTTTTTATTTATTTAAGACAGTTTTAAAATTAAAAAAACAAAACTTTTTTTTGGTAATAGTTTATCTAGTAAATTTGTTATATTATTTTATTAGTAAATAGTTCTATAACTTTATAGTTAAATTTAACTACATGAAATAGAAATACTTTTTTTTGACACTGTAAAGTACTAAATTTTTTAGTTAAAATAACTAAGTGAAATAATTTAATCAATTTATATGTAATAATTTACATGTCTAATACTTATTTAAGTATTTTTATATAACTAATTAAATATTTTATATTTACAAATTAATTTTTTAATCTTTTCATATGAAGTACTTTGATTTAAAACTTTGCTTAACTTTATTAAAAGTTTATATTTCAATTAATTCTATAAAATTATTATATTATTTTGTTGCTTAAATATAAGGTATATCTAATAATTGTAATGTTTTATATGATATTTTATATCACGCAATATAACTTATATACTAATTTAATTAAACATAGTTGTAATCTTATTACTGTTTTAAACGCATTTTATGTTCAAGTAGTAATTTTATATTAATAAGGTAATAACATTTATATATAACCCTTAATTTTTAATAGAATTATTTAATAAGTTTAATAAAATAACTTGAATATTTATTCAATAATATATTATTGCGTATATGGTATAGCTGCGCGTTAAAAGATTGCATAATCTAATAATTTAAATTAAAACTAAGAAAATACTTCAATTTCAATTTCAATTTCAATTTCAATAAACCCTATGTTTTAGATAATAAAATTATAATTATTAATAAAACTATCGAATAAACTATTGGTTTTACTACAATTACTTATTAATTAACTTAAATCTACACTATCTTATATAAGTATATATAATTATTTGTCCCTTTTTATAAAATATTTTACATACTTTCTAAATCATAATACATAAGTTATATACCGTGGCTTGTGTGCTTTTTAAAAAAGCTCTCTGTTTATCTTTAAATTTTTTTAATATCAATATTCATTATATTATCAAGTGTAATTATACAAATTATCAAATGTGTCATTGGCTACAGATATTTGACAATACTTAAAACGTTGACCAAATTAGCATAAATCATGACTTAAACTATAAAGAATACCTTAACAAATAGGATCAGCTAAAATAGGTAATTTACTGTTATAATTATTGTTAATAACAACAACTTTAATAGCAAAATAAACTGATATAAATTTGTTGTAGGCTTATAGTAACTTTTCTTAAGGTAGTATTATTCCCTTTTTTTATTAACTATAGTTAAAACAAATATATTAATTATTTTTATTCTCTGCATTGAAATTATCACACCCTTCTTATACTTACTATTGTAGTGTAACATAATTTATAAACATTAGCAGCATCTTGATTATATAAATAATTTAATTAATAAATTTAATCGTAAAAATTTAAAGCATATCTCTTAGTAATCAAATTTACTTGGTGCAGTTGTTAAGGCCTCTATCTAATAAAATAATAATTAATTGGATTTATCCCTTAAACTAGTCAAATATTAAAAATAAAGATTTTAAATAAAGTACTAAAAGGGAAAAATTTCATTAAATAACTAATATTAAAAAGTAAAAAATTAAAGGTAAATTATACCTATTTTGTTAAAGATTATACTTATTATAGTCAACTAGGATTTCAATTAGTCCGGTTAATCGAATATAGTTTCTGTTAGGTATTCTATTTTTATCCTGTAGAAATATTTTCTATGATCGGATAGTATATATAGGTACTACTTAAGAGTTATTCGTGGTGGTGTTACAAGGATGTGCTGATTCCTCGCCCTGTATTTAATATGTGCTGATCTGGGTATCGTAAATTTGAATGTAAAGAAGTAATCTGTGGTTTAGTTCGTAGTGGCATAGTACCAAAATATGTTTTATAGTGAACGGGATGTGTCGTCTGCTTTATCTTTTCGTCTATATGAATACTGATGTAGATTCTGTTTTATATGTTGTTTACAGTAGGTTAAGCCACGAGGGTAAACAAGCTTCCTGTGCTATATCTAAGTTATGTGGCACATTGGTAACTAGACGGAACCAGTTAAATATATTGTTTAATTACATTATCATTTGGGAGCTTATAAAAGCTACGCATAATAACCTTTAACCTAATTAAAAAGGAAGTTAACTAATTATGATTTACATTTTTGTACATTATTAATTATTCGGCTTTATATGTTTTTATCTTTTCCATAAACTATTGAGATAGATAGCAATCTACAGGATACAGGGTTGAAGTTAATCAGGAGAATGGAAACTAATAATTATACCATGTATATCCAGTTTAATAATTATATATAATTAGGCTTAGCCTAACACAAATGGGTAAATTTTATTCAAGTTCAACCTAATATATACAAGGAAGTATTAAAAATATAATTTTATTAAAAAGGGCTTGTGATATGATAGCTAGATATAATAATATAGTATATATATACTCATATAAATTATAGTACCTTGACTAGAAATAATTAAGAAAAGCAAAGAAGTAATTAATTCGATATTAGAGATGTATATTAAATATAGCTAGTAATTACTGAGCTATGGAGAAAATATTAAATCCAATTATAATAAGTAAACTATAAAAAATAGTTAGTTTTTTTGCAGAATTAAAACACTACTTAGGAATAATTAAATAAATGACTAATTTATAGATGAGTAATTTAAGCCTAATCAATAATATTTAGATTCAACAAAGAAACTAAAGAAATAATATATAAAGTAGAAAATACTAAAGTTAAAAATCAATATCTGGAACTGATCATATAAACTAGTAAATTAATCAATATAAAAAATATTAAAATAACTAATTATAGGTAATTACCTTGATCATCAATCATTTGTAAATAGGTATAGACCTGACTATGTATTAAGAGAATAGGTTTAAGACAAATATAATATTGAACGATATTAATATTACAAGAATAGTTATTTAAAAAAATTACCTGAAGTAGAATTAGTAAATAAGTACAAGGATCCTCCACTAATGGAGTAGATAAATTTAAAAATTGTTAATGACCTTACCTATTTGCTACTCACACCAACGAGTAAACTACCATCATACACCTCCTCGGATACCTTAATTAACATGTGAATGCGAACTGTTTATTGCTTTGCCTTAAATAGTTATCCTAACAATTAGTAATTTTTACAAAAACTATTGCACTACAAATAATCAACATTAATTACAATTATTGAAGAATAAAATTAAAGAAGATTAACTTAATTATTAAATAGATATTTATTATCTCTAAATACTCGACGAAACCCAGCCTAATTAGTTTTATAACTTACCCTGAAAAGTGAAGAGTATGACTTAGTAGAAGGTTTACCAACCTTAATAACTTAAAAGGCTTCCCTGATAACTAAAGTATAGGCAGTCGACAAGTATCCATTTAGCATCTCTCCGCCAAACTTATATCTCTCTTTAAAGTTGACAATCCAATCTTCCTGTAACTGCCTTAATTAAACTTTTTTTAAAAATAACATTATTCCAAATTTTAATATTTACTATATTTTCTATAGCTATTAATATGTTTATATTTGATACATTTAATTTTGTTGAAAATTTTATTGGTTTAATTACTATAGTTCTAATTTAACTTTTTAATACAATTTATGTGATTCTTGCCATATTAAACAAATCAAAATCATAAATAAAATTATTATTTAATTCAGTAAGTTGTTAAATGTTATTACTATTGCAGGCGGTTATTTTACGGTGTTATAATTCCAT
>Ga0153983_1000078_pt1 | contig 22120 bp, 8 predicted proteins | sample TSGA067MetaG_FD_104693 | JGI IMG/M metagenome (GOLD analysis project Ga0153983, IMG submission 104693) | Attine ant fungus gardens microbial communities from Georgia, USA - TSGA067 MetaG | ecosystem: Host-associated > Fungi > Mycelium > Unclassified | place: USA: Georgia, Alexander Wildlife... | reverse complement strand
CAGCTCAAATTGGAAAAAGTTTGTGGTTTTATTAAACTAGGCTGGTAATATTGAGAATACTTGGGAGGACTGTTTTATATAATGCTAACGGATGTATATTGAATATATGTTCTACAGTAAACCCTTTAATACGAATTAATTTTTATATTAAAGATTGCTTCAAAGGGTTAGATTATGTGAATAGTGTACCTGCTAAAACTTTAAATCTTAATCAAGAAAAATTGTTAAAGAGAAAAAACAAATTAAGTAAAGAATTAGCATTAGGAGGATACAAATTTAATTATTTGTTAATTTACGGCTTAATAGTAAACCTAATATTAGTTTAGATACTAGATCATATTTAATATTAAAAAGTTTTATTTTGTTTTACATAAGAACATTAGAACAAGCCTTGAAAAGATTTTATAATCCAGAGATAAATGATAGTAGAATGGTTTATTAAAATTTTACTAGCGTAGACATTAAAGAGTATAAAAACGATATACAAAACTTAATAGAAACTTATATGCAAGATGGCTATTAAACCTTTAATAATAAAAAGAAGATTGTAAAAAACTAGGGATTACAATAAGTCAATTACCTTATAATAGGCCTTTAAAGGAAAGTATATATTTTCTCCTGTAGCTAAAAATTTTTTACTTATTATCTCTAAATTGAGAGAAATAAACTTAACTCCCAGAACTCGTATTAGTGAATTAGTAATGATATTACAGGAATAGATTACATTAAATTAGAATCTGGTCATATCTATTAAATATTAAAAGATAAAAAAAACTATTTTAGTTAAATATAAAACATGCAAAGATTTAAAACAAATTTATATACATATCTAGCTATAAACAAAATTAAAGTAATAAAGAAATTTTAATAAGTATTCCTGTTTCTATTTTAATAGATGAATTACAAGGAACACCTGATATTCTAATATTAGTAGAGAGCTTAGCAATAAAAGGTATTATAAATGTTTAATTAGTAAGTGCTCTGGATGTTACTGATAAATTATTAAAACAACAAATTTTTAAAAAGATAAAGTCTTTCATATGACCTGTCATAAAATTATAAAGTAAAAACTCACGATAATATAAAAAGTGACTTATTAGATTTTAAAATATATAGTTAATGTTAAACAAGTAGTGGAAGGTAAGGTAATTAATTTTTCTATTTTTAATGTTGACTATCTTAGTGGAATTTAAACCTAACTCAGACTAACTGAAAAATTTTACGAAATAAAATAAGTTTAATTATCCTCACTAAATAATATTGAATATCGACGACCCTTATCTAGGGCTTTGTGCAAATCATAAGCTAAAAAGTATTTCGACAAAAAAACCTTTGAATTAAGAAAAAGACTTAGTTTTATCTATTTTTGAAGGAAACTATGCTTACAAAATGGGACCATGCGGGCTTTTTTATAAGATTAATAGCAGCGGCAAGATCGTGCCATACAAAAAGAAAGTTTTAGAATTAATAGCAGAATATTAATTGCCTAATTAGACGTATTAGACTAAATAAATATTATAAATATTAGTATTATATTGAATACCTAATTTGACTTATACCTTTACTTACCTTAACTTACTTATCCTATATAGAATTCTATAAATAAACATAAAATTATGAGCATAAATAATACCTGACTTAGATATTTATCTGATTGCCCTAGTTTGATAAATTCAAGAGCAGAAAATAAAGACTAATTAAAATATTATGAGCAAATCTTCAAATTAATTTCAATAGGACTAAAATTTTTTATTTTAGAATTATTAGCTTTTGGTTGTATAATTTAGACTATTTTAGTAAGAACTAGTATAAATCCAGTGGTTGATGTAATTTATTTAATATATGTATTTATAAATGCTGCTTGTTATTTATTAATGTTAGGAATAGAATTTATAGCTTTAACTTATCTATTATTATATGTAGGAGCTATAACAATTTTATTTGTAAGAATGTCTATAAATATTAAACTTAATGATATTTTGGTAGCTGCTACTCATTTTTCGAAAATATTCCTTACCTATAAGTATACCGATTTTGTTTAATTTATTAATTATAAAGTATATTACCTACTTCTATTTTAAATTTAGGACTTATTAACTTTAATTTTTTATATTTACTAATTTATCCCAATACAAGCTTTTTAAATTTTATATTTTACAATTTATTAATACTAAAGCTATATCTAAGATTAAGAAGAAAATTGACGTAAGTTCCAACCTTTTTAATTAGATAAAATAAATAAGTAAATCAGAATTGGCTTTAAATAATAAAATGAACTTGTCGAACATAATAATTGAAATATTTCTATTAATATAGATAATTTTAAAAGATATAAAAAAGGAATTGAAACTGATTCTATTACAGATTCTACGAAACTTATGGAATTAGAATTATTAAATAATATTGCAAGTTCAATAGCAACACAATGCTTATCCAAATAAAATCATACGTATATTTTGTTAAATAATATAAGATAGAAATATAAGTCAATTTATTACAGATATTTTTGTATAAATGATTATACCATTTTAACTTCATCGTCAACTTCCATACAAACATCACAGTTCTATACTTTAATTGACAAAATAGATGGATTAATAAGTAAAGAAATTCAATTATCTTATTTAGCTAAAGAATTATATACTCATGGATTATCAGGATTAATTAAAACTGCTAAAATACTATTACTTACTTTATTATGTTCAACTATAATAACAAACCTAAACAGATTGATTAATTAAATATTTTAATTTTATTTGTCTTTCTCTGTGTCTTTTTATTGAGAAATTTTTCTATAGCTCATAATAAAACTTTTTCTTAAGAGAAACTTACTGTATTTTTTAGTTAAATTTATAAGGAGATCTATTTATGACCTTGTTAAAAGATTTTTAAAAAAAGTATAATATTTAAGTAATCTATTTAGTTTAATTTCCAAATTTATACCATAGTTTTATATAAATATTCGTAAGTGTAAAAGTGATCAGTACCTTGAACAAACTTTTAATAGGATTGAGTTAGCTACTACTACGTCATAGATATAAAAACGATTTAAGTACTTATTAGAAATGTGACATATTTATATTTACTTCGCATTATCGCAAGAGTTTTTTTGTTTATATGGCATTATTAGTTGTATCATTGTGGGGACCCCCATCCACGGTCCTTTAATTAGATATAAATTTTAATCTTTCTTCTCTGATATGAGGAGCTTGAGGCGGGGGTTCTTTACGCATTAAGTAACTATAATTTAAAATAATATTTATAAAAGATCAAATAATATTAGTCGTTGATATGCCACACAAAAATGTGGATTAGCTACAGTTACTAATAGATAACTAGTCTACCAACTTAAATATTTAAGTAAAGGGTAAAATAAAATAAGATGTATTTATGAGGAATTTACAGTAAATTATTACTATAATAGCATACCTCTTATATTCATATAAAGGATTATATGGTGGTTATTCTCCACATTATTATTAGAACGATTAATAAGTTCTTAAGGGCGTCTACCAGGTTATACGATGCAAGTGCACATCTAATTCAATTTAACTGAGCTACTTGATGAGACAACGAGTCTATATTAAGCAATCATGCTGTACTACATTTAATATACAAGGAATTTCGCTAGATTATTAGTTAATGAGTTAAAGCAGCCAATCACTTCAAATCAGCTTAAAACACTTTCATAATTTTTACTTTACTTAATGAAGCATTGGGCAGGCGACACAAAAAATACAAAGAGTAATAGTCTTATCCTGTGTTTTTGGTACAAATTTGTAAACTCCAATTTTTTTACACACTATAAATTTAAGTATTTGTTAATTAAAAATAAGGTTACCTTTGTTGTCATACGTACATGTAAAATTTGGCGTGTTCCTTAACAAGTATTAGCTCAACGGGTTAGTATAGTCAAGTAGGTAACCTGAGTCGGTTTAAGGTACAGTTATATAATTAATAATTCTAAAGGATAAGTTAAAATATATAGTTTATATTATTTCTATGTCTAAAGATGTAGAGTATTTAATAATAATTCATAAGTTAAAAATATTCATTAATAACCATAGATACTGTCTAAAAGTAGTTAATCATTAATCATTAATCATAAAAGTTTAGCCTACGGGGATAAGTCTTATAACTTCATTTTACGTTAGTCAAGATCGCATTCTCTCTTCTGTATAATCCAGTTTATTACAAAATCTTAAAGTCGTAAAGGGTAGCCAATAAAAAAAAATATTAAATAAAATATTATTGTTGTGGGTTAAGTATATAATGTATATAGCCGTAAAATATCTGACAGAGTAAGCCTGTTAGGGTTTTAAGTTGTTACACTTTTTTTAAACGGTGGAGCCCACGAGGAAGCTGTTTTATGCTAAATACTTTTTTATTTTCACTTAATTATAACTTATGGAGTTTAGCACACAATCTAGGGTGTTTCCTTTTTTATAGCCATGTTATCATGAATATACTGTACGAATAGCATCAATTACTGTATTTTCGAGTTTAACCAATAACAGTAGAGTGAGAATTACCTATTTTAAGGATAATAATATATAATATATAAAGCAATAGTATGAAGGTAAGAGCTGTACATGCAATATTTTATATAAGCGTCATACTGACAGAGGTTCCGCTTAATAGCCGGTATAAGGAATTTAGATTAACAGTCCCTAGCGCAAATCATAACAGAATAGTGCAAGATTAACGATAACGGCCCTTTTTAAAATGCCTTAATCTTTAGAAATCACAGTGGTTACGGGTCTTAATAATATAACTAATATAAGCTAAAATAAAGGATAAGATAAATAATTTATATTTGCTATCGCTTTGAAGTTAATATTGCTATAATAGTAAACTTGCGATCCCACATTGAATTACAAAAGGTACAATGTAACTCATAAATAAAATAGAGTATCAATTGATAGTAAACCTACTAATTCAGGATCTATTTCAAATGTCAAACACATTCTTTTCACTTTCAATCACTTTTCTCTTTACTATCGCTTGGTATATAATATATATATAGCTTTGGGTATGTATCACCCTATTAAAAGCGTCAATTAATTTAATCAATATGAAATCAAATATAATATAAATATAAACTAAAGGATAAACAATAAAGATAATAGTTAAATTAAAATAACCTGCACGTGGGTATCACCCTTTATGGATTTATATACCAGTAACTTAAAGGCTAAGATAAAAAAAATAGCTAATTCAATTTCACTCGCCATTACTATTGAACTCTCGGTATGATTTCCTTTTCTATTGGTAGTATAATGTTTTACTTCCCAACGTCAAATTAATAAATTAATAATATAAATAACTTAAATAAAGGATAAAATAAATTATTCAAAGAATTAGTTTTCTCTAGGAATGTTTGATCTTATTAAATGTTAATCAACTTATTAGTTCCTTTCTTAATATACCAGGTATGCATCCTTAATAGGCTCTTTAATTATTTATTCATATACTCTATATTGATAAAGGTAGCTTTAACGTAATAGAATACCATTTGAAAAGGATTTATTTAAATTCTTATAAGAACACTATAATTGGAAACAAAGTTTAACAGTATAAGAACCAAGTTTAATAATATTAGTAAATTTAGCGTAATCGATATAAGTCTGATAGGCATGTCTAAAGGATTTATAATTTTAAAGAGAACCAATTATGAAAGATTTCTGTGTTTTACGAGGGATAACTTTATCAGTAACAAGACGACCGTTAATTTGAAATCTAATTCTTACTAATATTTAGTCTTAGAGCGCTAGGTAAAAAGAATTATGTGTAGTAGTAAACACTTTTTTAATTATAAGAAATGTATCACTAGCTGTAATAAGTTCAATAAACTGAGCTAGAATATAACTATTAAAATAAGGTTAATTTAGTTTAACTATAATAACTTCAGTTTTAAACCGATTACCCAAAAATAATACTAATATTAGAATTAATAGACTTATCAATAATATCAATAGTAGATTTATAATAATTAGTAGGTGTATAATAATATAGTAGAATAGTAACTTTATCAGTAGAATAATTAAAATAAGGTTTACTAATTAGAATATCACTAGGCTTATCATTATTAATAACAGTATTATTGTGAATATTAAAGAGATTATGTTTAAAATAAGAACGTAGGAGAAGTCTAACAATTTTTTAAGCATAACTAATAGAAGAAGCAGTATTATTATTAAAGGAGTATGTATTAGAGTAATCATTAACATTACGAGTGAGTTTATTATTTCAAACGGAGATATGTTTTTAAAAACAAAAAAAAAGAGTATTTATTTAAAGGATAATATAAAATATAATAAGTATTAAATTCACTTAGAATTACAACGAGATATCAGTTTAACTAATATATATATGCTATTTAATTAATAACAAGTTTGAATAAAGTACCTTATTGTGCAATGCTGGTCTTTAAGAAAGAAAAAAGTATTCTAAGAAAGACAAAAAAAAAAATATAACCTCCTACCCATAATAACGAAAGAGTATAAAGCTCTTATTTAGTGAGGGTTGTTTAAGTTGCTTCTTTTTACAGATATTCTTCTGTAGCTATCTAATGAAGGTAAACTTAATAAGGTTACAGCGAGCTTACAATCAGATACTAGGGCCTATGGCTTTAACCGCTCAATGATAAATCGTGTACGATCTGCAACTTCAAATAGTTGGCTTTAGCTTTAAACTCAAAATTTAACTTATATTTTACTAACTTTTGTTTGGAGTGGATTTTAATCCAATTTTTGACCGAAAAAATACATAGATTGCATAAACAATATTGATTTAGGTAAAATGTTTCATTAAAATGAAATAATACAAAAGATCTAATATTAATAATAATAATAGCAAATGATGAGCTTCGGGTTATTATATATATTTTAATTAAAAAATATTTATCGTTCACAATAACTAAAAGCTTTAGCTAGTAAGTTAGAAGAGATGTTAATTACATTTTTAACAATAGCTAAAATTACAGTAAAAAATAATTGTCATCAGCAACAGGAGAATAATGTTGATACTTTATCAAAAAAATGGTAATCTAGTGTTATTATTTAAAGATAAATTGAACAATGATAATAAACTTGAAAGATTTTTAAGATAAAATCATTATATTTTTTAAAAAGTAAATGAGTATGAAATAACCCATATGGATTAATTATTAAAACAGGATAAAGATAAATTCCTAAATTATGCAATAAGAGATTATCAAATAACTCTAAAGCATGCTATTTAAATGGAAAACTTCAATTGAGAGGCCAACTACTTTATCAAACATTGGAAATAAGTTTGTGAAGGGATTGAAAATAATTACTTAGGTTATCAGTTAGATATGGCACCTGATTATTTCATTGGAGGAGCTTCAACTTTACAAACACCTTTAGGATTGAGTAAATTTGGAGAATTGGGTTTTAAATTAAGTTTATATATTTATAATAAAAAAGGTGGTCGAAACGAATCTTTTATGTACGGACTAGATCAGCAATAAATTTGGTATGATTCTTACTTGATTAGTGCTTATACACTATTTTATCAAATGCAGGATTTAAAAACATTATCACTAGAAGATTTCTTAAATAGTTATACTATAATAAAATGTAATTTCAAATTTACTGAAGAAATAAAAATTGTGTTTGTTTACGTGAGTGAATTTTAAAAATAAATATATAAAAAAGTTTAAATTTTGTTTAAGAGTAACTATTTTAAGAGAATATTCTTGTTGAGTCTAGTGATATGTTAACGGCTTAAAAAGTAAGAACTCATTTGTGAACATTCGATAATGAAATTATACAACTGCTGAATAAAACGATTGAAGTTAAGAACGAGCAAAAAGTTTAGAAAAATTTAATACAAGGAACGATAATTTACCTAACGTTGAGGTGCGCGTTAGATGTATGTTTAATAAGAAATTTGAAAGACTCCCTAGCTGAACCCTATAGGAAATCGGAGTGTAATATAATAGTATAAATTCAAGTATACCTTGATAAGCGTAGCTTAGAGCAATTTCTATCTATCCGCTTATGTTTATTCTTAGTTCCGGATTAGAAATTAAATAAAAATAAAACTTATAAACCATTAAAATTAAATAAAATACCTAAGTAAAACTTAAGATTAGTATATATATGTAAAGGCTGTATATAATGTTATTTTTTAACAAGATTTATTAATCGAATTAATACTATAACTAGAGTTTGTTTATATTTATTATAATTTAGTATAAATACTGTGTTTTATTTATTTATAATATAGTTTAGTTTATTTTTTAAAAAAGCTTAAGGCTAGAAATAAGTAATAAACAGTCTGCTATAAGCTATATGAATAAATATTGCATATCATATAGGATTTATTTAAAGGGGGTTATAATTTTATAATTTATAGCTACCTTATTATCTCTATAATTAAATAATATATGAGTAAAAAAAGTTCATAAATGAATTAAGTAAATCTTTATATTGAAACTAGATATGTCCGTTCTTAAGGAGTTTTTTAATAAATAGGTATTATTATATTTCAAATATTTCGTCTTTGTCTTTATACAAAAGTATGTCCTTAAGTAAAGTTGCTCAAGTAGGGCGATATGTTATGATATGATATGATAAGATATTTCGATATTTATTTTGTTAAATTCCTAAGTCATAGTTGATAAAAAAGAGTTATTTATAGAAATGGCTTTAACTTTATTTAGACTAGTTATTTACATTATATTATGAATTGTCATTATTATATAAGGAATTATAACCTTTATTTTATTTGGGAAATTATAGCATTGAGCGCATTTGCTTTTATTTAGTATCATTAATTATATTAAGATTATTAGGGCTAAAGTAAATAAGTATTTATTACTTAATAAAGGCCTAGTTTGCTAAATTAACTTTTAATCTATAAATCTTAGACTTATAAGTCTTGGTAATCTGATATATGAGCATCAAAAAAACAATAGTTTAAACTAGTCTTAGTCTAATTCTAATCATTTAGGTCTAATTATAATCTAATCTATAAATGGAGTAGTATTAGTATTTTTATTTATCAAATATTAAGACTTCTATAAGTCAGATTCAGTTATGTGTATTAGTATTTTTAATCTTATAACTATTGATACTGGTATTGGTAGAGTAGTTTTACTTTGTTAATAATCATAAGATAAGCAAAATTTTAAGCATAAATTATAAATAATTATAAAAATGTTTATAAACATCATAACAATTATAAATTACAAATCCTCTGTGTTTGTTCTGTAAGTTTTGTTAATTTTACATCCGTATTTTAAGTAAGGTAAGTTTTGGTATATTATTATTAATTATTAATTTATCATAAAATATTCGTATAATTATGAGTCTGATATATGAGGACTTCTATTAAGTCAATATCAAGTAAAAGCAAAATAAACATACGTAAGAAAGAAGACAAATTTATTATAATTCAAGCCTTATTTTTAGAATAAGTATTAAATCAAACTAATGTAGTTATTGTATAGTTTGGACCTTATATAGAATTAATTATTACTTAGACTTATAATTAGACTTAAGACTAGCCTTAGAGAAGAATTAAAATATAAGAGTTATAATTACCCCAAATAGTTATTATTATTAATTTACCATACCTAAATGCTTTACGTAATATGTCAAGGTCGTACTTAATTAATTTTTATAATAAATACGTAATTCTTATTTAGTTTTACTTAATCATTAAAGAAATATAGCATAAATACTTTTTATGTGTTGTGTAACTTTTCTTCCCGTTATTTTTATAAAATGGACTATACAATATTTATCATTTTTTAATTTATTTTCCGTTTTTAACTAAATTTCCCCGTGACAATTCTTAATTATAGTTAATAATAGATTGAGGATTAGATTTAATTAGATTAGATTATATTAGATTACGTTTACCTTTAATTTTCTTTAGTTTTATTTACTATTATTTAGTTTGCTTAGGTTATTTTATGATAGCTTAGATATAAGAATAGGAATAGTATTTAATACTTTTTAATCTCAAATTGATTATTTTTATCATTAAATTCACATTAATCATTCATCATATACAAATATTTAGTATATTTTAGTGTTATAAAGTATATTAGTGTGTAATACTGTGTAATTTTATAGATTACATAAATATATTATATGTTTTATATAGCCGGTGTATAGTAGTAAAATTTCTATATTTTAATTAGAGAGATGTGGAGCTTCTTTAAATAAAATTATTATATCAAATTAATGAGTACGGGTAGTATATCAAAAACAAAAACAAAAACAAAAACAAAAACAAAAACAAAAACAAAATCAAAAACAAAAAAAAAATAATTATTGTTTTTATAATTTAGTTCTTTACTATGGTTATCAATTGAATCGAACATATGTAAGCCGTATGTGTTTTACTAATTTATTTCGTTTATTTAGTTTATTTATGTTTATAATTTAATATTTATATATTATTTATTTAATTTATTTTAATATGAAATTAATAGATTTGATAGATATTTCTTACTTAATTATTTATAGTGATTATTTAGTTACTATTAGTTTAATACTTTATTATTATAATTTATTTAATGTATTTATTTTGATATTATTTAATATTTATTTGATTTGTTATAATATTTATTTAAAATTAATTTAGTATTTCTTTACTTAATTATTGATGTTATATATTAACTGTATTTTGTGTTTACTTAGTTATTTTATGTATGAGACTTTAAATAAGGAATTAGCATAAATTACAAGAGTTAATCCACAATTAGTACTATCTTTATTATTATATCTTACATTTTTAATTCGTTTGTTTAAATTTAACACTATGACATATTAGTATTTTATACTTCCTTTTATTAAAATTTTTAATATTTTTATATTAATTACTTATAGTTGTATTATGTATCAAATAGTCTTTTGGTTGTTTGTTTAATATGGATTTTTACAAAGCACAGCCTTTTTATTAAAGCAAGTATAATTTCCCTGTATATTTCTTAAAATATTAAAGAAAAACTACAACTTAGTATATAAACTATATTGTATAGTGTGGGTGTTTTACAAAAATATTTACTTAATTAATAAAACTTATTTATGCTTTTAATCTCTATAAAATCTCAAATTAAAAATACACAAATCTTTATAACGGCTTAAATTTAATCGAAATATAATTTATCTCCTATACTATAATATGGTCTTTAACAGTTATCAGATGTTGCATTTATATATCAAGGGTAATTTCAAATATTGCACAAGATTTCCTAAAGCTATAATTAGTCATTTTCCACATCAATATTTTATATATAATATCTAAAGCGGACTTTTCATATTTTCTTACAAATCTTTAATAACTTTAAGATAAGACGTAATAAGTAAAACTCGAATGTAACGAAACAAGCCCTAAACTTAAGCAAATTTTCTTAATACTTTATTCATTGTTCTTATTTTACGTGCTAAAGTTTAATCACATGAGGGCCTAAGTCATCAATTTACATAAGTTATAGCCTTCCTATTATTCACAGATACCAAAGATAAATATATCTCGAATTTTATTATTGTAGAAAAATACAATTTAATATTGAGTTAGATTCACAGTTGCTTTATTAATATACCTTTTCTAGTGTGTTTATTTTTTAACCTTTTTAAATTTACGAGCAGCTTGTAAATATGAGCGTTAACCAGTATGGATCGGATCTCAATTTGCTAGTATTCTTACACGGCTACCCCTTTACTTGTTTCACTCTTCAATTTGGATTTCTTTTTAATTTTCTCATCTCCGCAGCAAAAGTTTCAATTTTAACTAATTATATTAGTGATAACTGTTTTTATGCATGGTTCAATTCTAAAGCACAGTTGGAATATAAATATACTTAATGTTAGCTTTGATAAAGTTAGCTTTCTTGATTTAACCACTCACTAGTACAATAAAATCAAGCGCATATCTGATGTAATCTAATCTTCTAATTTATTATTAAGCCATTAGTTATCTTCGATTTTACGGGTATCACTTAATAGTTTAAACTATCTAGGGGTAAGAAGGAATAAATCTCTTATTATCCATACAATATATAGACTGGATTCATTATACGAAAGTTTTTAACTACATCGTATTGTCAACAATAACTTTAACAAATTCGTTAAGCACTATAATACAAAAGTAGAGGACTAACTACCCGGGGTTCCTATTTCTATGTTTACAAGATGAGCAATTATCGGGTCTAATTAACCAGCCTTGAGATAATTATGTAAAATCTCGTGAAAACGAGGATCAACTATATACTTTTGATTCGCATCACTATAATTTATTTCGGTAATTTATACCAAACCTTTAATAATATCTCCTTTAATTACTCAGTTATGTCTGTGAGCCCCAAGATACATTCTTAGTCAAGCGGAATGCACAGATCTCTTAGCTCTAAACCCATGATACGAATTAATAAAAAGGGTTAAAATTTGGTATCCAGTATCTCATGTTGAGCCTAATAAAAAATATTAAAAATAATAAAAGCCCATACATTATTCCATTATTCCATTAACCCATTATTACATTATTACTTAATTACTTTATTACTTAATAAACTTAAAATAAGTCGAATAATACCGATTTATAATAAAGATTTAAACTATAAACTTTGTATCTCCATTAGTTAAAATAACTTTTATAAATCAGTGTAAAATTTAATCAGCTAATAAATTACAATTTCTCCTTGTACTCATATCATCATTTTTAAAGCTCTCTATTACATAAATGTAAGTTATATACTTAAGGAATAATTTATCTAATTTAAAGATTAAAATATCTTGTTAACTAAAACCTAAGTTATATAAATAACTATATTTACTACAATAATATTTAAGATAAGGGAAGTCGTACTAATAATAAAAACTATAATAATTTAAAATTAAAGTAATTAAAATTTAAGAAAGTTCTTCGATAAATTGAGATAAAACTATTAAACATTTAATTTCAAAACAATTTAAAATTTTAAAATAAAGTAGTATCAAATGTAAAGCATACTCCTAGCTTCATATTAAATATGAACAACATTTAAAACGCTATTTATTATAGTTAAAGTATTTTTAAATAAATCTTAGAATCTATATTCTACATTACCTATAACTCCTTATTTTACTGCGAATCTTCCATAATTTTATTATATAAATAATCATTATAAATTTTATCTTTATTTTTACTTTAATTAGTGGGTTAGTTTCTCATTAATTTATTTAATTAGTTTTTTTAATTTATTTATTTTTTAATATTTGTTTACTTAATTTAAGTATGAATTTTATCTAAATAAGAGTTAATCTCAAATAGAGATAATAAAATTATTAAGTGATAAGCTTAATATATATATTAATACCTTGGAATTACTAATAAACTCGATTAAATAATATATTTCGATAGTTAAAGGTCACGTTACTAGAATGTATAACGATAAGAGATTTACCCTGTTATTTGATAATAGAAGATAGATTTTATCTATGTCTTTGTGCTCATTAGCTATTATTCGCAAAGAATGATCATGAAAAATATGATTTTAATATTTCTGATAATAAATTTAAGTTTATACAAAGTTGTAAAAATGAATTTGACAAGATATTATCTATTAATAACTGGTAGTTTAAATTGTTTTTATATATTATTTTTTGGGATACTTATTATTCTATAATATAGAAGTAAATTAATATAACTAGATAAACTTATTGATATTAATTATTAAGTATAATTTTCATACTTTAACTATGAATCAAACTTAATTACTTTTTTTATTATTTTTAATAATTTATTTTATGTTTAAAACAAGACCCTTACCGGATGGTTTAAGAATCATAGCGATAATTAGTATTATGTGATAAATTATTTGAGCAAAGTTTAAGTAAAATTTTAATGACTCTTATTTAGTTTGATAAGTGTTTTAACAGAGTGTATTAGCAAATTTATTCATTATGTACTTAGCTAATTAATCATATACTAAGACTTACTTATTAATAACCAGTTAAAATAAATTCGTATTACTACTTATATTAAAACTAAGATTTATCTGAGCATAATTTATCTAATATTTTCTGTTGCTTAGGATTAGTTATATTTCATATTCATACGATTTTCTTTTGATACTATCTATTTCTATGCTACATACAGATTTATATAAATCTACATCTAACTATAACTCAATAATAGTTTAAATAAGCAATGTATTTTACTTCTATTTGTTGCTAACCATATAAATTTATTAAGAGGTTGGTTTATAAATCTTACTATACGATAATATGTTTGCTTTTCATCAGATATCTAATATGTACACTTACCTAAATTAATATGAAAGATACAGATACCATAGACTACTACTTAAATATTGTATTAACCTTTAATTTATGTTAAACTCCCGTACTCAACTAATAAAATAAATTTAGGTATTCACCTTATTAAAATTAATTACCTTGCTGTACTCTGCGTATTTTAATAAAAAGATAAATAAACAATATAATAATAAATTAAGTATTATCCACGAATGAATAGATTTTAAGTAGATTCCCTGTACTAAAATAGAATACTAATTTAGATATAATCACGTACTCATTTAAACTTTACTTATTTATAGGTATACTACCGTACTAGTATAGTTAACATAGGTAAAGAACCTATTTCAATAAACAATAAATAATAAATAAATAATAAAGTAAATAAAGTTATACAATAGTATTGGGGGTATTATCCTAATAATAATATATAATTAATTAATAAAGTTAATTAAAACTTTCATAACTAAAATATTTTAATAAATAATTAATAAATAATAGAAATAAACTCTCCGTAAATAATAATAAACTTAAATAACTTCATTAAATAAACTATATTCTGTTACTCGTTGTTTCTTCTTCAATTTAAAAAATATGTTTATAAGACTATTTTAGTTTTTCTAATAATTTTATATGTATTTCATTTGTTAAATTAGATTTTAATTAAAAAAAGATTATCAATTAAAGTAATTACCCCTAAATTAAAAAAGATTACAACTTATTTATTAAAAATTAGAATAATTAAAAAAAGGTAGGCCCTATAATAAAACTAATGTTTATATTGATAATTTAATTATAATTAATAAGATAAATACAGATCCTCCGCATCACAGAACTATTCATATTTGAAGATATAAATTGATTTTAAATAAATAATAATGTTACTAAAATAATATTACGCTTAAGTTAGCACCTACTAATATTAAACTTGATATTAATTTTGTATTTTCTATTTAATACGGTACACAAACCTATTATCAGAGTAAAATTAATTTTATTATAAATAAATTTATAGATAATTGACCCAAAGTAGTAAATATTTTGTTTTAATTTTATTATACTAGTATTCTGCTTTTCCTAACAAACAAGTTATACATAAATTTATATAAATTATTAAATAGAAAAGTATAACCTGCGCAACTACAAGACTAAAACCAAGTAAAACATAATTAGAAATAATAAGCTGCGCATCACATATAGCATCAAAGTACAATATAAAATAATCTAATTAAAAGATTTAGATAAGATGATTCGCACTGCTTCATTTAACAAAGAATTTATCTGAGATAAAAAATATTTTAAAATAGTATTTCCTTCGCCTCCCTTATTAAAAAGTAATATATATATTTTATATAAATAATTTGATAAACAAATACTCCACACCGCTTCATTGCTTAACATAGTAATAATTATATTGAAAATATTAATATAATAAATTAATAAAGTGTGATCCGGTTCTCTACCTTTATTTAAAATGGCTATAATTTTTTATTAAACTACATACGCATCTCCTTCTTTATCTTAATAGAAACATATTTTGATAAAATTAAATAGAGAGATTAATACATGCGCCTTCCTCTAGTTTACGATTCAGATTAAATTAAATTTTAATTAATTAAAGATAAGTTTTATTAACACGCTACGCTTTTGACTAATCAACTAATACTTAACTTGATATAAAATAAATTAATTATAAAAAGTAAATATTAACATGCTCGCAATATATAATACATGCTTAAGTATCTTAATAACATAATATATAAAAATAAATGTAAATGCGCGTATACTAAATTCCGAGATTAAGTAGCTATTTAACATATAATAAATAATATTAACGCATCTTACTTACCAAGGCTACTAAATTAGTATATTAAACCCTTAATATAAACTGAAGAAAATTAAGAAACTGTATATAAAAGTATTTTATTATTTTTAGATTATTTTAAGAATTTTATAAAAGTATTTCATAGTCTTTTGAAAGAAAAGTTTAAATAAAAGTATTTTCTACTTTCTTGTCTAATTAAACTAATTAATAAAAGTATTTCATATAGTTAAATGAAGTTTAAAAATAAACTATAAAAGGTTCTCAGTTATTGATTTAATCATAATTAAAAAACTCTTCAAAGTAGACGCTTCGCCTCCATTTAATATCCGACTAATATTTTTATTTAATAAATTAAAGGGTAACTTAATCTGCGCACCATTGTAATATACAAGTAATAATTATATTTATATAATTTAATAAATAGTATTAAACTGTACCTTATACTTACCTATTAATATGATTTTTATAAATTTTATAACAAAAAGTGTGATTTTGTATCACTATAGCTAGCTAGTAATATTTATTTATAATTAGTGTTAACTTGTGTCTCCTAGGTTTTTATACTAATAAAGATTTAAATTAATAGCTAAAATTATATGTATAACTATAGTTACCTAGTAGTAATTAATATTTTTATTTATAGATATTATTAACTTGCGACTACTTTAATCTCCTAGTAGAAAAATATTTATATAATTTTATATATTATTAATTTGTATCTACTTTAGTTACCAAGTATTAATAACAATTTATTATAAATAATATTAATTTGCATCTCCCATTAATACCAAGAAATAGTTTTATTATTTAAATCATATTAACCTGTATCTCCTTTAACACCAATTAAAATTTAATATTTAATAAATAAATAGTATTAACTCGTGTCACCTTTAATAACAACTAATAATTAATATATGTTAATAATTTTAACTTGTGTATACTGTGATTTCCAAGTAAAATTTAATAAAAAGATAGTATTATTTTGTGTCTCATATTATTCCCAAGTATATAATATATTTAATTATTACAATAATGTAACCTGCGATTCTCCTTTAATATCTGGATACTATTTTTTTTAATAAAATTTAAATTTACAATTAATGTAAACTTGCATCACTATAGTAACCAAGTAAAAAATATTTTGTTTAAAAAAGTAATGTTAACTTGTGGGTACTATAATACCCTTACTAATTTAAAATAAACTACATACCTGTAGTATCCAACTAATAGTTAATTAAATAGAAGAATATTAACTAGAATCTACTATGCTTTCAAAGTAAATTAATAATTATAAATAAGATTAACCTGTGTTACATATGATTTCCAAGTAAAATTAACTTTAGATTAATAATAAAGTAATGTAAATCCACGTAACCATTTAATACCAAGTAAAATTTTATAATTAAATAATATAAACTTGCGTCTATTATGATTTCCAAGTTAAATTTTAACTAGATATATAATATTTTATTATAATAATATAACCCGCGTCACCTTAACTACAAAGTAAATTTGATTTATTTTTATGAACTTGTTTACCTATAGTTACAAACTACTAATTAATAAAGAATTAAAATTTAATAGATAATATTAACATGCATCTACTATAATATCCAGATAAAATAATTTATATAAAAATAGTAAATAATGTTATAAACTGTGTCAACTATAATTTCCAAGTAATAATTATATAGCTTTACTAATAAATTAGTATTAACTTGCTTCTCCTTTAATACCGATATTATTTAATAATAAATATATTATGAACATGCTTATCCTATTATACCAAGTAATAAAAATTATTTAAATAAATAGATAGTATTAACTTGTATACCTATAGTTACCGAGTATTAGCCTTATTTATCTAATTTAATAAGATATTATTAACTAATACATACTTTACCACCCTTGTAAATTCAACAAAATATTAAAAATTAATTAAATTAATATTAACTTTGCATCTACTATAATACCAAGTAAAATTTATATTTAAAAACTATAACCTCGCATTACTATAGATACCATCTAAAATTAATAAATAAATAATCCGCGTCTCCAATACAAATAGTTGTAATCTACCACATAAATCTTAATTCATAAAAATTAATAATAAATAATTACAACATCATCCTTCACTAAACGTTATACAATAATCAGTTATTCTTATTCCTTATCATCTTCTATTTAAATCATTCAATAGTTTTATAAACTCTTTCTTTTTAAATAACTTAGTCTTTTAATTATATTTGAAATAAATTCTAATACTCATATATATAATATTGTAAATGTTTAATCTTTATCTCTAATATCCAATTAATTAACTATCTTTAAATATTATTAATAAAAATTAGATGAAACAATATATAATCTATTGTAAACAATTAAAATACTCGGTATACTCTACCCATAAAACAATTAAATAAAACGGTATTCTCTAGTCTCCTATTTTTCTTAAAATACTACGTAATTAGACATTAACCAACTAAATTAAATAAAAATCTATCCTTAAAAACCCTGTTGTGTAACAAATATTCTCTTCTTACTAATAAACCTATTTCTACTAATCACTATATCCCCATTCCCTTTTGTTATCTTAAATTTAAGCATAAAATATTACTTAATTACGACTAAAATAAAAATATAAATTTATTTACAATTAACTAAAAATATATAAAATTAAGGCCTATTGTAGAAAAGTTTGAATTAAATCATTTATAATTACTAAATAAGTAAATAATAACAATAAAGGAAAGCTCTTGAGTAAAGTAAAATAAAGGTAACTAATCTATAAAGAAGTACTCCTAATTGTGGAATTAACTCGCTACAAATATAAAAATTAATAAATTAAAACAGTAACTAAAATATTGATATATTAACCCAATAAATAATAAACTAACTAATAATTTAAATAAAAACTAAAAAAAACTAACTCAATATATTTAATAAAATTTAATATAAAAAATTAATTTAAATAAAAACTATTGTTATGTTTGTATATTTTTATCCTCTTGAACAATTTCATGTTAAAGGTCTAATTAATGTAACAGCACCTAATATTACTGATAGTGTTTTTTCACTAACAAATCTTGGATTTTATATAGCACTTGTTACATAACTAATTGTATCCATGCATATTGTTACTATATATGATAAAGAAGGTCTTATTCTAATTTCATATCGATTTAGTATTGCAATTGAAAGTAGTTTTTCATCAATTCATTCAATAGTTAAATCTCAAATTGGTTCAAAGGTGAAGTGTATCTACCATTTATGTATACACTATTTTTTTTCATTCTAATTAGTGTAGCTAAATTTTCTTATGGTTTGCTATTGTAACTAGTGTTATTATTACTCTAGGACTAAGTGTAACTATTTTCATTGGTGTAACACTACTTGGAGTTAAAATTAACCGAATTCATTTCTTTTCATTCTTTGTTCCATCTGGGACACCACTAGCACTAGTACCTCTACTAGTACCAATTAAACTAATTGTTTCTTATTCAGCACGAGCTTTCTCACTGGCTGTTCTACTATTTTCAAGTATTAGTTCTGGTCATGTATTAATTAAAATTCTAGTTAGTTTCCTATCACCAATGTTTACAGGTTCAAAACTAATTGCTGTAATTACTCTAATCCCATTTACTCTATTGTAACTATTGGTATTACTACTGTAAAAAATAGCTGTATTATTTAATACAAGTTATGTATTTGTAGTACAAACAGCATCTTACATTAAGGATGCAATTAATCTACAATAATTTAATTTTTAATTTCCCTTTGAACTATTTCATTGTATTAATTATTCTATATTAAACTATTGCATTGTATTAGTTATTCTATATTAAACTATTGCATTGTATTAGAATAAATTATTCTATATTATAGAATTTGTGTGTGTTGTTATATTTGTATATATACACTAAATAGTAATTATTTCTTTTGTAAAATATAGCACAAAATAGAATAATAAATTAAGAAACTAAAATTTAAAGGATTTAATTAAACGGTTAGAATACCTATTTAACACAACGATAATAAAGGTTCGATTCCTTTAATTCTTATTAAATTACTTAAATCTTATTAATAATAAGTAATAAACATAAATAATATTGCTGTTTTTTATTCTGCTTATGCTAATGCTAAATATAAACTATAAAATTAATAAAATTATAGTGCTTCATCTACACATGAAGGTATTGTTCAACTACATGATTAAAATTTTTATTTAGTAGTTATTCTATTTGGTGTACTATGAGTTCTTTCATCTGTTATTGTAAATTTTAATAGTAAAAAATCTGCATTTGTTTATAAATTTGCTAATCATGGTACACTAATTGAACTAGTATGAACAATTAAACCTGCACTAGTACTAATTGCAATTGCTTTTCCTAGTTTTAAACTACTTTATCTTATAGACGAAATTTTATCACCTTCACTAACTGTTAAAGTTATAGATCATAACTGATATTGATCAGTTGAATATTCCGATTTTATTAATGATGTTGGAGAATCAATTGAGTTCGATTCATACATAATCCCTGTATCAGATCTTGAAATAGGTCAAGTTCGACTACTTGATGTAGATAATCGAATTGTACTACCTATTGATACACATATTAGATTTATTTTTACAGATGTTATTCATTCCTTTGCTATTCCCTCACTTGGAAATTAAAAGCGGTTATATTACTGGAGGGGTAAATGAGGCATCATTTCTAATTGATCGAAAAGGTGTATTTTATGTACAAATATCGAAAATATGTGGAGTATATCCTGGTTTCATACCAGCACCAATTGAATGTGTAAGTTCATAAGAATTTCTATCTTGAGTTGATAGTCAATAATAACTAATTTCTATTTTCCTTAAAATAAATCAATGAGGTATGAGTATGAGTATGAGTATTATTAAAAAATAAATAAATGATTAAAAATTAAGTTAGTTTTATTTAATATATTAATACAATTAATACCTTTTTATAGGTAAACTATAATTTAGTGCCCTTAATTCAATGGTAGATTGTGTTTCCGATTAAAGCGATATAAAGGTTCAACTCCTTTGGATAAATAGGATATGATAAATACTGTTCTAAGGTATTAAAACTCTTAGTAATAACTTTACTTATTAAAACAATATGGTTAAAATAATAAAATACTATAAATTAATAAAACTTTTTATTTAAAATGCGACTTATAAAAACTCAACCAATTCTTGGACTTGTTAATAGTTATATGGTTGATTCACCACAACCTGCTAATCTTTCTTATATCTGAAAATTTGGATCACTACTTGGTGGTTGTCTTGGAATTAAAAATCTAACAGGAGTGTTTATAGCCATGCACTATACAAGTAATGTTGTCTGGATATTTGTAAATAAGTTAGAATGTTATTTAATTTATTGATGATACTGAATTATGCATCACTTTATCGGACCTATTTCTTTATTATTAGACAATTTGGGTTTACCTTCCTTATTTTGTAGTTTTAATTTTATTTGTATCTTTAATTGATCCCTTTGTATTTCCAAGATTCATGTAATAATTATTTAATTTAAAATAAAGAAAAGTTTGTAATAGACCCCTCGATGCCTTAGCAAGTTTTATGTAATTATTATTTTATATAAATAAATTAAAAGGTTAAATATAGTTACTTTCCCTACCAAGTTTTATGTGATAATTAATTGCCTATCCAAGTTATATATTATTAATATTTAATGTAAAGAAAATAAAAAGTTTAAGTAGAATTCAATGATCTTCCAAGTTATATGTAATTAATATTTAATTTAAAGATAAGTTTTACTAATATTCATTTCCTTTCCAAGTTTATGTTGCTAAAATTTTAATAGAAATCTAGGCCATTCCAAGTTATATGTAATTATTAAATAAAATAAATAGATAATTATTAAAGTATCGCAAATAAACCCAATCAAACAATACCTAAAAAGGAGTATTCCCGTCCCCTGTAATCAATAGTCGTGAGGCGTATTTTCCCGTTACCAGTAGCAATATTTAACCCCAT
>Ga0153983_1000077_pt1 | contig 22131 bp, 19 predicted proteins | sample TSGA067MetaG_FD_104693 | JGI IMG/M metagenome (GOLD analysis project Ga0153983, IMG submission 104693) | Attine ant fungus gardens microbial communities from Georgia, USA - TSGA067 MetaG | ecosystem: Host-associated > Fungi > Mycelium > Unclassified | place: USA: Georgia, Alexander Wildlife... | reverse complement strand
GGGGGAGGTCTGCATTCAGGGGCAGATTATGACGCTGGATACCCGGGCAATCCGTAATGAGAAGACCATCATCATTTATTCTGTTACCGACTTTACAGATTCTATTACAGTGAAAATGTTTGCCCGAAATGACCAGGTGGAGGAAATTCTAAAAGGAATCAAGACAGAAGAATTTATTAAATTAAAAGGGGTTACAACAATTGACCGATTTGATGGGGAACTCACCATAGGATCTGTTGTGGGAATTAAGAAAATCCCCCCATTTGTGGACCAAAGAGCAGATCACAGCCCGGAGAAAAGGGTAGAACTGCATTGCCATACGAAAATGAGTGATATGGACGGCATCTCCGATGCAGCGAAACTGATCAAACGTGCTTATGAATGGGGCCACAAGGCCATCGCTATTACTGACCACGGTGTGGTTCAGGCATTTCCGGATGCGCTTCATGCAGTAGAAAAGCTGCCCAAAGATGCGGATTTTAAAGTGATTTATGGGGTAGAGGCTTACCTGGTGGATGATTTAAAAGGAATTGTTACAAACAGCAAAAAGCAGAGGCTTGACGGCTCTTTTGTTGTGTTTGATATCGAAACAACAGGGTTTAGTCCGGTCAATCAAAAAATTATCGAAATCGGAGCGGTGCGTATCGAAAAGGGAAAAATCACGAATCGGTTTTCTTCGTTTGTAAATCCTAAAAAGCCGATTCCTTTTCGTATTGAAACACTTACCGGTATTAATGACAGCATGGTAGCTGATGCCAGGGAGATAGCGGAAGTTCTTCCGGAATTTCTGGAATTTTGTAAGGATGCGGCCTTAGTTGCCCATAATGCGGGCTTTGATATGAGTTTTATTGAAAAAAATTGTGAAGATCAGGGAATTCTTCAAGAGTTTACTTCTGTGGATACTGTTGGGATGGCCCGGTTTTTACTGCCTTCCCTGAACCGCTTTAAGCTGGATACCGTTGCCAAGGCGGTGGGAGTGCCGCTTCAAAATCATCACCGGGCAGTCGATGATGCCGCCTGTACTGCAGATATTTTTCTTAAATTTATAGATATGCTAAAGGAAAGGGAAATTAATGATTTAGATGAACTGAATACGGCTGCGGCAATTTCACCAAATACGGTGAAAAAAATGCCTACTTATCATGGGATTATTCTTGCAGCAAATGAGACGGGACGTGTAAATCTTTACAAATTAATTTCCCAATCTCATTTAACCTATTATCACAGAAGACCGCGGATTCCCAAAAGCCTTTATCTCAAGTACCGGGAAGGCTTACTGATTGGTTCTGCCTGTGAAGCGGGAGAAATCTATCAGGCGCTTTTAAATGGACGGCCGGCACAGGAAATTGCCCGGCTGGCGGATTTTTATGATTATCTGGAAATCCAGCCGTTGGGGAATAACGCATTTATGCTAAAAAGCGATAAGATAGATGTATCAAGTGAAGAGGAGTTAAGGAATATAAACCGGGAAATCGTAAAGCTGGGCGAACAGTTTCAAAAACCGGTGGTTGCTACCTGCGACGTGCATTTTCTGGATCCCGGGGATGAAGTTTACAGAAGAATTATTATGACCGGTCAGGGATTTTCGGATGCGGATGAGCAGGCGCCGTTATACCTTCGTACGACCGAGGAAATGCTGGAAGAATTCAGTTATCTGGGAAGTGCCAAGGCAGCGGAAGTGGTCATTGCAAATCCCAATAAAATAGCAGATATGTGCCAAAAAATCTCCCCGATCCATGATGGGAAGTGCCCGCCGGTGATTCCTAAATCAGATGAAATGCTTCGGGAAATCTGCTACCAAAAAGCCCATGAAATTTATGGGAAAGATTTGCCGGGTGTGGTGTCGGAGCGTCTGGAGAGGGAGCTTCATTCCATTATTTCCAATGGGTATGCGGTTATGTATATTATTGCCCAAAAGCTGGTATGGAAATCCAACAGTGACGGCTATCTGGTAGGCTCCAGAGGCTCTGTTGGTTCTTCTCTTGCGGCAACCATGGCAGGAATTACCGAGGTGAATCCATTAAGCCCTCATTATTATTGTGAAGAATGTCACTACAGTGATTTTGATTCTCCCGCAGTACAGGCATTTTCCGGAGGCGCCGGCTGTGACATGCCCGATAAGATTTGTCCAAACTGCAAAGAGAAGCTAAAAAAAGAAGGTTTTGATATTCCCTTTGAAACCTTTCTTGGATTTGACGGGGATAAAGAGCCGGATATTGATTTGAACTTTTCTGGTGATTATCAAGGGAAGGCACACCGGTACACAGAAGTTATTTTTGGCGCCGGACAGACGTTTCGTGCGGGAACAATTGGAACGCTTGCCGATAAAACCGCTTTTGGATATGTGAAAAATTATTTTGAAGAGCGTGGGGTCAGAAAACGAAATTGTGAAATCGGCAGACTTGTCCAAGGCTGCACAGGAGTGCGCAGAACAAGCGGACAGCATCCGGGAGGAATTATCGTACTGCCGATTGGACAGGATATTGAAGAATTTACACCCGTACAGCATCCTGCTAATGATATGACAACGGATATTATTACGACCCATTTTGACTATCATTCGATTGATTCGAATCTGCTGAAGCTGGATATATTAGGACACGATGATCCAACGATGATTCGTATGCTTGAGGATTTGACCGGAGTCAATTCCAAGGAAATACCGCTGGACCAACCAGATGTAATGTCCCTGTTTTTAGGTACAGAGGCGTTAAAAATCATGCCGGAGGATATCCGGGGCTGTCCGCTTGGATGTCTGGGCATTCCCGAGTTCGGAACGGAATTTGTAATTCAAATGCTGGTAGATACAAAGCCAAAGAGTTTTTCTGATTTAGTTCGTATTTCCGGTTTGTCTCATGGAACCGATGTCTGGCTGGGGAACGCACAGACTTTAATCCAGAATAAAAAAGCGACGATTTCCACTGCCATTTGTACCCGGGATGATATTATGACATATCTTATCCACAAAGGATTGGATAGTAATCTATCCTTTAACATTATGGAGAGTGTCCGTAAAGGAAAAGGCTTGCAAGAAGAATGGGAAGAAGAAATGCTAAAGCATGATGTGCCCGAATGGTATATCTGGTCATGCAGGAAAATCAAATATATGTTCCCGAAAGCGCATGCGGCTGCCTATGTTATGATGGCTTATCGGATTGCTTATTTTAAAATCTTTTTTCCATTGGCTTATTATGCGGCTTTCTTCAGTATCCGGTCAGTATCCTTTTCTTATGAACTTATGTGCCAGGGAAAAGAAAGACTGGAATATCATATGGATGAGTATCAAAAACGAATGGATAGTTTGAGCAAAAAGGAACAAGATACATATAAAGATATGAAGGTCGTACAGGAAATGTATGCCAGAGGATTCTCGTTTTTGCCGATCGATTTGTACCGGGTACAGGCTCATGCGTTTCAGATTATTGATGATAAACTAATGCCTGCTTTGGATACAATAGAAGGTATGGGTGATCGCGCAGCGGACGCAGTAGTGGCTGCTGCAGAAGAGGGGAAATTCTTATCCAAGGATGATTTTCGGATGCGCACAAAAGTAAGTAAAACGGTTATTGAATTAATGGCTGAGCTGGGTATCTTTGGAGATCTTCCAAGCTCCAACCAGATGTCATTATTTGATTTTCAATAGCTGCAGCCAGGAAAGGAGGAGACAAGATTGAAAAAAATAGCGCCGATTATCGTAATATTAGTAGTGTGCATTGGGATATTTGCATGGTCAGCGGCTGCTTTTATCATAAGCTTTTTTACGGAAGGAGGTAGTTTGATAGGACTTTTGCTGCTGATACCAGGGCTTTGTGTCATAGCGGCATTAATTGTTACTTTAGTGACAAGGATAAAAGAAATAGACAAAGAAGAGAAAGACGATTTAAGTAAATACTAAAAATAGTAATTGGAAAGAGGAGGTATCATAATGTTAATTGTAACAACAGATGGAATTCAAGGAAAAAGGCTGGAAGTACTGGGTATGGCCAGGGGAAGCACGATTCAAACAGTGCATGCCGGTAAGGATATTATGAATAGCTTTAAAACATTAGTTGGAGGAGAACTGACCTCTTATAATGAAATGATGAACACGGCAAGAGCCCTTGCTACAAAAAGAATGGAGGAAGATGCTGTTCAGATGGGAGCGGATGCTATTGTGGCTTCCCGCTATGCGACCAGTCAGGTAATGCAGGGGGCCGCAGAGATCATCGCTTATGGAACAGCGGTAAAAGTATTAGATTAAGTAAATAATACTATCACGCTAGGAGGGACAGACATGAATTATAAAAAAATATATGAGGAGTGGCTTTGTAATCCTTATTTTGATGAGAACACAAAACAGGAATTAAAATCAATCGCTAATGATGAGCAGGAAATTAAGGAACGTTTTTCTGCGGATCTGGAATTTGGTACGGCAGGCCTTAGAGGTGTGATAGGCGCAGGAACCAATCGTATGAATATTTACGTGGTTAGAAAAACCACCCAAGGTCTGGCAAATTATATTTCTTTCGTTGGAGCAAAAGAAAAAGGAGTTGCGCTTGCCTATGATTCCCGCCGTATGTCACCTGAATTTGCAAAAGAAGCAGCACTTTGCCTTGCTGCCAATGGGATAAAAGCGTATATCTTTGAATCTTTGCGGCCAACACCGGAATTGTCCTATGCAGTGCGTAAATTGGGCTGTACGGCAGGCATTAATATTACGGCCAGTCATAATCCACCCGAGTACAACGGCTATAAAGTGTATTGGGAAGATGGCGCGCAGATTACGCCGCCGCATGATACCGGGATTATGGGGGAAGTAAAGAAAGTAACCGATTACAGTGCAGTGTTGACGATGAATGAAGAGGAAGCAACTACAGAGGGATTATATGAGGTGATCGGCAAAGAAATTGACGATGCTTATATAGCAGAGCTAAAGAATCTGGTTCTCCACATGGATGCCATTTCGTTGATGGCTAAGGAATTAAAAATTGTATATAGTCCGCTTCACGGAACAGGGAACCTTCCGGTAAGACGGATATTAAAAGAATTGGGATTTGAAAATGTATATGTGGTAAAGGAACAGGAGCTGCCGGACAGTGAATTTTCAACGGTCAGCTACCCGAATCCGGAAGCCGATGAGGCATTTACGCTGGGGCTTAAACTGGCAAAAGAGGTAGACGCAGATATCGTTCTTGCTACCGACCCGGATGCAGACAGACTGGGAGTTCGGGTGAAAGATACAAAAACAGGAGGATATCACTCCCTGACAGGAAATATGTCGGGCTGTCTGCTGGCAGATTACGAAATCGGTCAAAGAAAAGAATTATTTGGATTGCCCGAAGACGGTGTCCTGATAAAAACGATTGTTACAACAAATCTGGCAGATGCCATTGCAAGGTATTATCAAGTGCAGCTAATGGAAGTGCTGACAGGCTTTAAGTATATCGGGGAAAAGATACTGGGATTTGAGAAAAGCAAAAAAGGGACCTATTTATTTGGTTTTGAAGAAAGCTATGGCTGTTTAATCGGAACCCATGCCAGAGATAAAGATGCGATTGCAGCTACCATGGCACTTTGTGAGGCGGCAGCCTACTATAGAACCCAGGGGATGACCTTATGGGATGCAATGCTTGCCATTTATGAAAAATATGGATATTATAAGGATGATGTCCGTTCTATTACCCTAAAGGGACTGGAGGGACTGGATAAGATTCAGAAAATCCTGGAAACATTGAGAAAAGAGCCGCCCCAAAAGATCGGCAGCCTGAAGGTACTTAAAATACGGGATTACAAGAAAGGCAGCATTACAGATCTTGCGACAGGAGAAAAAGCCGGTACGGGTCTGCCAGAATCAAATGTATTGTACTATGATCTGACCGATGATGCATGGCTATGCGTCAGACCGTCGGGCACGGAACCAAAAGTAAAATTCTATTATGGAGTAAAAGGAGATACCTTGGAGGACGCAGATGCCAGATCAAAAGAACTTGGAGAAAAGATTATGGAGTTGATTGAAAGCATGGCATAGGAGATGAATACATTATGGTTACAGCATATACATTTGAAAAATTAAGAGATATTATCCGTAAGCTGCGAGCTCCCGACGGATGCCCCTGGGATCGGGCACAAACCCATGAAAGCCTGATTCCCTGTCTGAAAGAAGAGTCTGAAGAAGTGATAGAAGGAATTCAGATTTTAAAGGATACACAGGATGGAGATAATCTCTGTGAGGAATTGGGAGATGTATTATTACAGGTAATGCTTCATAGCCAGATTGCGGAGGAAGAAGGTTTGTTTACAGTTGACGATGTAATGGAAGGGCTATGTAGAAAAATGATTCGGCGCCATCCCCATGTCTTCGGAGATAAAAAGGCAGGAGACCCGGAAGAAGCAGTAAAAACCTGGGAAGAAATCAAAAAAATGGAAAAAGAAGGAAAAACTTGACAAAATAGCGGAAAAAGGGTATAACTATACAATAGAGTTATAAAGACTTGGCGCTTACTGTGCGCAGTCACATATAAGTGACGAATAAAATTTGAGTAATAGAGAAATCAATAGGAGGAAATACTCATGAACAAAACTGAATTGGTAGCAGCTATGGCTGAAAAAACCGAACTATCGAAAAAGGATGCAGAAGCTGCATTAAAGGCATTCGTAGATGTTATATCTGAAGAATTGAAAAAAGGTGAAAAAATCCAATTGGTAGGATTTGGAACTTTTGAAGTATCTGAAAGACAAGAGAGAGAAGGAAGAAATCCTCAAACAGGAGCACCAATGAAAATAGCAGCTTCCAAATCTCCTAAATTCAAGGCAGGTAAAGCTTTAAAAGATTTAGTAAATCAAAAATAGTAATGAATAAATTTGAGAGACTGGCAGCTGCCGGTCTTTCTTTTGATGTAAGGAACTGTCGGGAAATAAACTGCACAATTTGGTGGTATATTTCCCAACAGTTCCTAACAGGAGGACAATCATGAGATTAGATAAATTTTTAAAAATATCCCGTCTGATAAAGCGAAGAACTGTGGCAAATGAAGCCTGCGATGCAGGGCGGGTGTTAGTAAATGAAAAACCGGCAAAAGCTTCTCAGAAAGTAAAAATCGGAGATATTCTGGAAATTCGATTCGGCAGCAAATCTGTAAAAGTAGAAATTCTGGACGTGCAGGAAACGGTAAAGAAAGAAGATGCTGACAAACTCTTCCGGTATCTGAGTTAATCACTGACGAAAGATTATCAATTCTGGCACACTGGTACTAAAATCCTCTTATCACCCATATAATAGTCAAAGGAAGCATATGGGGGGACCTGTATTTTGGAAGAGAAGCAACCGGCAATGCCGCATAAGCTCACACTTTGTGACCGGCAATCAGGCACAGTAACCGGAGTCGCAGATGTGGTATCCTTTGATACGAATGAAATCGTATTGGTCACATCGGCAGGCTTACTGACGCTCAAAGGAAAAGATCTGCATGTTCTTCGATTGAACTTAGAGAAGCAGGAAGTAGATCTGGGAGGAAAAATCGATAGTATGATTTATACAGAGGGAGGAGCCTATGGTCAAAAGACAGGGGGAACTTTGTTGAAACGGCTTTTTAAGTGAGACCTGTATGAGTGAATATATGAATCAGGAATTGATTTTATTTGCCAGATCGATTTGGGCAGGCGTTCTTGTAGTTGCAGCTTATGACATTTTGCGTGTGTGGCGCAGAATCTGCCGTCATGGATTTTTTTGGATCGCCGTTGAAGATTTAATTTATTGGTGTGCCTGCGGTATTTATTTGTTCAGCAAGATGTACCGGGAAAATGACGGGATTATACGAACCTATGCCTTAAGTGGTGTTTTGCTTGGCGTACTGATTTATCACTATAGTATCAGTGAATTGTTGGTGAAATATATAGCGCTTTTTCTAAATAAAATTATAAAATTCCTCATAATACCACTGAAATGGTACGGCAAATTGATAAAAAGGTTGAAATTTCGACTGTTACGATGTAGAATCTTTTTAAGGGAACAAATTGTCAGACTCAGAACAAGGAAGAGAGAAAATGAAAAAGCAGGTAAAGAAGAAACAATTATCAAAAAGAAGGAATCAAAAGAGAGAGCAGAATCAAGCAGCCATGATTAGCATCACTTTTGTAGTATGCATCCTTTTTGCGGTATTGTTATTTCAGGGAATATCTCTGCAAAAAAAATCAACTGCGTATAAAGCGAAGCAGGAGTCGTTAACTGCAGAGATTGAGCAGGAAGAAGTGCGTACGCAGGAAATCGAAGACTTAAAAACCTACATGCAGTCAGAAGAATACATGGAAAAGATAGCCAGAGATAAACTGGGTCTTGTAAAAGAGAATGAGATCGTATTCAAAGAAGAATGAAATTCTGCGAAAAATGACGCAAAAGTACTGTACAGTATAGAGTTGCAGAAGAATCCCCATATTTTGTCTATAAATTTTAGATATTCGGGTAGTGTTTTTGACAAAGATTGAATAAAAAAGCATCTATAATACTCTTTTGATAGCGAGTGCTAATAAAGGGGAGGTAAGAATAGATGCATGAATGGATCATTGCCATGCTCGTAATCAGCGCACTACTGATTATCCGGGACATGGCAAAAACTATTTTTCACGAACTTAAGAAAAGTGCAGCAACTATTGTATACGATCAGCACCCACAAAAAGAACAAATGGAAAGATACGCTTCATCTTTTGAAAAATTGGCAGATAGTTTTTATGGCATGCCATATCGCAAGGACTATTTGAGCAATGAAGAAATGGATGAATTAATATCAGAAATGCAGAGGGGATTCTGTGAAAAATGTCACATGAAATATGTTTGCTGGAAACAGCAATATTTTCAGACACATAAGAAAATGTACAATCTTTTCCGTGCCATGGAATTGAATGACGAAGAGAGAATCAGAAAAAGCAGAGCAGAACTGGTAGGGGTATGTATTAATCTGGGGAAATTTGTACAAGAATCACAAACGGTTATGCTCCGGGAACGGCAGAATCTGATTTGGACCAACAAATTGATTGAAAACCGTATGGCAGTAGCGGAACAGCTGGGTGAAATGGCTCAGATTATAAAACTAATGTCTTCGGATATGTATGAGTTAGAAGAGGTGACTCCTGATTTTAAAGAACTAATACAGAAATATTTAAAGAAAAAGCGGATATTTTTAAAAAGTATATGGATGATAGAGCAGCCGGATAAAAAGCGAGAATACTTTATGCAAATGCGGACCAGAGGGGGGCAGTACATTCCTGTGGGAGAGGCAGCATCACAGTTATCCAAAGTATGCGGATGCCCGATGATAGAAAACAAACAAGGGAAAACACTGATCGGCAAAGAGTTCGTTACATATCGGTTTTTGGAAGATGTAAATTTTAAAATGCTGTATGGTGTGGCAAAGATAACGAAGGATAAAGAAACAATTTCCGGGGATAATTATGTTTGTTCACTGGAAGAAAAGGGACAGTTTTTTATGTGTCTTTCCGATGGTATGGGTTCCGGGCTTGAAGCTTGCCGGGAAAGCGAAAATGTAGTAGAATTACTGGAGCAGTTTATAGACGCAGGGTTTACGGGAGAGACAGCAGCAAAAATGGTGAACTCTGCCTTGATATTACAGGGAAGTAACGGAAAATTTTCTACTGTGGATATCTGTGCAGTGGATTTATATTCCGGTATTTGCCGGTTTTTAAAAGCCGGAGCGGCAACTACGTTTATCAAGAGGAATGAATGGGTAGAAGCGATTTCATCCACAAGTCTGGCGATCGGACTGGTACAGCAGATTGATTTTGAATCAACAACAAAGAAACTGTATGACGGGGATTTTCTGATTATGGTTACCGATGGTGTATTAGATGCGCTGCCGATAGAACGGGCAGAAGAAACTATGAAAGAGATTATCCTGCAAACCCATAGCAGTGTTCCAAAGGAACTTGGAAGAGGAATATTGGAGAGGGTGCTGGGATATAGTGAGTATCGGGCAATGGATGATATGACCGTATTGGTAGCAGGTATCTGGAAAAAGTAGGAGACGAAGAATGGAAAAAAGGGTACTTGAGTATATTAAAAAGTATCGTATGATTGAAGCAGGTGACCGGATCGTGACAGGAGTATCCGGGGGAGCAGATTCCATATGTTTATTTATGATACTTTTAAAATTACGAAAAGCAATACCCTTTGAGATCAGTGTAGTTCACGTCAATCACAGTTTGCGGGAAGAAGCCAAAAGAGATGCGGCATTCATCGAGGAAATATGCCGCAAATACAGGGTAGCATATCAGGAATATGTAATTGATGTAAAACATCTGGCTGATACTTCCCATATGACATTGGAGGAAGCAGGGAGAACAGCCAGATATAAGACCTTTTATGATTTTCTGAAAAAATGGAAGGGTAATAAAATAGCTCTGGCTCATCATCAAAATGATGTCGCGGAGACATTTCTTTATCATCTCGCCAGAGGAAGCGGTCTTGGCGGGCTGTGCAGTCTGCGACCGGTCAGAGATAACATTATCCGTCCTCTTTTATGTGTGGAGCGGGAAGAAATTGAACAATATCTGGAAAAGAAGAATATTTGTTATCAAACAGACAGTACAAATTTTACATTGGACTATACAAGGAATAAGATCCGGCATCAGGTAATACACTATCTTCAAAATGAAATTAATGTCCGGACAGTTTCGCATATTGCTCAGACGCAGGAGGCATTACAGGAAGCAGAAGAGTATATCAGCGACAGTGCCGGAAAATTATTTTACCGGTATGTTACACAAGAGGAAGGAAAGATCCGAATCCAGAAAGAGCTTTTTTGTCAGGAAGCAATTATGCAGAAGTATGTATTGCGCCAATGTATCCGGGAAGCTGCAGGAGGGCTTAAAAATATAACCCGGAAGCATTTGCAAATGATTATGGAACTGACATCGAAGGAAGTCGGCAAAGAAGTCTGTCTGCCAAATGGGATTCAGGTTCAGATGACATATCAGGAGCTTATCATTACTACTGACTCCCATAAAGATAGGCATATTGTAAAGTCACAGACAGCTGCAGCGGTTCATTGGGAGATAATTCCTTATAAAAACCAGATGATTCCGGAAAAAAAGTATACGAAATGGCTTGATTATGATAAAATAGAAAATGGTCTGGAGATTCGCACCAGGCGTTCCGGTGATTATCTGACTGTGAACCGGGAAGGCGGAACAAAGAAACTAAAGGATTACTTTATCGACTGTAAGATCCCAAGGGAAGAGCGGGAACAGATAGTATTGGCGGCGGACGGTTCTCATATTCTCTGGGTGATAGGATATCGGATCAGTGAATTTTATAAGGTAAGCAATCAGACAAAGCGAGTGATAAAAATACAGGCAGATGGAGGATAAGAATTTGAATTATACAATTCGGGAGTTGTTAAGTGAACGGGAGATAGATCAAAGGATCCGGGAAATAGGAGCACAGATCAGCAAGGATTACGAAGGGAAAAGCGTGCATCTTATCTGTGTATTAAAAGGAGGCGTATTTTTCACCTGTGAGCTTGCCAAACGTATCAGGGTGCCCATAAGCTTAGACTTTATGTCTGTATCCAGTTATGGGAATGATACAAAGAGCAGCGGGGTGGTGAAAATCGATAAAGATCTGGATGAATCATTGGAAGGAAAAGAAGTTCTTATTGTCGAGGATATTATTGATTCGGGACGCACCCTGCAATATCTGGTAGAGATTTTGAAAAAGAGAAATCCCGGCAGTATCCGGATATGTACACTGCTGGATAAACCGGAACGTCGTGAAAAGGATGTGAAGGTAGATTACGTATGCTTTAATATCCCCGATGAATTTGTTGTGGGATATGGCTTAGATTATGCGCAGAAGTATAGAAATCTTCCATACGTTGGTGTGGTTGAATTCTAGGCGAAAGGAGAGTAAGGTTTGAATAGACAAGCGAAAGGGTTAGGATTTTATCTGATTCTTGGAGTTTTGATTATTGGTGTGTATTGGTTTGTTTCAAATGAAATGGCTATGGATAACGATTTTAGCTATCGGGAATTTGTTCAGGCAGTGGAAAATAACGAAGTATCCGCTGTTGCCATACATCCGAATAAAGAAACACCAACAGGTCAGATCGTTGCAGATTTTGTAAGCGGAGAACAAAAAGAATTTTATGTCAGTGATGTGACAGCGGTGGAGAAGTTCCTCGAAGATACAGATATTATTCCTGTGTTATATGATGTTCCCGGCGATAATATATTTATGTCCTCCATTGTTCCGCTTTTATTGATGGGAGCTCTGGTTATCTTTATGTTTTATATGATGAACCGGCAGGCGTCAGGAGGCGGAAATAATGCCAAGATGATGAACTTTGGAAAAAGCCGCGCGCAGATGCATGTGGATTCAGAGAAAAAAGTTACATTTCAGAACGTTGCAGGTTTACAGGAAGAAAAGGAAGATCTGGCAGAAATTGTAGACTTTCTGAAGGAACCTGGGAAGTATACAAAATTAGGAGCAAGAATCCCGAAAGGAGTTTTGTTAGTGGGCCCGCCGGGTACCGGCAAAACGCTGCTGGCCAAGGCTGTAGCCGGTGAGGCCGGAGTACCGTTTTTCAGCATTTCCGGTTCCGATTTTGTAGAAATGTTTGTCGGAGTAGGTGCTTCACGAGTCAGGGATTTATTTGAAGAAGGAAAGAAAAACGCACCTTGCATTATTTTTATAGATGAAATTGATGCCGTAGCCAGACGCCGCGGAACCGGCATGGGCGGCGGACACGATGAAAGAGAGCAGACGCTGAACCAATTACTGGTAGAAATGGATGGATTTGGAGTAAACGAAGGAATTATCGTAATGGCGGCAACAAACAGAGTGGATATTCTTGACCCTGCAATTCTCCGTCCGGGCCGCTTTGACCGTAAAGTGAGTGTGGGAAGACCGGATGTTCGCGGACGGGAAGAGATTCTTGCCGTTCATACAAAGGGGAAACCCTTAGGGGATAATGTGAATTTAAGGGAAATTGCCAGGACAACTGCCGGTTTCACAGGAGCAGACTTGGAAAATCTGGTGAATGAAGCAGCTATTTTAGCAGCGAAAAGTGAAAGAATTTATCTGACACAGGCAGATTTGAAAGCTTCTTTTGTGAAAGTCGGGATTGGATCAGAAAAGAAAAGCCGTGTCATTTCTGAAAAAGAGAAACGGATCACAGCATATCATGAAGCGGGTCATGCAATTCTGTTTCATGTACTGCCGGATGTAGGACCCGTACACAGTGTTTCGATTATTCCTACCGGAGTAGGTGCTGCCGGTTATACGATGCCGCTGCCTGAGAAAGATGAGATGTTTCAGACAAAAAACCAGATGATGCAGCATATTGTAGTAGATTTGGGTGGTCGTGCAGCAGAGGAATTAGTGTTTGGCGATGTTACCACCGGCGCTTCTCAGGATATTAAGCAAGCGACAAATCTTGCGAAAGCAATGGTTACTAAATATGGTATGTCAGATAAAGTAGGTCTGATTAGTTATGATAACGATGACGATGAAGTGTTTATCGGGAGAGATTTAGCGCATACCAGAGGATATGGTGAGCATATTGCGACGGTCATTGATAATGAAGTAAAGCATATTATAGATGAAGCCTATAAGCAGGCAAAATCTATGATACAAAGCTATGAGGGGATCCTTCACAGATGTGTAGACCTGTTATTGGAAAAAGAAAAATTAGACAGAGAAGAATTCGAAGCAGTTTTTGAAGAAAATGCAATGGCATAGATGGTATTTCGGGTGGTAAGCGGGGAAAAGTAAAAATAGACAAAAACAGAGTCGGAAATTTGTGAATATTGTGCACACTTTTTTATGGTTGTTTGCTATAATTTTACTGTACCCCCCAATACATTATATAGTTTTTGCTACACCCCATAAGAAGAAATACCTTCTCCAAAAAAGACAGCGTTCGACAGCTGTCTTTTTTACTTACTTAAAAAACAATGAGGCAAGGGGTCATTCTGAATTTAAATTAAAGGGGATTACAAATATGGATTTTGACAATTATCAGGATATTCGGAAAATTCAACAGTATGTTGCCAATATGCAGCCGGTCTTTAGCAAGCGGTCGCTGTTTAGTGATGAAACAGAGAACTACAGAATACCATCTGAACCGGATCCGGGAGATACGGTTACCATTCGGTTTCGGACAAGAAAAAATAATGTAGATGCGGTTTTCCTAATCAGCGGTTCTTACAGACAAGAAATGAAATTAGCGGATTCTTCAAACGGGTTCGATTATTATAGTATAGATATTGAAATCGGAGAAGAGGATTTTCATTATTATTTTGAAATTGTATCCGGAAGAGTTAAGTGCTATTATAATAAGCTGGGCGTTACGAAACACTTACAGGAACACAATCAATTTGGTATTGTACCCGGATTTAGTACCCCCAGATGGGCAAAAGGAGCCGTTATGTATCAGATATTTGTGGATCGGTTTTATAACGGAGATTCCAGCAATGATGTGGTAACGGGAGAATACTTTTATATAGACGGAAAAAGTCAAAAGATAGAAGATTGGGATACCCCTCCTGCGGCTATGGATGTAAAGAATTTTTACGGCGGAGATTTGCAGGGAATACTGGATAAGCTGGATTATCTGCAGGATTTGGGGGTGGAGGTACTCTATCTGAATCCAATTTTTGTTTCACCATCCAATCACAAATATGATTGTCAGGATTATGACTTTATTGATCCTCATTATGGGAAAATTGTAATTGATGGAGAAGAAGTATTATCAGAAGATAATCATGAGAATATATCGGCGGCTAAATATATCAAACGGGTTACAGATAAAGAGAATCTAAAAGCCAGCAATGACTTCTTTATAAAATTTGTAAATGAAGTCCACAGACGAGGTATGAAAGTAATTCTGGACGGTGTGTTTAATCATTGTGGTTCTTTTAATAAATGGATGGACAGGGAAAGAATTTACGAGAAAACGGGGGAATATGAGAACGGGGCGTTTATAGATGAAAATAGTCCATATCGTTCATTTTTTAAGTTTTTTAATGAACATAGCTGGCCGTATAATGAATTCTATGAAGGCTGGTGGGGACATGATACATTACCTAAGCTGAATTATGAAGATTCCCCTAAACTCCATGAATATATTATGGAAATTGCCCGTAAATGGGTGTCCCCTCCCTATAATGTGGATGGATGGAGACTGGATGTAGCAGCAGATCTGGGACATAGTGACGAATATAATCATCAGTTCTGGAGGGATTTTCGAAAGAACGTAAAGGAAGCAAATCCCGATGCTATTATTTTAGCAGAGCACTACGGAGACGCAGGAAGCTGGTTAAAAGGCGACCAGTGGGATACAATTATGAATTACGATGCGTTTATGGAGCCTATTACCTGGTTTTTAACAGGTATGGAAAAACACAGTGATGCATATAATGAGGGATTATACGGTAACAGTGAAGCGTTTATTAATACGATGACGTATCATGTGGCGAATTATTCTGCGCCTACTCTTGAGGTCAGTATGAATGAATTGTCGAACCATGATCACTCCCGTTTTTTGACACGAACCAACCATATGGTAGGAAGAGCAGAACATCTGGGATCTGAAGCGGCGGAGAGAGGAGTAGATAAAGCAGTATTACGTGAAGCGGTGGTAATGCAGATGACCTGGCCCGGGGCTCCGACGATCTATTACGGAGATGAGGCAGGACTATGCGGCTTTACAGATCCGGACAGCCGCAGGACATATCCCTGGGGTAAAGAAGATGAAGAACTTATCCAATTTCATAAAGAGATGATCCAGATTCATAAAATGTATCCGGAATTAATATCCGGATCGTTTAAATACCTTGCCAATGCCTATCAGCAGATTACGTACGGACGGTTTACCAACACTCACAAAACTATAATCAGCATAAATAATGGAAATGAAACGGCAGATATCGAGATTCCGATCTGGGAATTAGGAATATCCCGTATTGCTGCGGCAGTTTTTGAGAGAGTAATGTTGACTACCGGTGATGGGCATACTACGAAGAGAGAGCAGTATGAAGCGGCAGGAGGAATTCTTTCTATCTCGCTTCCTCCCAAAGGTGCAATTGTATTACGTAAAATAGAGGCTGACTGAGAGATTATTAAAAAGACAGAGGGTAGCTGGATTATAGATAAATTTTCTATAAATCCAGCTACTCCTTTTTCTATTTTTTACTTGACAACCCCCAAGAAAGCATTGTAAAATAATCAAAGTCAGTTGAATATATTTTATGCGCTTATTTTGCGGGTGTAGTTCAATGGTAGAACACTAGCCTTCCAAGCTAGATACGTGGGTTCGATTCCCATCACCCGCTGTTTTTGTACCTGTTTTTACTTAAAGAGATAGTTAAATGAATGGTGATACATATGATAAAAAAATCAAAAGATGAAAATGAAAAATGGGTTTGGCGAAGCATCCTAACGGGTCTGGCAATTATAGGAGGAGTAGCGGTTTTTGGTATTTTTGCCAGTCTTTTGAACCTGTATGGCAATTCTAAGACAGAAGAAACTACGGCAGCCGCCGAACAGACAAGTACGGACGAAGCAACAAACGAAGCAGAGGTGGAACCGACCGCTGATTCTGCCTCCACAGAGGATAACGCTGAACTGTCCAAAGAATCTGCCCAGGAAGAAACACAATCTTCACCGGTACAGATTACAGTTAGTGCAGTAGGAGACTGTACATTGGGAAGTGATGAGAATTTTTCTTATGACACGGGTTTTGATGCTTACTATGAAGAGTATGGAAGTTCTTATTTCTTTGAAAATGTAAGGAGTATTTTTGAAGAAGATGATCTGACAATTATCAATATGGAGGGGACACTGACAACTGCGGAAGAAAGAGAAGATAAGCAGTTTGCGTTTAAGGGTGATCCTTCTTATACGGAGATTCTTACCGGCAGCAGTGTAGAGGCTGCCAATCTGGCGAATAATCATAGCCAGGATTATGGAACAAAAAGTTATGAAGATACGATTCAATACCTGGAAGATGCGGGAGTGACAAATTTTGGTTATGAACGAACTTCGGTTATGGATATTCAGGGCATAAAGGTTGGACTGACAGGTATCTATGTGCTGAAAGACGGTATGGAAAAAGAAGAACAAGTCAAAGAAAATATCGATGCCTTAAAGGCCAAGGGAGCCCAATTGATTATTGTAAGCTTTCATTGGGGAGAGGAAAAGGCAGAGTATCCCAACGATACACAGCAGCAATTAAGCCATATCGCCATTGATCAGGGGGCGGATCTGGTTGTCGGACATCATCCCCATGTGCTTCAGGGGATTGAAAAATATAATGGCAAGACAATCGTCTACAGTCTGGGGAATTTCTGCTTTGGCGGTAACAGTAATCCCAGCGATATGGATACAATGATTTACCAGCAGACTTTTTCCTTTGTAGACGGTCAGATTCAAGCGGATGACGTGACAAATGTGATTCCCTGCTCTGTTTCTTCGGTTTCGGATTATAATAATTATCAGCCGACTCCCTGTGAAGGGGAAGAGAGTCAGCGGATTTTGGATAAGATTCAGGAACGTGCCATCCGGTAAATTGCGGCCATATCATTCTTAGCCAGAGGTTTGATATCTCCAATCGTACGGGTTTCTTTAAAACTGCATTTATAAGCAAGTTCTTCAATTTGCGCATCCGTCAGTCCGATTCCCAGTTCCTGGATGGAAACCGGCATCTGAATTGAGCGGAAAAACTCCTCCATGGCAATGATTCCGGCAAGGGCTGTTTTTTCATAATCGGTGCCGTCGCAGGAGATATTAAAAATGTTAGTGGCAAATTGTGCAAATCTTTCCGGACATGCTTTATATACATATCTTGCCCAGCTGCCCCATACGGCTGCAAGTCCGGCTCCGTGTGCCACATCGAACATTCCTCCAAGTTCATGCTCCAGTTGATGGCAGGCCCAATCGCCGCTGCCTGCGCCGCATCCTGTCAAGCCATTATGGGACAAGCTGCCGGCCCACATGACTTCTGCCCGGGCACTGTAGTTATGTGGATCCTGGATAAGGATACGGGCATTGCAGATTACGGTCTGCATCAGGGCTTCGCAGATGCCGTCTGTCATCTCCATAGTTTCGTTACGGACAAAATAACGTTCCATCGTATGCATCAGGATATCTGTGCAGCCGCTGGCAGTTTGGTATTCAGGAAGGGTATAGGTTAATTCCGGATTCATAATGGCAAATTTACAGCGGCAGTAATCGGTCTTATATCCTCTTTTGAGCCAACCTTCTTCGTTTGTAATCACACAGGAATTACTCATCTCACTGCCTGCTGCTGCAATAGTAAGAATACATCCATTGGGAAGGCAGGATGCTGCCTGTGCCTTTCCTGAAAAAAAGTCCCATACATCAATATCGGGATTCGCAGTACCATAAGCAATGGCTTTGCCGGAATCAATTACACTTCCTCCGCCGATGGACAGGATGAAATCAACATTTTCCTGTTTGCATAGCTTAATCCCCTCGTATACTTTCGAAAGACGCGGGTTAGGAACAACTCCTCCAAGACTGACATAATCAATTCCTTCTCTGGATAATGAGGCAAAGATCTTTTCCAGCAGGCCGGAACTTTTCGCGCTGCTGCTCCCGTAATGCACCAATACTTTCGTACATTCCTGCTGCTTTATTAATTCCCCAACCTGATTTTCTGTATTTCTGCCAAATATTACCCTGGTAGGCGTATAATAATTAAAGTTTTTCATATAAGACACACTCCTTTTAACAAAATTCCAATGATTAATTCTATTAAATCAAATAATAAAAGAATAGTCAAATTAATTAGTTGAAATCATTTGGTAAAATGTATATAATAAATCTTGATGCAAAAGAGTAATGAGTCTAGGAGGAATAAAATGTATTCGTTCGACGAAATAAAATTGGAAGATCCGGAGATTGCAGATGCGATTTCTTGTGAAATCAGCAGACAAAACTCTCATATTGAATTGATTGCTTCTGAGAACTGGGTTAGTAAAGCGGTTATGGCAGCAATGGGAAGCCCCTTAACGAATAAATATGCAGAAGGCTATCCCGGAAAAAGATATTATGGAGGATGTGAATATGTAGACGTCATAGAGACCCTGGCAATTGACAGAGCAAAACAGTTATTTGGCTGTGAATATGCCAATGTACAGCCCCACTCCGGTGCACAGGCCAATATGGCGGTATTTTTTGCCATGTTAAAACCAGGTGATACGGTTATGGGTATGAATCTGGCGCATGGCGGACATTTAACCCATGGAAGTCCGGCCAATATGTCCGGTGCATATTTTAATATCGTTCCCTATGGGGTAAATGATGATGGAATTATTGATTATGAGAAAGTTAGAAAAATTGCATTGGAAGTAAAGCCCAGGCTGATTGTTGCCGGAGCAAGTGCGTATGCAAGAATAATAGATTTTCAAAAATTCCGTGAAATTGCAGATGAAGCAGGTGCTTATCTGATGGCAGATATTGCCCATATTGCTGCGTTAGTCGCCGGGGGACAGCACCCAAGTTCAATCCCATATGCCCATGTGACAACAACCACTACCCATAAAACGCTTAGAGGACCAAGGGGTGGGGTAATTATGAGCAGTGCAGAAATAGCCAAAAAATTTAATTTTAATAAAGCAGTATTCCCCGGTATTCAGGGAGGACCGCTGATGAATGTGATAGCTGCAAAAGCGGTATGCTTTCACGAAGCGCTTCAGCCCGAATATAAAGTGTATCAGGAAACGATTGTCAAAAATGCAAAAGCACTTTGCAAAGGACTTCTGGACAGAGATGTTAAGATCGTTTCCGGGGGAACCGATAATCATCTGATGCTGGTGGATTTAAGAGATACAGGGATCACTGGGAAGACAATGGAAAAACTGCTGGATGAAGCGAATATTACCTGTAATAAAAATGCGATCCCCAACGATCCGGAATCGCCCTTTGTCACCAGCGGCGTACGGCTGGGAACGGCAGCTGTCACAGCAAGGGGAATGCAGCCGGCAGACATGGATTGTATTGCCGAGGCGATTGCTCTGATGATGAAAAATAAAGACAATAAAGAACAGGCGGTGAAGATCGTAAAGGAATTGACGGATCGGTATCCTTTGAATGCCTGATTATACGCAGCTGATGAATGAGGCTATCGCTCAATCTGCGGCAGCCTCGTTTCAGACTTTGATATAAATATATGTTATGCGTATTTTATAGTCTGGAATTCATTGCTTAAGACCGTCCAGTTTTGCGGGAAGGACTGATTCACAGTCCAATAACTGATGCCGCCTAAGCCATATTTATTTACCAGCTCTAATTTTGCCTGGATGCTTCTGGCATCTTCAAACCAGACAATATGTTCTTGCTGTTCCTTATCGTAATAAGTGAAGTAAGGAGCCTGGGACGTCTCATCATATTGAATTTCTGCATTGTTCTCTCTTGCTATTTCAATTGCTTCAACATTGGAAATAACCGCTGCAGCAGTTCCTTCTACATAAGGAAGAGTCCAGTCATATCCATAATTGGGAATGCCCATCAGGATCTTCTCAGGAGGAATTTCAGTTACTGCATAGGCAAGTACCTTTTCTACTTCGTCAATGGGAGCAACGGCTCTTGGAGGACCGTATAGGTATCCCCATTCGTATGTCATCAAAATGACCTCATCAGCCAATTGTCCGTGGGCATAATAGTCATGAGCTTCATATAAAAGCCCTTCCTGTTCGGCGCTGGTTTTCGGCGCTATGGCAGTGGACAGTGAGTAACCTGCGGGTTTTAAGACATCAGAGATTTTTTCGAGAAAATTATTATAATTTTCCCTATCCTCCGGGTATAGGTACTCGAAGTCCACATCCAGCCCCACGTATCCTTTTTCTTCCAATATTTGCAGGACATTATTTATTAACAGATCCTGCAGATTTTCATCTGTTAAGATACTGTGCGCCAAATCACTGTCAAATCCCTGCCCCTGGATAATGTTTGTAATAACCATTTTCGGAGCGGTTCCATATGCCCTGGCTTCATCTAAAACTGCATCATCGTCGATTTTAGTGAGGCTGCCGTCCGGGTTCACTTCATAGCTGAAGATGCTTACATAGGTTAAGTGGGGAAGCGATTCACGTAAAACAGGCAGTTCCACCCATGGATAGGCATAACCGTTGACGAGAATCCTGTGATTGGATGCGGAATTTGGTATCTGCAGCTGTTGCCCGGGCATAAGGAAATGATAATTGCGGACTTGTGGATTTTCATTCATGATACTGCTGTAGGGGATTCCCAATTTTTTTGCAATCTGATATATTGAGTCTCCCTTTTGCACCGTATAATAACCCTGGTCGGACAGAACGACAAGTACCTGGCCAACTACCAAATGCTCAGGGTCACTAAGGCCATTATCTTCGATGATCCTGTGTGTCGAGGTATTGTACATTTTTGCTAATTTATATAAGGTGTCTTCCGGTCTAATTACATGCAATGTCATAAGCCAAACCTGCCCATTATAGTTCTATATATTTAGTATAGTATTCAGTACTTCAGAAAATGTTACAGGTATTTTGCCGTTTTACTCTGCTGCTTTTTTGGCAAATTCAACAGTAACCAATTCTTCATAAGGCGCCCGGTTTTCTAATTCTTTGGCATCTTCCAAAATATCCTGTAATAAATCAAAACTGCTTTCCGCGAATATTAAATTATCCTTCCAGGTATCCTGCTCATAATAGCGGGTTACTATCGTAGTAAGCGTATCAATATCCGTTTCTTCAAACTGAGGAGCGATCACCTCGGCAATCTCTTCCGGTGTATGGTTTTGCACATAATCCATTCCCTTTTGAAGTGCATTGGTAAATTTTTGTATGGTTTCAGGATTTTCATCAAGATAACTGCTTTTGGCACAATACGCAGTATAGGGGACATAGCCGGAATCGACACCAAGAGAAGCGGCTACGTATCCGACTCCTTCCTGCTCAAGGCTGGTAGCGGCCGGTTCAAAGGCTGGAGTTATAATAAGACTAACTTAAAATCATATCGACATATGAAAAGTGGTGGTATATAATTTAAGCATAGAACTTGATGTAATATAAAGAAGGAAGGAACTAAGTCAGAATGAAATTATATCATGGCAGTAATGTTGAAGTTAGAAATCCTAAAAT
>Ga0153983_1000076_pt1 | contig 22166 bp, 18 predicted proteins | sample TSGA067MetaG_FD_104693 | JGI IMG/M metagenome (GOLD analysis project Ga0153983, IMG submission 104693) | Attine ant fungus gardens microbial communities from Georgia, USA - TSGA067 MetaG | ecosystem: Host-associated > Fungi > Mycelium > Unclassified | place: USA: Georgia, Alexander Wildlife... | reverse complement strand
TGAGCAAAAGAATGATATTACGGAAAGTATCTGCTTCTATCAGCAGGCTTTAGAATACCCTCTGGAACAGAAACAGGCTCTTCGCACAGAGTTGAATATAGCAGCGTTGCACCGCAGCCGGAAAGAATATGCGAAAGCTGCCGATTGTTATGAAAAACTAATGGCACGGTACCCGGAAGAAATTGACAGCTATTGCGCATATTCTATGATGCTGCTTATGGAACAGCAGGACTTGGAGCAGGCGAAGGAGATATTGCAAAAAGCAGAAACGATTCAAGAAAAAGAAACGAATGCCAATTATAGAATTATCAAACAAAGGCTGACAGCGTTAGAATCAGCAACATAACAGAGAAAAGGAGAGTTGAATTTTGATGAAAAGATCAATTATTTCAGGAACAATCATGATTGTGTTTTGTGCAGCTTTACACACCTCTGTGTCAGCAGAGGCAGCAGATAAGGAGTTTCCGCTGCATGAGAAAACGATTACGATACAGCAGGGAGAAACGCTGGAAACACCATGGAAGGGAAATGTGGAAATTTCAAATGAAGATTTGCTGAAGGCGGATACAGACGGGGACTTAACAGCAGTTAGTGCCGGAGAAGTGGAAGTGGTGGTGCGCTATCGCGTGAAAATAGAAGCGAAAGCAGAGATTCCCGGTAAGGAAAATCAACAGGCAGCGGCCGCTGAGACAATCCCTGTAAAAGAAATACCGCCGGAAGAAACGAAAAGCGGAGGAACAGAAAGCCCGAAGCCACAAAATCCAAAGAGTTCGGTTGGAATTGATATTCCCTCTATGCCGGCAGATACCGCATACCCGGTAATCTGTCTCTCAAACCTGCAGGCAATGTCCACAAACGCCGGGATAGTAGAACCGGTTATTACTGTAGAAGACGAAAATGTAGACCCGGATTCCATCCAGATCCATCTGCAAGGTGACAGGCAGGGGGTTCTTACCCCGGCCATTCATAAAGAAACGAAGAAAGGGAGGGTAACGCTTCGCATGAATCCGCTGCAGGAAGACGATCAATATACACTTACCGCCACAGGACAGGATACCAGCGGAAATCACACAAAACAAGAATGGCACTTTACTGTTAATCAGAAAGGAACTCAGTTTTCATATGATGAAACAAAGAGCAATACTATTTATACGAAAAAATTCAGTCCTGTGATTCAATGGAACAATCTTGATGAGGTAACAGTAGTTTCCTGTATGGTAAGCGGCAAAGAAGTTCCATTTACTCTAAAAGATGGGCAGCTGGTGATTGATAAGGAAGAATTGGTATATGGGAAAAACCGTATTACACTGGTCATGCGTGATGCGGCCGGGAACCTGTCAACTATGGAACCATGGGAGTTTCTTTTAGAAGAAGAAACGGATACGGAAGCGAAAAAGGAAGAAGCCGAAAGAGAAAAGCAGCAAAACTCCCCGACCGGAAGTGTACTGCTGCTTCTTGGAAGTTGTATTGTCTTTTATGGCAGAAGTAAAAAGGCATCTGGCTCAAATAAAAGAGAGTTTGTACCAGAGAAACAACTATGATATAATGTACTGCATGAGACGAATGCAGGAGGTACTATCTTATGAAGTTACTTTCCAATAAAAAGAAAGTTCTGATGATTATCATACTTGGAATTTTGCTAATCTCTGTGGTCTTTATTGTCACAACAGCAGCGGGAAATAAAAATCGCGAAAAGCAGCAGGAGACAGCAAAGAAGGAAGAGCCAACTGAAGAAAAAGCGGCCAAAGAAGAGACAGCCGAAGAAACAGAGCAAGGTGCTGTGACCGAGCAGGGAATCGAAGAGGAAGAAAAAATGGAGCAGGAAGAAACGGTAGTCCTGCCGGAGCAGGCAGAAGAGCAGGAAGAACAAACAACTGCCGGCACAGATGCAGAACAAGAAGGATCTAAAGAAGAGACAACGGCAACAGGAAACGGACATAAAGTTGCTATTGACCCGGGACATCAGGGGCAGGGAAACAGTGAACAGGAACCCATCGGACCGGGTGCAGGTACTACAAAAGCAAAGGTAGCTTCCGGAACCAGCGGTGCGGTATCGGGTTTGAATGAATATGAACTGACCCTTCAGGTATCGCTGCAGTTAAGAGATGAATTGGCCGCAAGGGGCTATGAAGTGGTGATGATACGCGAGACTCATGATGTGAACATCAGCAATTCAGAGCGTGCACAGATTGCGAATACATCCGGATCGGAAATATTTCTTCGTATTCATGCAAACGGAGACACGGACAGTTCCGTAAGCGGTGCCCTCACCATGGCGCCCTCCGCCTCCAATCCTTATGTAGGAAATATCAGTGATGAATGTCAGAGATTATCCCAGAATGTGCTGAATTCTTTTTGTGAAATTACAGGTGCAAAAAGCCGGGGAGTTGTCACAACGGATACGATGAGCGGCATCAATTGGTGCACCATTCCCGTCACGATTGTGGAAATGGGATTTATGACAAATGCCGACGAGGATGCCAAAATGGCCAGCGAGGAGTATCAATATTTGATGGTACAGGGAATTGCCGATGGAGTGGATCAATATTTTGCCGATTAAGAGAAAGACAGGTATGCTTATATGTGGAATACAATCTTATTCGATTTAGATGGGACATTAACCGACTCAGCAGAAGGAATTACGAAAAGTGTGCAGTATGCATTAGACCATTTGGGGATTCGAGAAGAGGATTTGAAAAAGCTGGAGTGTTTTGTAGGACCGCCGCTGAAGGAGCAGTTCATGAAACATTACGGTTTTACAAATGCGCAGGCAGCCGAAGCAGTAGTTTTATACAGAGAGCGGTATGCTTCTATCGGAATTATGGAAAATCGCCCATATCAAGGTATTAAAGAAATGCTGCAAAGCTTGAAAGAACGGGGATATGTTCTGGGAGTAGCATCTTCCAAACCGACGTATTTTGTTAAAAAAATATTGGATTACTTTGAACTTACTTCGTATTTTAACGTAGTCATCGGAAGTGAAATGGATGGACGCCGAACAGATAAATGGGAAGTGATCGAAGAAGCACTTTCGCAGCTGGATCTGGGGCTTGGGCGTGAACAGGTACTTATGGTAGGAGACAGAGAGCATGATATCCTGGGTGCCAGAAAAGCCGGTGTAACGTGTGTGGGTGTTTCTTATGGATACGGAGGTACTTCGGAACTTAAAAAGGCAGGAGCACAGAAAATTGCAGGCAGTGTGCAGGAATTACGCAGTTATCTTCTGGAAGGGGATCGGGGAAATATTTCTGAGATAAAGGAGAGAAATCCCCGATCGAAAGAAAATCTGCCCTGGAAAATTTTCAGAGTGGCCTATCCTATTGGGATTCACTTTGGCAGCTCGCTTGTGGTAAGTTTTCTTTTGGGAATCATGATTACAATTCTATATATGATAAATCCCGGATTTTTCTCGGGAAGCATGGAGGATACGATAATGAGGTATTCTCTCTGGATGGTTGGAGTTGGGAATTTAATCGCTGTTCCGTTTTTGATTTGGTGCTTTATTCGGGATAAAAGAGAGACCTTTGGCAGGTTATCCGGGAAAACTGTCAAATCAATTCTGTTCGCGATATTTTTTACCGTGGCCTGCAGCCAGATTATCGGAGCAATTATGCTTTTACTTAGACTGGATGTATTGTTCCCCAGCTATTCTCAATCTATGAACGAGATGCTTTATAATCAGTCGTTGTGGGGACAACTGTTAGTTTTGGGGGTATTGGCGCCAATTGCTGAAGAATTGACGTTTCGGGGGCTGGTGTTCAAACGCCTGGAGGATTATATGGATGTAAAATGGGCAGTGCTCCTCTCAGGGTTTTTGTTCGGTGCATATCATGGAAATATATTCCAATTTATCTATGCATTTGTCCTGGGTATAGTGCTGGCATTGCTTTATCATTATTCGAAGTCGATATGGGTTCCCATTGCAGGACATGCTGCAACTAATATTTATTCAGTGATACAAAGCGAACTGATGAGTGGCGTACCGGAAGTTTTCTATTTGCTGTTCCTGCTCATCTGTGTGGTGATTGTTGTAGTGGGGATATGGTATTTAAGGAGAACAAGCAGAGAAAACAATTAGGCCAGTGTCTGCACCATTTAGGAACGCCGGGAGTTTCTATTCTGTCGGCGCTCGGCGTATATGGCTTTATATCAATAACGGGCGTACCGTCATTGGCATCAATCCAGGCAACTTGGATAACACCTTTTTCGTGGTCAATACGAATAATCGGTACCGCAGTTAAAGCAATCGGATTTGGGCGAATAGGTGACCTTGTGGCGAATATCCCCATTACAGCCGGGGCGTTTTTATATGGCTGTGGTGCTTCAAGGACATTCCTTGCTTCTTCATTATCGAAGCCGCTAAACCACCAAATAACGCTTAGATGGCTAAATCCATCTAATGCTTGTAAGGCCGGAATATACTTCGGTTCAAGCTCAATAAACATTCCTTCTTCGTTGACATTGATTTTGCCGATAGGGGTTACCTTAAAATTTTGCATAGTGCATTCCTTCACATGATTTTTATTTTACCGGTAAATCCAGTGTAGACCCTCACACCATGTGAGAGTCAATCCTATCTTTTTTTCAATGGTATCTGGATCTCAGTTAAATACTTATCGGAGCGTTCCTCGTTCCATGGTCCACGGTGAACGATTTGCCGGCTCTGCCCGGTCATTTCATACCGATTATGTTCCTGTAACCAATTTGCAAAGGCGAGATAAGCGTCCGCTATGTTCTCGAATTTCCCATAAACCATTGCGCAGGCCATTGTTGGTACAGGCTTTGTATTACGATATACAAAGTCTTTTGTATTTCCCCCCATTCTGGACACAGGCGCGCAGATTTCTATATCAACATCCTTTTCTCTATAATCCATATCGTGATATATGGTAAAAGTATCACTCGAAACAGGAATACCATTTCTATCTGCAAATGCTGACATTTCTTTCCACAACTGCCCCTCTGCGTAATAATCGGGAACAATCCGCCGTAATGAGAACACTTGATAACTGGGAATATTTCTAATCGTGACATTATAATGGATTGCTATTTTCTCTTGTTGAATATCTCTCTTAGCCAACTCAATTTTAGATAATTTATCCTGTTCGGCTTTAATTGCGTTTTCAATTTCAAGACGTTTGTTTTCAAGTTGATTGGTAATAAAAACACTATCCCACTGATTAAGGGCAACGGCAATTTCAGGAACGTTAAAGCCTAAATCCCGTAAGAAAGCAATCCTATTTATAATAGGGATTTGCGCTGTGGAATATAGCCTGTAACCGGAAAATTTACCTATTTTAAACATCACACACCTCTATATTGAATTATATCGTAAGTGTGGCTAAACTACAATGCAGCTCTCATCCATTTAGTTTAGCTGTAAAGTTTGCCAATACTTCTGATATTTTTATGTTTTGAGGGCAAACCGCTTCACAGCTTTTGCATCCGATGCAGGCACTTGGCTGCTTATCCTCTGATATCGCCATTAAAGCCATTGGTGCGATAAACGCCATAAATCCGCCGTCACTGGTAAAACAATGTTCGTTATAAAGCTCTATCAGGGCAGGAATATCCAATTGCTGCGGGCAATGATCGGTACAGTAACGGCAAGAGGTACAGGGCAAAGAAATCTTTTTTGTCATGTTATCCGCAATACCAAGCAATGTGTCCAGTTCCTGCGTGTTCAAAGGCTTATCGGAATCAAATGTACAGATATTGTCCTGTAGCTGCTTGATATTTGACATACCAGAAAGCGTTACGGTAACATTTGGAATGGTTTGCAAAAATCTAAATGCCCAGGCTGGAATATCTTCGTTCGGACGCAGCAATTTCAGTTTTGCGGCATTATCTTCGGATAAGGAAGCGAGTTTGCCGCCGCGCAGCGGCTCCATAACCCAAATGGGGATATTGTATTCGCTTAGCAATTCAACCTTTGCCTTTGCGTCCTGGAAAGACCAGTCCAAGTAATTGAGTTGGATTTGGCAAAACTCCATATGTTTGCCATAGGTTTCTAAAAACCGCTTCATAACATCATAACTGCCATGTGCTGAGAAGCCGAGATGCCAAATGCGGCCAGTTTCTTTCTGCTTCTTTAGGTAGTCAGAAATACCGTAGGTTTCATCTAAGTATGCATCAATGTTCATTTCGCAGACATTGTGAAACAGATAGAAGTCAAAATAATTAACACGGCATTTTTCAAGCTGTTTTTCAAAAATAGTCTCCACCTTGTTCATATTGGAGAGGTCATATCCGGGGAATTTTGTTGCCAAATAAAAACTGTCACGTGAGTATTGGCTCAAAATCCTGCCCATTATAGTTTCTGAATTGCCATCGTGGTATCCCCATGCGGTATCGAAATAGTTGATACCCTTCTGTATGGCATAGTCAACCATTTCCGCAGCTGCCGGTTCATCAATCGCTGCAAAATCTCCGCCAATGACAGGCAGGCGCATAGCGCCAAAACCAAGGGCGGATAATTTCAAATTTTGAAAGTCTTTATAAATCATTTTTCTGTTCACTCCTTCTATACGCTTGATTTGATTATGAATATATCTTATATCATAGAACCTAAAGTAAGGTTTAGGTCAAGAAAATCTTTATATAGATTAAGAAAAACTTTTAAATGTGTGAAAAACGAAATCAAATAACAGAAATCATATAAAAATTCAGAATATTAATATTTAAAATATAATATATCTAATTATCTGACAATTATAAGAAAGTTTTTGTTTACAGATATGTAAAAATGTTGTATAGTATTTTCAGTGCATTAACGTGAAATAAGAATAGAGGAAAGGGAAGGCTAAATTATGCAGAACAGTGTAGAGAATTCATCCGGACAGGGATTATATGACGCAAGATTTGAGCATGACAATTGTGGGATTGGCGCAGTTGTAAATATTAAGGGGATCAAGACCCATGGAACGGTGGAAAATGCTTTGAAAATTGTTGAAAATCTGGATCATAGAGCAGGTAAGGATGCGGAAGGAAAAACCGGTGACGGTGTGGGTATCCTTCTGCAGATTTCCCATAAATTTTTTCAAAAAGTCTGTAAGAGCATTGGAATCATACTAAAAAGTGAGCGGGATTATGGAATTGGTATGTTCTTTTTCCCTCAAGATGAAATGTTAAGAAATCAGGCAAAAAAGATGTTTGAAATCATTGTAGAAAAAGAAGGGCTGCAATTCTTAGGCTGGAGAGAAGTACCGACAGAACCGGAGGTATTGGGGCCCAGAGCACTTGCACGCATGCCCTATATCATGCAGGGCTTTATAAAGCGGCCAAAGCATCTTGCCAAAGGACTTGAGTTTGACCGAAAGCTGTACGTGGTTCGGCGGATATTTGAACAAAGCACGGATAATACCTATGTGTCCTCCTTATCCAGCCGCACGATTACTTATAAGGGGATGTTTCTGGTTCGGCAGCTGCGTTCGTTTTTTAATGATTTGGAAAATGAAGATTATGAATCTGCGATTGCAACGGTACATTCCCGTTTTAGCACCAACACAAATCCAAGCTGGGAAAGAGCACATCCGAATCGTTTTATCGTACATAATGGAGAGATTAATACGATTCGGGGAAATGCAGATAAAATGTTAGCCCGGGAAGAAACGATGCATCATAGTGCCCTTGGCGAAGAGTTATATAAAGTATTGCCTGTTATTAATGCACAGGGATCGGACTCGGCAATGCTTGATAATACGTTAGAGTTTCTGGTAATGAGTGGTATGCCCCTGCCACTGGCTGTTATGATTATGATTCCGGAACCATGGGCGAATAATAAAACGATGAGTCAGCCAAAAAAAGATTTTTACCAATACTATGCAACGATGATGGAGCCGTGGGACGGACCGGCATCAATTCTGTTCAGCGACGGAGATCTGATGGGGGCTGTATTAGACAGAAACGGACTGCGCCCTTCCCGGTATTATATTACGGAAGATGGATACATGATTCTGGCTTCTGAAGTAGGTGTACTGGATATAGATCCAGCCAATATTGTATTAAAGGAAAGACTGCACCCGGGAAAGATGCTGTTGGTAGATACTGTAAAAGGAAAGGTCATTTCTGATAACGAACTGAAGGAATATTATGCCTATCAACAACCATACGGAGAATGGCTTGACAGTAATCTGGCGGAATTGAAAAACCTGAAGATTCCCAATCAGAGAGTGCCTGAATATACGCAGGAAGAAAGAGCAAAGCTGCAAAAGGCATTTGGGTATACGTTTGAAGATTATCGGGTCTCTATTTTGAATATGGCAAAAAAAGGAAGTGAAGGAATTGGGGCAATGGGAATTGATACTCCTTTAGCCGTTCTGTCTAACACCCATCAGCCACTTTTTAACTATTTTAAACAGTTGTTTGCCCAGGTAACTAACCCGCCGCTGGATGCAATCAGAGAAGAAATTGTAACATCGACGACAATTTATATAGGTTCAGATGGGAATCTGCTAGAGGAAAAACCGGAAAACTGCAAAATGTTAGAAGTCAATAATCCAATTCTGACAAATACCGATTTATTAAAGATTAAAAACATGAAAATAGAAGGCTTTCAGGTGGAAACAATTTCACTGTTATATTATCGGAATACGAATCTGGAAAAAGCAATTGAGCGTTTGCATGTAACTGTGGATCGTGCTTATCAAAACGGAGCGAATATTATTATCCTGTCGGATCGCGGCGTAGATGAAAATCATATCGCAATTCCGTCACTGCTGGCGGTGTCGGCAGTACACCATCATCTGATAAAAACGAAGAAAAGAACAGCATTGGCTATTATTCTGGAATCAGGGGAACCAAGGGAAGTCCACCACTTTGCTACGCTGTTAGGATATGGCGCTTGTGCGGTCAATCCGTATCTGGCACTGGAAACAATTAAAGAACTTATTGACAACAGGATGTTAGATAAGGACTATTATGCAGCGATTGATGATTATAATCATGCGGTGTTACATGGAATTGTTAAAATTGCTTCTAAAATGGGGATATCCACCATTCAGTCATATCAGGGGGCGAAAATATTTGAGGCAATCGGCATTGAAAAATCGGTTATTGACCAATACTTTACCAATACAGTCAGCAGGATTGGTGGTATTACCATTGAAGATATAGCGAGGCAGACGGAAATCCTGCATTCTCAGGCTTTTGATCCCCTGGGACTGGAAGCAGATATGACGCTGAACAGTATCGGACGCCATAAACTTCGAAGCGGAGGGGAAGAACATCTGTATAATCCGAAGACGATCCATTTACTGCAGGCAGCAACCCGAAATGAAAGCTATGAAAAGTTTAAAGAATATACGCATTTGATCGATAAGGAAGAACGGCAGGGAACATTAAGAGATCTTCTTGAATTCAACTATCCGAAAACGGGCATTCCCCTTGATCAGGTGGAAAGTGTGGATTCGATCGTGAGAAGATTTAAAACCGGAGCAATGTCCTACGGTTCAATTTCCAAAGAAGCTCATGAAACTCTGGCTATTGCCATGAATACGCTGCATGGAAAATCCAACAGCGGAGAAGGTGGTGAGGATTATGAACGTCTGACGACCGGCAAGGATGGATTAAACCGCTGCTCCGCTATTAAGCAGGTGGCATCCGGACGCTTTGGTGTAACGTCACGTTATCTGGTAAGTGCCAAAGAAATACAGATTAAAATGGCACAGGGAGCAAAGCCGGGAGAAGGCGGACATTTACCAGGTAAAAAGGTGTATCCCTGGATTGCGAAAACAAGGCATTCCACCCCGGGCGTAAGTCTAATTTCTCCACCGCCTCACCATGATATTTACTCTATTGAGGATCTGGCACAGCTTATTTATGATTTAAAAAATGCGAATACAGATGCGAGAATATCAGTAAAGCTGGTATCGGAAATAGGAGTTGGAACTGTCGCCGCCGGTGTGGCAAAAGCCGGAGCACAGGTAATTCTAATCTCCGGATATGACGGGGGTACCGGTGCGGCACCCAGAAGTTCGATTCATAATGCCGGGCTGCCCTGGGAGCTGGGACTTGCGGAAGCGCATCAGACACTGATTAAAAACGGATTAAGAAATAAAGTCAGGATCGAAACGGATGGTAAACTGATGAGCGGCCGTCATGTAGCAATCGCCGCTATGTTGGGAGCGGAGGAATTTGGCTTTGCCACAGCACCTTTAGTAACGATGGGGTGCGTCATGATGCGCGTATGTGATCTGGATACCTGTCCGGTAGGAGTTGCTACACAAAATCCAAAGCTGCGTAAAAGATTTTCCGGAAAGCCAGAATATGTGATTCATTTTATGAGGTTTATTGCCCAGGAAATGCGCGAGTATATGGCTGCATTAGGAGTAAAAACCGTAGATGAACTGGTGGGAAGGACGGATCTCTTAAAGATAAGAGAAGAAGCTCACAGTGATAAAATTGGTAAAATTGATTTGTCAGGAGTTTTGTATAACTCATCAAAAAATCCAAAGGAAAAAACGATCTTTGATCCAAAACATGTTTATGATTTTGAATTGGAGAAAACTCAGGATCAAAAAGTTCTTTTGAAAAAATTAAATAAGGCATTAGAGTCCGGTCAAAAGAAGAGTATTGAAATTGATGTTAATAATACCGATCGTACCTTTGGTACCATTTTCGGTTCCGAGATTACCAGACGCTTCGGAGAAACCCTGGCAGAAGATACATTTACGATTAAATGCAATGGTGTGGGAGGACAGAGCTTTGGCGCATTTATTCCCAAAGGATTGACGTTGGAATTAATAGGCGACAGCAATGATTATTTCGGAAAAGGTCTTTCCGGCGGAAAACTGATTGTATATCCGCCCAGAGGTGTAAAATTTAAACAGGATGAAAACATTATTATTGGAAATGTTGCTCTTTATGGTGCTACCAGCGGGAAAGCGTTTGTAAACGGTGTAGCCGGTGAAAGATTCTGTGTACGAAACTCCGGTGCAATTGCAGTAGCCGAGGGTGTAGGTGATCATGGCTGTGAATATATGACAGGAGGAAGAGCGGTTATCCTGGGAGAAATTGGGAAGAACTTTGCGGCAGGTATGAGCGGAGGTGTTGCTTATGTCCTGGATGAGCATAGCGACATTTATAAAAAATTAAATAAAGAAATGATATCGGTTTCTAAGATTACGTCAAAATATGATGTTATGGAGCTAAAAGATATGATTAAGGATCATGTGGCTTATACGAATTCTGAAAAAGGGAAATTGATTCTGGAAAATTTTGAAGAATATCTTCCTAAATTCAAGAAGATCATACCTTATGATTACAGCCGTATGCTGCAGACGATTGTACAGATGGAAGAAAAAGGATTGAGCAGTGAGCAGGCGCAGATTGAAGCATTTTATGCAAATGCAAAAGGTTAGGAGGGATCGAGATGGGAAAATCAACAGGATTTTTAGAGTATGCAAGAGATACGGCAAAAGCAGAAAAACCAAAGGCAAGAATTAAGCATTTTAATGAATTCCATGTGCATCTCCCGCTGGAAGAGCAAAAGCTGCAGGGTGCCCGGTGTATGTCCTGCGGTATACCGTTTTGCCAGTCAGGCATGGTGTTAAATGGAATGGTTTCCGGATGTCCCTTGCACAATCTCGTGCCGGAATGGAACGATCTTGTATATCTGGAAAACTGGGAACAGGCGTATTGGCGTTTGAAAAAGACGAATAATTTTCCTGAATTTACCGCTCGGGTATGCCCTGCTCTTTGCGAAGCAGCCTGCACCTGCAATCTGAATGATGAGCCGGTAGCAACCAAGGAAAATGAATATGCGATCATCGAATATGCATATGACAAAGGCTATGCCAAGGCAAACCCGCCGCGGGTTCGTACCGGTAAAACAGTTGCGGTTGTGGGAAGTGGTCCGGCCGGATTGGCGGCAGCGGATCAACTCAATCAACGGGGACATCTGGTTACGGTGTTTGAGAGAAATGACCGTATTGGGGGACTTCTCCGTTATGGAATCCCCAATATGAAGCTGGAAAAAGAGGTGATTGACCGGAAGGTATCCATCATGAAAGAAGAAGGCGTTACATTTGTTACAAATACCGATATTGGAAAAAATTATCAGGCAAAAGAGCTGATCCAAAAGTTTGACCGGATTATTTTAGCATGCGGTGCATCCAATCCAAGAGATATACAGGCACCGGGCAGAGATGCAAAAGGTATTTATTATGCCGTGGATTTTTTGAAAGCAACTACAAAAAGCTTACTGGATTCGGATCTTAAAGATGGTAAATTTATTTCCACGAAAGGGAAGCATGTAGTTGTCATCGGCGGCGGTGATACCGGAAACGACTGTGTAGGTACGTCAATCCGTTTAGGAGCGGCAAGTGTCATTCAGCTGGAAATGATGCCGAAAGCACCGGATGCCAGGGCACAGGATAATCCCTGGCCCGAGTGGCCGAAAATCTGTAAGACAGATTATGGGCAGCAGGAAGCAATCGCCATGTTTGGACAGGATCCGCGGACTTACCAGACAACCGTAAAAGAATTTATAAAAAATAAAAAAGGGGAATTGGAAAAACTGGTTATGGTAAAGCTGGAAAGCAGAAAAGATGAGGCAACCGGACGCATGATGATGGTTCCTAAGGAAGGAAGCGAAGAAACCATTCAGGCCGATATCGTACTCATTGCCGCCGGATTTTTAGGGGCGCAGAAATATGCTGCGGACGCATTTCAGGTAGAATTAAACGGACGTACAAATGTGGCTTCTGAAGAAGGCGGATATGCAACAAATGCACAAAACATATTTACCGCAGGTGACATGCACAGAGGACAGTCGCTGGTAGTATGGGCAATTCGGGAAGGTCGCGAAGCGGCAAGAGAAGTGGATATCAGTTTGATGGGATATTCCAATTTATCAATTCAATAGGAAGTTATCGTAAATTGAGAGTCCGGCACTGACTGTGCCGGACTCCTGAATTGTGGCAGCTTCATCAGGGATAAACGATGTGTTGATCATAAAATGCAGAATTATTGGAAAACTCTTCTTCTACTTTTTCAAATCCTTCTGTTTCAATGATAGTAGGAACATTGGAAAATAAATTTGTACCCAGTCCCAGCCGGTCTCCTTCAATCATAACACCCATACTGGCCAAGGTGGTAGGGAACATATCTAAAGTGCTAAATTGTCTGTTTTTCGTAGAATCCGTTGTTACTGCGGAATTTAGAAATATGTTTAATGTAGTTCTGTCATAGGAGTCTGATAAATTCGTTGCGTCAAAGTATTCCGTATCCATGGTCAGATGATCTCCGGCCAATATAACTGTCGTATTCTCATAAAAGTCCTGTGCCTGAATCCATACTATGAACTCGCTTAGCTGTTTGCTGGAACACGCAATGACATTCGCATATTGATATTCATGTAACCCCTCACATTGACCACAGGGATAGCCACTGGGAAAGTGAGTATCTGCTGTTAACATGGTAAAATTAAAAGGTTTATCATCATCCGCAAGCTTTAGAATTTCTTCCTTTGCATACCGAAAAAGAATTTCATCTTCAAATCCCCACCAGGCACGATAATCTTTTGCAATGATACAATCCTCAATCGCCGTATAATAATCCTTAATTGTATAATTTCCGTGTTGTTCAAAATATAATTTCCGCCCGCCGAATTCGACTTCAGAGCCGACCAGAAGGGTTTGATTATAATCCTCGTTTTCCAGAATATCACCTAATGTGCAGGCACCGGGAAGGAAAGAGCTATATTCTCCGTAGGAATTACTTTCAATCGGTATTTTTAGCGGAAGCCCTGTGGTCTGCGCAACCATACCCCCGATTGTCCAGCCGGTACCGGGTACCTGATAAGCACCTCCAAGCTTGTCAGAATTGGAAAAATTGATGTTCGCAAGTGCCAATTCTGAAAGCTCAGGCATTAAATTTTCTGTCTGTACTCCGCCTAAATCAGTAGAATAATAAGTAGTTTCCATAGATTCCAGAAAAATATAGATCAAATTACGCTTTTCCTCGGGGAAAGTCAAAGCAGCGGTTTCCGGATTCACATAGTTATCTGCTATATAAGTAGAATCCGTAGTCAGGTAGGAAATATATTCACTTACATTTAGCTTGTTATACGTATATGTAACGGACAGTACCAAGCAGATAAAGGAGACAAGAAAGAGAAATCTTTCATAATATTTAAAGATTTGAAACGTGCGGTGTTTTTGTATGAAAGCAGATACTTTAGGGAGCCTTTTTAACCTCTTAATCCACCATAGAATGGTGAAACATAATACTACCACCAGAATGGAAATAACCAGACATCTCTGTAGGTAACTGTAAACCAGATCCATATTTGTTCCCTGAAGAGGCACCTTTATGTGAAAAATGAGTTCTTCAGGACTGAGAAGACCAAATGTGCTCAATAGCCAATCTGTACTCAAATACAGCAGAACGGAAAACAACAGCATGAATGCAAGGATCAGATACTTGATAACCACATTTAATTTCATAGTTTTAGTTTTTGCTTTAGTCGGTTTCATTTCGTTTTCGAAAAACTCCTTTAAAATAGTGCACTTAAGCAGTTGTGTATTTTATAGCCTTAATATAACATGTTGTATCTAATGTGACAAGATATTTGTTGAAATTTGTTAAAAACTGACAAACATTGTTGACCGAAAAAGATTTGAAACTGTTGCTAAAATGTGGTAACGTTAGGGTAAAGGATGAACATCAAAGTCACATAGTATGGGGGAATGTTATGGAAAGCCTGGAATTAAGATATCTGCAAAGACTGGCGGATTTATATCCGTCTATTGCAAAAGCTTCTACGGAGATTATTAACCTGCAATCTATTTTAAATCTGCCGAAAGGTACGGAGCATTTTATTACTGACATACATGGAGAGTATGAAGCTTTTTCACATGTGCTGAAAAACGGTTCCGGTACGGTACGCAGGAAAATTGATGATGTTTTTGGGCATACATTAAATGCAAAAGACAAAAAATCACTTGCTACTTTAATATATTATCCCAAAGAGAAAATAGAACTTGTAAAAAAATCCCAGGAGCCCATGGATGACTGGTATAAAATCACATTGTACCGGCTGATCGAAGTGTGTAAACGGGTGGCATCCAAATATACCAGATCAAAAGTGCGGAAAGCGTTACCGGAAGATTTTGCCTATATTATTGAAGAATTGATTACCGAAAAAGCAGAATTAAACGATAAAGAAGCGTATTATGAGGAAATCATTCACACGATTATCAGCATCAGCCGTGCGGAAGAGTTTATTATTGCATTGTCGGAACTGATCCAGCGGCTGGTTATTGACCGTCTGCATATTCTGGGAGATATTTTTGACAGAGGGCCGGGTCCCCATCTGATTATGGATTGCCTGATGGGATATCATACCCTGGATATTCAATGGGGGAATCATGACATTCTCTGGATGGGTGCCGCTGCCGGTCAGCGCTCTTGCATAGCAACAGTTATCCGTATCTGTGCCAGATATGGAAATCTGGACATCTTGGAGGATGGGTATGGCATCAACCTGCTTCCACTGGCTACATTTTCACTTGCTGCTTATGAGAAAGATTCCTGCAGTTGTTTTGGGATCAAAGGAGATCCAGACAGTAATCCGGCAGAAATGGAATTGAATAAGAAGATGCATAAGGCTATTTCCGTCATCCAATTTAAATTGGAAGGACAGCTGCTGGAAAGGAGAAAAGAATTTCATATGGAAAACAGGCGTCTGCTGCACCGCATTGACTATGAAAAAGGTTGTGTGGAACTGGACGGACAGCTGTATGAGATGAAGGACAAATACTTCCCGACAATAGATCCGAAAAATCCTTATACATTGTCGGAAGAAGAGGCAGCAGTTGTGGAGCGACTGGTATTTGCATTTATAAATTGTGAAAAACTCCAACAGCATATGCAGCTGCTCTTAAATAAGGGGAATCTATATAAGGTTTTGAACGACAATTTACTCTATCATGGCTGCGTGCCTTTGGATGAAAACGGAAATTTCAAAAAAGTTGAGATCTACGGAAAAACCTGTCAGGGGAAAGCCTTGTATGATGCTTTAGAGGCATATGTCCGCAAGGCATTTTTTGCACTGGATGAGCAAGAGAAAGAGCGGGGGAAAGACATCCTCTGGTATATTTGGTCCGGACCGGATTCTCCATTATTCGGAAAAGATAAAATGACAACTTTTGAGCGGTATTTCATATCCGATAAGCACACACACAGAGAGATTAAAAATCCGTATTATGGATTTTTGGATGATGAAGAAGTGATAGGCAGGATTCTTCGGGAATTTGGCTTGCCGGAAGAAGACAGTCATATTATCAACGGACATGTACCGGTACACCATGGGGATGGAGAAAATCCGGTAAAATGCAATGGAAAGCTGATGGTCATCGACGGAGGATTTTCCCGAGCATATCAAAAAGAAACAGGAATTGCCGGATATACGTTGATTTATAATTCATATGGTCTGATTCTGGCCGCTCATGAATCGTTTTCTTCCAGGGAACAGGCAATTGAGCAGGAAACGGATATACTATCGGACAGCACTGTAATTAAAAGAGTAATGTTCAGGCGTATGGTAGCAGATACGGATAACGGAAAAATTTTAAAAGAAAGAATTGAAGAGTTAAAACAATTACTGGATGTATACCGCAGTGGGGTGATTAATGAGAAGTAGGATAACTTGTGTTTTTTCCTTGCTTTTCCTATGTTTTTTATGCTATAATATTTAACGGCAAAAAATAAACACGCCAATGGATTCCAAAGGAGGGTGATTCGATAAGAGTTTCCTGTGGGAGATGAAAGCGGCGGAAGCAAACAACCAAAAGGAGATTAAAATCATGAGTGTTATTTCAATGAAACAATTGTTGGAAGCAGGTGTTCACTTTGGACATCAGACAAGAAGATGGAACCCGAAAATGGCTCCGTATATCTATACGGAAAGAAATGGTATCTATATTATTGACCTCCAAAAGTCAGTGGGAATGGTAGATGATGCTTACAACAAAATTTCTGATATCGTTGCTGATGGCGGGACAATCTTATTTGTAGGAACAAAGAAGCAGGCGCAGGACGCCATTAAGGCAGAATCAGAGCGATGCGGCATGTTCTATGTAAATGAAAGATGGTTAGGCGGTATGCTGACAAACTTTAAAACCATCCGAAGCAGAATCGACCGTCTAAAAGAAATCGAAGCGATGGAAGAAGACGGAACATTTGATGTACTTCCTAAAAAAGAGGTCATTGAATTAAGAAAAGAAATGACCAAGCTGCAGAGAAATCTTGGTGGAATTAAAGAAATGAAAAGAATTCCGGATGCAATTTTTGTAATCGATCCGAAAAAAGAAAGAATTTGTGTGCAGGAAGCGCACGCACTGGGAATTCCGCTGATTGGTATTGCAGATACGAACTGTGACCCTGAAGAATTAGATTATATCATTCCGGGAAATGACGATGCAATCAGAGCTGTTAAGCTGATTGTTTCAAAAATGGCAGATGCTGTCATTGAGGCAAATCAGGGGGCGGCTGCAGATGAGTCATATGCAGAAGAAACTCAGGCAGAAGAACCGGAATCAGCAGTTGAACAGGCAGTAGAATAAGAAAAAGATAGTTTTTAGGAGGAATACGAAAATGGCAGTAACAGCAGCAATGGTAAAAGAACTAAGAGAAATAAGTGGTGCCGGTATGATGGATTGCAAAAAGGCCCTTACCGAAACCAGTGGAGATATGGAGGCAGCAGTTGAATTCCTGCGTGAAAAAGGACTGGCTACGGCGGTCAAGAAAGCAGGCAGAGTAGCAGCTGAAGGATTAGTGACAACAGTAGTTACCGACGATGCAAAGAAGGCAGTTGTCGTAGAGGTAAACTCAGAAACAGATTTCGTTGCCAAGAATGAAAAATTTCAGGGATATGTAAAAGAAGTTGCAGATCAGGCACTGAACACAAATGCCACCACGATTGAAGAGTTTCTGGCAGAGCAGTGGGCGCTTGATGCATCTAAGACTGTTCAGGAAGCGCTTGCAGGACAGATCGCAGTTATCGGCGAGAACATGAACATCAGAAGATTTCAGCAAATGGAAGAAGCAAATGGCATGATTGGTTCATACATTCATGCAGGCGGAAAAATCGGTGTCCTGGTAGATGTGGAGACAGATGTTGTTAATGATCAGGTAAAAGAAATGGCAAAAAATATTGCAATGCAGGTTGCGGCGATAAAGCCATTATATACAAGCGAAAAAGAAGTGGATGCAAGCTACATTGAGCATGAAAAAGAAATCCTGACAGTACAGGCGAAAAATGAAAAGCCGGAAGCAAATGATAAGATCATAAACGGTATGGTAATGGGCCGGATCAAAAAACAGCTGAAAGAAATCTGTCTGTTGGATCAGGTATATGTAAAAGCAGAAGACGGCAAGCAAACAGTGTCTTCTTATGTACAGGAAGTTGCCAAGGCCAACAGTGCCAAGACCACCATCAAAAGCTTTGTACGTTTTGAGACCGGTGAAGGAATTGAGAAGAAAGAAGAAAACTTTGCTGAGGAAGTAGCAAAACAGATGGGACAATAGTGAAGTTTTCCCACCTGGAATGTTAATTGAAATTGTTTTGAAATAAATAAAGCTAGAAAAATAAAGGCTCCAAAAGCCTTATAATTCCTAACGTTTAGGCAATTATAGGTTTTCGGGGTCTTTTTTTCGTGAAAGTGAATTTACCGCGTTGTACCACTGAAAACCGTCAAATATCAAAACCTTTTGTGTAATACACAAAAATAATTTATTAGAAAAATTGTGTAACTAATCTTCGGCGAATTTACACAAATCATGATACTTATAATATTTGGAGGATAAGATGGAATTTATAATTATTATTTTAATGATAATGATTACAGTTGGTTTATATGCCTGTTTGGTGGTGGGAAAACAAGCAGATGAAATAATGGAGGAATTCATGTCTGCTGCTGACTCACCCGATGCAGGAAGCGGGGAGGTGAAGCAATGAATCTATGCATAAGGGCAATGGATTTTGAGGAACAGAAGTATGCCTACTCACAAAGCCAGCAGCTTATCATGCAGTGTGGCAGTATCGGATATCTGCGTGGTGATTTTGGCAGAGGAGGTAATGCGTTCTACACAACATGGAACGATTTTTACAAAAAATACAAAACTGATGAATTTAAAGAAGCGTTTGATGAGGTAATTAATTCCTTGCGTTTCGATGATCGGTACGATGGATTTCTCAAAAGCCGCAGCACGATGTCGCAATACTGTGATGAGCAGAGAGACAGCATGTTTCAAGGCAATTATTGTGCGGAGTATGGCTTCCGGGCCGATACGGGAAAGTATGTCTGCCTCATCCGTTGTAACCCAAATGAAAATGATTATAACTTCTATATCTATCCTTACATCAGCCAGTGGCTGGACAAGCACATGGAAAGAGCAGCCCGTGGGATCCGCTTTATTGACAGTGGGTACAAGGAGCTTTTCCGTATTGAGGACGGCAGTAAAATTACTGTGAGTTATCCCGATGGCGAAAAAAGCAATCGAACATGCAGATATATTGATGAAACTCACTTACAGGTTGACAGCGATCTATTTCATATTTGCCAGTTTGCGGAGATGATGGAGCGAATGAATGCCGTCTGTACACCTGCCGCTGACATGAGTCGTCATGACAGCAATGACAAGCTGAATGAACCCGAAGAAAAAAATTACGGGCGATAAGGAGAATGGATATGAATAGAGGAAACACATTTGGGGAGCTGTTGGAGGATGCACGTCGACAATCCGGTGCTGAAAAACTGGAAGGGCACGACATCATGGGGCTGGAACGGTTTGCTCCGGATACCCGCCACATGATTGTGTTTGACGTTTCGCCCCATGAATCAACCATTGGATGGGTGGGAGAGAACGTATGTGCGCGTTTCTTACTGACGAAGGGTACAGGCGAGCACTGGAGAACCAGGAGAATGGCAACATCGAAATCATCAACCATGCCGGTGTGTCAGGTGGTCGCTTACGGTATGATCATGAAGACAGAGCACGATAGAGAGGGGTGGTGATCATATGTATCATGCATATTCGACGGGCAATCCGATTGTGGATGAAAATGCCAGTCTGCAGATCAGTGGAAATATCATTCCCCAAGTCTGGTACAAAACAATTACCAGGGACAGCGGGAAGCCATACTTAACGGCAATCGTCATACTCAGTGATATCGTTTACTGGTACAAGCCGGTGGAAATCCGGGATGAAAGCACCGGGCAGGTGGTTGCCATGAGAAAACGCTTCAAAGCCGACCTGCTGCAGAGAAATTATCAGCAGCTGGCAGAGGAGTTCGAGATATCCAAGAAAGAGGCGACAAATGCTGTTGTATTTTTAGAAAAGCTGGGCGTGATCCGGCGGGTGTTCCGGACGGTCAACTTAAATGGCATTGTCATCAACAACGTGCTTTACATAGAACTTATGGTGGAGCGCCTGAAGGAATTGACGTTTCAACATGAACAGGGGACACCTGTCACCGCCCAAGTGGACAGGGACTTGCCAGACGAGGTAAAACCAGACGAAGGGATACCTGTACCTTGTCAAAGTGACAGGGTATGTACCGAAAAAGAGGGGCCTGTCTCTTTTAAAAAGGACAGGGTTCCCTCGGAAAAAGAGACAGTATCCGAAAAAGGCTCGACGAGCACAAGGATTTCCTGTTCGATTTTTTCTTTGTGGGCATTAAGCTCTGTGATGTGGGAAAGACATTCACGGAGTTTGACCGCCTGCTCATGTGAGATAGCACCATCAACAGCTGCCTGAATTTCTTCCATAGGGGTCGTGCAGCGTTTATCCACAAAGGGTGACACATCAAAACATTGCCCCGGATGATCCAGGATATAGAGGATGATGGATGTGGATGATTTTCCGAAGACGTCGCTGAAAACATCATCAAGCTTTAGATTGGAAACGGTCAGACAGTTTTGGGCACGATTCTTTTCGCCAGTGAGCATATTGGTAAGTTTGAAGCGATAACGTATCAAATCAAGAATGGAACCGAGAACAAAGCCATTTAGAGTATTGGTGGAGGCGGAAAAAAGAAGTAATTTAGATAGAAAAAGTGAAATTATAGATATGCATGGATTTGAAGAAAGCTTTAATTTTATGACAATGGATTTTACTTCTCAAATTAAAATTCGAGGGGGGGACAAAATAGTGGTCAAAAAAATAAAAGCTAATGTAATTGAAATATTAAAGGGAATAATTTGTATGGGAAATAATTTGGAATACGAATTAGATGGAGAAATTTTACTTCCCAGTGTTTGCGTGAATATAAATACCATTACTTTTATTTAGGGATATGGTAATATTAAATAAGAGAATGCAACAATAGGAATAGTTTTTTATGAATTGGAGGGAAGCGAAATGATATTAGAATTTAAAAATGTTAGTTATACATATGAAAAAGCTGAGAAAAAAGCACTTAACAATATTTCATTCCATATAAGAAAAGGGGAGATTGCCGCTCTGATTGGCCCGAATGGAGCCGGAAAGACAACAACAATTTTAAATATTACAAGGAATCTTAAATATCAAGAAGGAAGCATTTTAATGGATGGGATCAGTATTGATAAAATCAGAGATGAAGATTTTAGAGTGGCATATATTCCTGATACACCAGTTTATTATGAAGAATTAACCATATTAGAACATTTAAGATTTGTAAAATCACTCTATCCAACAGAAAAAAATTCAATAGAGGCACTTGTAAGCAGATTGAATTTGGATGAACACTTGAATAAGACACCAGGAATGCTGTCTAAGGGAACATTGCAAAAACTTATGATTTCAATGGCATTGTTAAGAAATTATAATCTCTTAATTGCAGATGAACCATTTAATGGATTAGATCCAAGTCAGATTAGAGAATTTAAAGACATATTAAAAGAATGTAAGGAGCAGAGGAAGTCAATTCTGTTATCAACTCATTTGCTGGAGCTGGTTGATGGAATGTGCGATAAATATATCTTTATAGAAGATGGGGAAATTTTGGCAGAGGGGACGAAAGAAGATATTTGCAGAAGAAAAGGACTAAATGTGAATATGAAACTAGAAGACATCTATAAGAACTTAATGAGGTAAAATAATGTATATATATAAATTATTGATGTTAAATAAGTTCAGGGAAAGTATAAAATTCTTCAAAAAAATGTATCTTGAAATCT
>Ga0153983_1000074_pt1 | contig 22268 bp, 20 predicted proteins | sample TSGA067MetaG_FD_104693 | JGI IMG/M metagenome (GOLD analysis project Ga0153983, IMG submission 104693) | Attine ant fungus gardens microbial communities from Georgia, USA - TSGA067 MetaG | ecosystem: Host-associated > Fungi > Mycelium > Unclassified | place: USA: Georgia, Alexander Wildlife... | reverse complement strand
TGTAGCCGGATTATGCAGCAATGTGTAAGCACTGATTAAGAAAACAATCGAAGAAAAAATGGAAAATATGCTGAAAAATGCGGGGCATAAGAGTGACCGTGTAATTGACGATGAAGACGTGACGGATTTATTTGGAGTATGAGAACTTTAGTGTGCTGTCCCTGATTAGCAGGGAATTAAAAATTTACGATATTGACCCGGAGGCAATCCAATTTTTTCTGAGAAAGCAGTAATAAATGCGATTTCTGATTGGAAGCCGGTTCGCCCGGCGATTTCCCCAACTGATAAGCCGGTTGTCTTTAAAAGATGTTTTGCGTAATCAAATCGCATATTTAACAAGTACTGATACGGAGATAAACCGGTAGATTTTTTAAAGGTACGGGAAAAATGGTACCGGCTTAAATTAGCGATGCTGCTCATATCTTCAACAGTTACCGGATCGGATAAATGATTTTTTAGATATTCAATAACCAATGCAACGGATTCTTCTTTTTTCTCAAAAGAGCCGGATGGATTAGCATCCGGATACATATGACAGATAATACTGTGAATATCATCAGAAATAATGGGAGCCGCCAAAGGCTGATTGTTTCTGAAATTGGATATAAGATGAAACATTTTATCTTTCACCAGATCTTTATGATGGTGGGAAAAAAGAATGCCATGCCGTTTGTTTATATCTGCACAGAGTTCATGTGCATTACAGCCATCAACATGAAACCATGTGAAGATCAGATTTGCCCCTGAATAGTAATGATGGGGCGACTGGCAGTCCAGAATTACCATATCACCTGCACGGGCAATCTGTTTTTGCTGGTTATAGGTAATATGAAATTCACCGGCATGCACATATGCCAGTAGAAGATGTTCATAATAGGGACGTTTGATCTGATAGCCAAAGGTACAGGTAAAATGCCCGCAAAAAGCAATATAATAGTGAAGGGATCGCAGATCCTCCGGTATGTTAAAAGCATATCTGTCCGAGCCTGGTAAAACGCCGGGTTCATTTACGTGCATATAATTACCCACCTTTACTTCCTAATTACTCCCATTATAAATGATAATTACGTTGTTGTACAAGAAAATAAATGCATAATAGCACAAAAAGTAAGGTTTTCAGCACGAATTATAATTTGAATACTAAAGAATGATGACTATTATGTATGGAGAAGATAAAAAATATAAATAATTACCAATTATATACAGATTTTTGCTTTGAAAAAGAATAATCAACCAAGTTAAAAAGTGATTCTACGGATTTATCTGGTTAAAATTAAGTTTTCGAAAATATTCACAAAAAAGCATAAAAATAGAAAAATTGGATTAAATGAAAAGGAGCATACGATTATGTGTACAACTAGAGAACAACTCACATTGGATGTCATTAACAGGAAAAATACAGCCTATTTGCCAAGTCAGATTGAGTTTTCCAATCTGCCGAAAAAAATGGAGGCAGCAAAATATCTGGGATTATCTACGGAAGATGAAGTGGATGCCTATCTTGGTAATCATATAAAGTGGACGGCGCACTTAGATGATGTACCTAATAAAGAATTACATAATCCTGAAAAAATGGCAGAGGCAGCAAGAGAAGGGCGCACGAAAATTGACAAAGGAAGAAATCGTGTAACCGATCTTTGGGGAATGGAGTTTGAATTAGATGCATCCAGCTATAACAATCTTGCACATCCGTTAAAGGGACTGGAAGATGATGAATCTATACTGGACAGATATCAGATGCCATCTATTTATCCGGTGGAGATCAGAGACATTTTGTTTCGCAGTGCACAAGAAGATTTGAAAAAATATTCTGGTGATTTTCTTGTGATGATGAGCGGATACAATGGAATATGGGAAAAATCTTATAATCTGGTAAGTATGGAAGATTTTATGATTATGCTTATGAGTGATCCGGATCTGGCATGCAGAGTGATGGATGTTGTTTGTGAATATAAAATTGAGATGGCAAGAGAAACCGGAAAACGAGGATTCAAAGTCGGACATTATGGAGATGACTTCGGTTCGCAAATCTCCACACTGGTTTCGGAAGATGTATTTGTAAAATACTTTAAGCCGCGTATTGCAAAAGTATTTGCGGCATTTAAGGAATCAGGAATTCCGGTTCAGATTCACTCGTGCGGAAAAATCACACCGTTTATCCCTCATCTGATTGATATCGGACTGGATATTCTGGAACCGGTACAGACCTGTATGGATCTCAAATACCTGAAAAAGGAATTCGGAAAAGATTTAATTTTCTATGGAGGCGTGGATACGCAGGATTTACTTGCATTCCGCTCGCCCAAAGAAGTTTATGAGGAGACACTGCGCACGATTGACATACTTGGAAATAATGGAGGTTATATCTGCGGACCATCGCAGGAGATTATGAATAATGTTCCGGTGGAAAATGTAATTGCACTTGCAAAGGCAATCCGCGAAACCAGAGGAGAATCCTGAATGAGTATACATATCAGAAGGTGATCAGGGTAAGCATTTTTAATGGCAAAGGGAAGGAGGAACAGAAAAAAAGCCTTAAAAATAAAAATATATCATATTTATGAAAATGGAGGACAAAGATGAAAAAAAGAAGTTATAAAAAATTGCTGGCATGTATAGTAACATCAATTATGGCAATGAGTATGCTGGCAGGCTGCGGAGACAGCAGCGGAACAAGTACCGAGACAAGCAGTGATACAGACAGTGAGACGGAAAGTACAGAGGAATCTTCAGGAGATGCAGCGGGTGAAAAAATCACATTAATCATGTCACAGCGTGATGAGTTTTTAAGTACTTTGGAATCAGGTGCTATCGAAGCAGCAGAAGAGTTTGGTGTGAATCTGACAACATTGGATGCACAAAATGATACCAGCAAGATGCTGCAGTTTATTGAAACTGCCAGAAATGATGGACAAAAAGCAGTTATTGTCAATTCCGTGGATTCTGATGCAACAGCGGATTATATAAAGGCAGCGGGGGATATGAAGGTTGTAATCGTAAATCGTTATCCTACCGATGACAGTTTGTTAAATGACAGTGCGGTATATGTAGGCTCTGATGAAAGACAAGCAGGAAACCTGCAGGCAGAATTTTTGGCAGAGTACTTTAAAGGTGAAGGAAAAACTGATATCAAATACATCCTTCTTCAAGGTATCATAGGTCATGTATCCACTACAAATCGTTCCGAGTCCGTAGTGGAGGGTATGGCTGAAAATGGATTGAATGCAGCAGAGGCAACCGCACCGCTGGCTGCGGATTATGATCGTGCAGCTGCACAGGATATGATTTCTCCATTGTTAAATACCACAGAATATGACTGCATTATTTCTAATAATGACGCAATGGCATTAGGTGCAATCGAAGCCATGCAGGCAGAAGGATTAGACCCGACTTCCATTCCGATCGTAGGTGTTGATGCAACCATTGACGGATGCCAGGCAATCAAAGAGGGCACAATGGCTATGTCGGTATTCCAGGATGGAGCAGGACAAGGGACTGCATCTGTGGCAGCAGCAGTTAATTTAATTGCAGGCAAGGCGATCAATGAGGGAACCGATTATGAATTAGATGATACGGGCTATGTAATATGGGTACCGTTTGAGCCTGTAACTGCTGAGAATGCAGATGACTATCTGAACTAATACAAAACAAAAAAGATTGCATTGGTTAGATGCAATCTTTTAAAAAGGAAGGAGAGTTGGTCTTGCAACCAACGTATGAAAAAGAAAATTTGTTATTTGTGTTGCTTACAAATATAGTATATAAAATAAATGTGTTTATTGTTTGTTTATGCTGTTAAAGATTTGTGAATGATATGAGAATGAATTATGAATGAAACAAATGGAATTTTGTTGCGTCATCCCTTTATTTGGTGCATAATAGAAAGAGAATCAAATAAGACAGAAAGAAAAGTGATCATATGGGACATAGAACTACTCGGGATGCGTATAAAAATCTAAGTGACCGCATTAACTGGTTTACACAAGGGGCTCCGGCTTCAAAAACATTATATAAGATTTTGCAAGTGCTTTATACGGAAAAAGAGGCAAAATGGGTAGCGCTTCTGCCGGTTCGGCCTTTTAGCTTGAAAAAGGCAGCGCATATTTGGGGAACAACGGAAGCAAAAGCAGAAAAATTGCTGGATCAGCTTTGTGGAAAAGCACTTTTAGTCGATTCGTATCATCATGGCGAACGAAGGTTTGTAATGCCTCCGCCGATGGCAGGATTTATTGAGTTTGCACTTATGAGGACCAGAGGAGATATTGACCAGAAATATTTAAGCGAACTCTATTATCAATATATGAATGTCGAGGAAGATTTTGTAAAAGATCTGTTTTTTGCTACGGAAACCCGATTAGGGCGTGTTTATGTGCAGGAACCGGTTCTGACAAATGAAAATATGAACCATATTCTGGACTATGAACGGGCAACGCATATTATGGAAGAGGCAGAATATATCGGAGTCGGGCTTTGCTACTGCAGACATAAAATGATGCATGCCGGACATCCCTGTGAAATTGATGCTCCTTTAGATGTATGTCTGACGTTTGATAATGTGGCGCGTTCCCTTGCTGCGCATGGTGATTATACAAGATTGATTTCCAAAGAAGAAGGAAAGGAAGTACTGGAACGCTCCTATGAGCACAATCTGGTCCAGATTGGAGAAAATGTCAGAGAGCATCCGGCATTTATCTGTAACTGCTGTGGCTGCTGCTGTGAGGCATTGCAGGCCGCCAGAAAATTTAGTCCGATGCAGCCCGTAGCGACGACCAGCTATTTTCCGAAGATATCTTTGGAAAAATGTATTGGGTGTGGAAAATGTAAAAACGTCTGTCCGATTCTGGCAATTGCTATGGAAGAAAAAGAAACCGGAAAAAAGAAAGCAGCGGTAAATATAGATATTTGTCTGGGATGCGGTATTTGTGCCAGAAATTGTCCGACACAGGCGATTACGTTAAAACGTCGTCCGGTACAGATCATTACTCCGGTAAACAGCACCCATCGGTTTGTGCTGCAGGCGATTGAAAAAGGCACCCTGCAGAACCTTATTTTTGATAATCAGGCCTTTGCCAATCACCGTGCCATGGCAGCGGTTTTTGGTGTCATCCTGAAGCTGCCGCCGTTAAAACAGGCATTGGCAAGTGAACAGTTGGAATCGGTTTATCTGGATAAACTGCTGAGTGGTGAAAAAAAAGAAAATTAGATTTGGTTAAATTTGGGACGTACCCCTTCTAGAAGGGGTACGTCCCAAATTCAAAGTGACCTGTCCCAAATTTAATTTTCTTTTAATGAACAGCTGCTAATATAGTATATATAATTCTGAAAGCGAGGGAAGATAAATGCGTATTTTAGTTGTGGAAGATGAACCTCATCTAAATGATGTGATTGTTAAAAAGATGCAGACGGAGCATTATAGTGTAGACAGCTGTCTGAACGGGCGTGACGCGCTGGATTATATCGAAGGCGCCGAATACGATGCAATTATTCTGGATATTATGATGCCAAAAGTAAGCGGACTGGATGTATTAAAAGCATTGCGTTTAGGAAATGACAAAACTCCGGTATTGCTTTTGACGGCCAAAGACAGTGTTGAGGACAGGGTAACAGGGCTTGACGCCGGGGCAGATGATTATCTGGTAAAGCCGTTTGCTTTTGATGAATTGCTTGCCCGTATCCGCACCATGCTGCGCAGGGCATCTGGTCAGGCCGACAATTGCCTTACAGTTGCTGATCTGCAGATGAATTGCGATGCCAGAACAGTGTTTCGCGGGAAGGTTCCAATCACACTTTCCAGTAAAGAGTTTTCCATACTTGAATATATGATGCGCAATCAGGGGATTGTCCTTACAAGAGACAAAATCGAACAGCATATCTGGAATTATGATTACGAAGGCGGTTCAAATGTAGTTGATGTTTATATCCGATATTTAAGAAAGAAAATTGACGATGAGTTTACTCCGAAGCTGATTCATACAGTCAGAGGGACGGGGTATGTATTGAGGGTGGAGAAATGAATAAACTTTCTATCAAATTAAGAGTTACACTCTGGTATACGAGTTTTATGGTTGTTCTTGTGGCACTGACATTGGTATTTCTTCTGTCTGTAAGTAACAACTTATCTCGCTTGGCGGTTAAGGATCGTTTAATCAGTGATGTAGAAAAAAGCTTTGAGGAAATTGAATTTGATGATGGTGAGCTGGAGATTGATGATGAGTTGGATTTTTTTGATAACGGAGTGTATCTGTCCGTGTATGGTTCTGACGGTCAGCTTCTGTATGGCGGGATGCCGTCTGAATTTGATGCAGCTATTGCATTTTCCTCCCAGGAATTACAGCAAGCGGAAAGTCATGGGCAGCAATGGTATGTATATGACTATCGAATATCCTTAGAGGGCTATGGAGATGTCTGGGTGCGCGGCATAGCATCTCAATCCGGAACCGGATCGACGATACAGACGATGATTCTTCTTGCATTGATCGCACTTCCGTTTGTTGTGGTTATTGCGGCTGTCGGAGGATATCTGATTACCAAACAGGCATTTCGCCCAATTACAAAGATCAGTGAAGCGGCGGAGAAAATTGGAGTGGGAAATGATCTGACAAAAAGAATACATCTTGGTAATGGTAAAGATGAAATTTATATGCTGGCAAATACATTTGACCGTATGTTTGACCGTCTGCAGCGGTCATTTGAAACAGAAAAGCAATTTACTTCGGATGCTTCCCATGAACTTCGCACACCGACATCTGTGATTATTGCGCAGTGTGAATATGCCATTAACAATGCCGATACCCTGGAAGAAGCAAAGGAAAGTCTGACGGTTATCTTAGGACAGTCAGAAAAGATGTCCAGATTGATTTCCCAGCTCCTGATGCTGGCAAGAACCGATAAAGGAAGTCAGAAACTGGAATTAGAGCTGATCAACTTAAGTGAAATTTCGGAGATTATAGTAGAAGAACAGAAAATAATCGCAGAAGAAAAGAACATTTCCATTCAAACGCAGATAGAGCCTGATATTATCCTGCGTGCAGACCAGACAATGATGATGAGGGTATTCATCAACCTTATATCAAATGCTGTTAAATATGGTAAGAGTGGAGGAAATGTTCTTGTTCGTCTGTCCAAAGACGGTGATTTCGTTACGGGAGCTGTTCAGGATAATGGTATTGGAATTGCAGAGGAGCATATGGCTAAGATATGGGATCGCTTCTTTCAGGCCGATCCGGCCAGGTCAGCCGATGAGGAAGAGGGGATGGGTCTTGGGCTATCTATGGTCAAGTGGATTATTGAAGCGCATAGAGGTACAATCCGTGCAGAAAGTATTTTAGGAGAAGGAAGCACTTTTGTATTTAAAATTCCGTATCTTTAATGTTAATTTAATCATTGCAGGATAAAATATGTATATAACAATTCAAATATAGAAAGTGAGGAATTAACTATGAAGAATAAAATAATATGTTTCTTATCAGCAGGATTCTTAATGATCGGGATGGCCGGCTGCACAGCTGCATCTTCTGGTGATGATACATCATCGGATACCCAAACCAATACGGCGGCAGCTTCTGAAAGTGCTGCGGATGATACTTCTGCTTCGCCTGACAATTCCGATGTGATTACTGCGGAAGAGGCAAAAGAGACAGCACTTTCCCATGCGCAGCTCACTGAGGAAGAGGTCACCTTTCTTCGCACAGAGCTGGATATGGATGACGGCAGAAAGATTTATGAAATTGAATTTTACAGTGGGGACACCGAATATGACTATGATATTGATGCATCAACCGGAGATATCATAAGCTATGACCATGATGTGGAAAATTATACCGGACAGGCAGACGGAACCTCTGAAATTCAGGAGGAGTATATTGGTGAAGAGAAAGCAAAATCGATTGCACTTGAAAAAGTACCGGGAGCAACCGAAGAGCATATACAGCTGCAGTTAGATTACGATGATGGAAAAGCGGTATATGAAGGCTCTATTATCTTTGAACAATCAAAATATGAATTTGAAATTGATGCGGTCAGCGGAGCAATCATCAATTGGGAATTGGATGATTAGAGGGTGTTCTAAAAAGGACGTTAAAAAGGGGACACAGCAAATTGAAAATGGGACGTAGCAAATCGTGATTTGCTACGTCCCATTTTCAATTTGCTGCGTCCCCTTTTTGTCTTAAGTATTTTGCTGGACAAATCGTACGATATCATCAGCCTCTTCCGGTGTGGCGGCATCAATTACACGAAGATAAAGACCTTTTGGTGAGATAGCTTCCATCAGATCCTTAATCTGATTTTTATAGACCTCGATTACAATGCCCTTTCCGGCAGCCTGTATTTTCTTTAATTCCGGAACGAATTGAATCGCAGGCGGCTGCCCTGTTACCTGAACCCATTGGATCATATTGATTTCTTTAATCGACAAGATGTCATCGAGAAATCGAATTTGTTCGATGCCATCCATATGATATATGGCAAAGTCCAGATATTCGGCAGTCCTTCTTAATTCCTCCATGATAAATTCTCTGAACATTTCGGGGGAAATCATTACCGATATGTCGCATTGCAGCTGCCAGTGCCGCCCCGGCGCCCAAGTGCCGTATCCGCCGTGTATGGAACCACCGTAATTATTTTGCTGAATTGCTTCAAAGAGTGCATCGCCTGATTCCAATAAAACATCCACTACACGCATAGCTGCATGTTTTACTTTGTCTGGCTTGTCCATCATATCAAACAGCAAATCCGATTCGCCTCTAAGCTGTGCAAGTGCATCGTAACTTCCGCAGTTATCGGGGGAACCGACAAAGAAGCGGTCTTGCCCCTCTTTTGCCAGCAAGGCAATCGTGTTTACTTCTTGCCGGAAGACATCATTATTATTTTTTTGAAAAGAAAAATCGAATGTATCATAATCCTCAAAGGCGGGACTCATCCAAATCGTATCCGGGCTATATTGTACTGTATTTGACAGATACTTGCCATGACCGCCTGTACCGAAATAAGGGAAAATACATGGCAGAGCATCACCGCCAAAATATGTTTTTTGGAAGCGTTCTTCATTACGTTTTAAAATCCACTCCGGATCGGTATACCACTTTTTTAACTCTTCCTGCGTAGTGGGGGGTGTTTCAATATAAGGATTATTTTTATCTAATGGAGCAGGTACGGAAACACAGCAGCGGTCTAGAATTTCATTTTGCCATAATAGTTCAAATCTTTTTTTGACAGTTTCCCAATCTTGTTTATATAGCATATCCATAAATCTCCTTTTTATTTTGTATAACGTTTTACAAGCTCAGTATAGGAGAATTATTTAGAAATGTCAATTACATTTTAAAAAACCTTTTTCAATACGACCAGCCATCCCTGACTATTTGCGGCCTCAACAACAGCCGGCAGTTCAGCTGTGCCATCATTGGATATTGTTATTGGCTCAAGATCTATATATTTATCATCTATTAAACTGTATTTTTGAATTGAGTAGCTATCGCTGGGAGCTAAACCGATGAGTAGATAGCCAATCCATGGCGGCACATTATCAGCAATATATATAACGATTAATGAGAGATCTGTTAAAGCTGTTGCAGTTGCCATAAAGGCATTTGAAATAGCAGTATAAGTTGCAGTATTGAATGTATAAGCGGTTGTAATAATATTTTTTTTAGGTTCCAGCTCGATCCATGGCAACTTTTCATAGAAATTGCGCAGGTTTGTCATATAATCTCCAATGGGCAAGTCAATTCCTGTTTTCCAATCTTGCATGCCCCAGAAAATATACCTGTCAAAAGACAGTCCTTTGGAACTCCAGGCGGCGTTCCAAACACCCTGAACACCTAGACCATATCCACAGCATCCGGATTGAATGGCTCTGCAGGCAGCGTTTAGAGTCATCTGAGCATCTATTATTCGTCTTCCATTATACTCTAATGTTTGCAGCCCGGTATACATTGCCTCTGATTCTACATAGGGAACTTCTGGATATTCGGAAAAAAAGTCTCTGTAATATTGAACGTTCATATCGTTGTCTCCATGTCCCAGCTGTCCCATTGAAAATGAATGCCATGACTCGTCAATATAATGCGTAGCTAACGGACGATTGTTGGAATTGTGATTTGTGATTAGATGATGATAGCCGTCCCATTGTTGTATACTTAAGCCCACATTTCCCCAAGCTGCAACGTTTTCTTTTTTGCCGTCATAACCTGGAACTTCGCCGCCTAGTGTCCATATAACAGGATATGCACCATATCGTGCTACAATATAATAAGCAAAGCGAAGGACTTTTTCCTTAAGGATATTGATTTTATCTTGCCACATGAACCCCATTGCGTTGACTAAACCTTTTTCTGCCAAATATGCAGCTTTAGGATCCACATCATTTGCAAAAAAGTCAAGATTAATTTCACTATAATCTGAGCCGGCAATAAAAAAACCGGAACCGTCATCGGTTAAATCAATATCCCCTAAAAGATTGGTTTGATAAACAGTAAATTTTTGTTTGACACGTTTGTCAACCATTCCCCGAAATTGAGAATCAAATCCCTCTTTATTTGACTCGTTCAATCTTTCCAGGCAGAATAAATTCCAATGGGTATCACCCAGCCAGAAAAATGGAGTTCCATCATTATAGTAAAGAAAGTGTTTGCCCTTTATTGTCTTTATAAAACCTTTTTTATAAATTTCCATGTCGCCAGTATATTCTGTGCAGGTGAAAGCACCCCTTATATTGTTAAAAGCGGTATTGTTCATATCGCTGCAGGATAACGAATAAGTCCATTCGCCAACACTGATAGGGGCGAATCGAATACCCCAGCTGTTTTTGCCGATCCAAAAAGCCGGCCGCATTATTGTTTCCCTGTTAGGGCCTGTGAATATAGCGGTAATATCCACGTCGTAGTATGGATTGTCATAAAATACTTTGTCGGTGGTTACCTGAAATTCAAATACTTGCCATTTTTCGACTGTTAACATTTGGGTTACCTCCAGAAATTTTTTTTGATAGCCATTATATCATACTTGTTGTTACGATGCACTACTTTATAATACGCTTTCTTAAAAAATATGAGTAAATATTTGTAAAATAAGTTGATTATTTTACTAAAACAATGTAAAATTTACTCAACAAGTTGTTTATGGCCCTAAAAAGGAGAAATGTATGGCAGGAATTAAAGATATAGCAAAAGCTGCGGGGGTATCACCTTCGACAGTATCGAATGTGTTAAATGGGAAAAAAAATGTGGGGAAAGAGACAAAGGCAAAGATTCTGCAGTTGTGCAAAGAGTTGTCATATTATCCGAATATAGCCGGTAAAACATTAAAAGCAGGGAATAATCATACCATTTTATTTAACTTCAGTGATTTTGACAGGAGCTTTTATCTGAATATTATTAAAGGAATCAGTGATTATGCGAGTGATAATGATTTTGATCTGCTCATCTGTACGAAAAAGTCTTGTGAAAAATACATGAGAAGTAATCTGACGAGCGGATGCATTAGTTTGGATGGGGCGATTTCAAATGAAGTTTTACATAATGTGGCAAGAGAAGGATATCCTATTATTGTGCTGGATCGGTTGATAGATAATCCTTATATTAAATCAGTAGTGGTTAATAATTATGACCCTATGTGTGAGTTGGTACAAAGTGTGATTGACCGGGGATATTCCAGATTTGGCTATATTGGAGGAATTGAACATACAACAGACCATCAGGAACGGTACGAGGCTTTTCTGGATACTTTGAATAAAAATAATATTACTTTCCATGATAAAAATTATTTTTCTGGGGATTATAGAGAAAAGAGCGGACGCCGGGCAGCAAAAATATTTATGTTAAGCAAAGAACTGCCGGAGATATTTGTCTGTTCCAATGATAATATGGCACTCGGAGCAATGAAGGAGTTTCGGGAGAATGGACTGCGTGTACCGGAGGATATAGCGGTTACGGGTTTTGACAATTGTGCCTTGGCAGAAGCGATGGGATTGACAACGGTTGATGTTCCGAATTATGAAAGAGGATACCTTTCGGCGCAGCATTTGATCCAGAATATTAAAGGAAAGCGAAATATGGAGACTTTTAAAATCTCAGCCAAAGTAAAATGGAGGGGCAGCGTTTTGAATGAGTTAGTAAAATAATTAAGAGAAAATCATTAAATTTTACTAAGATATAAACATTATTAATAAATAAACTAGTTATCGCAAGGCATATCTTTGACAAAAATGTTATAAATAACGAAAAATAGGCGATTGATATGCAGTATATTGACAAAAATGATAATTGGTAATAAAATAAGAGTATAACGTTTTACATCAGTAATCAATGTTTCTAAACGACTTCGGAGATTCATTAATAAGGAGGGAAATGTATGCAATTTAAAAGAATTGTAAGTGTTTTGTTGGCAACAACTGTAATTGTAAGTATGTCTCTGTCAGGATGTGGAAATACATCTGATAATAAAACAGAGACAGAAAATGAAGCAACAGATACGGAAGGTACAGAGGATACTGCAGAAGCAGCAGACAAAATTATTATTTTTCAGTCAAAGGTAGATATCGCAGATCCTTTGGAAGAGCTGGCAGAAGAGTATCAAGAAGAAACCGGGGTAGAGGTAGAAGTTTGGGGAGCTACCGGAGATGATTATTATACGCAGATAAAGACGAAATTAGCAAATAATCAGGGACCGACCATATTTTCGCTGGCGCCAGGATCTGAATCCCAGCAATTGTCGGCGTATTTGGATGATTTAAGCGGATTATCTTTTGTTGATAAGATTCTGGATGGTATGCCAGATGAAATTGATGGCAAAGTAGTTGGTATTCCTTTCACGATGGAAGGATTTGGGCTTGTTTACAACAAGAGTGCGATTGATACGTCAACAATATCTGATACGGATTCTTTCATTGAGATGATGAAAACGGCATCTGATGAAGGCTCCGTAGGGTTTGGATTATCTCAGGAAAGTTACTTTATAATTGGGCATATCCTGAATACACCATTTGCACTCCAGGAAGATCCGGAAGGGTTTATGGATAAAGTAGTTGCTGGCGAACAAACACTTACCGATGTACCGGAATTTCAGGAATTGGCAAAAGTATTTACTGCAATTAAGGATTATTCATATAATCCACTGGAAGTGGATTATGATAAAGCTTGTGGTGATTTCGCCACTGGAAAAACCTGGTCTATTCATCAGGGAAACTGGGCGGCCAGTATGTTCGCAGATTATGACATGGACTTTGAGATGGGATTAACAGCACTTCCCCTTGCCGGCAATGATAAACTGGCAGTAAGTGTGCCATCGGCATGGTATGTAAACTCTCAGGCAACAGATGCGGAGCGGCAGGCAGGAAAAGATTTTCTGGAATGGCTGTATGCAAGCGAAACTGGTGAAAAATATCTGATGGAGGAATTTGGATTTATTCCTGTTGTGGAAGGTATGACGAATGAAAATCTGGATGTTTTATCTCAGGATGTACAGAAATATGCGGAAGAAGGGAATACGCTGGTATGGGCAACCAACCATTATCCGGCAGGTATTGTTGACGTATACCTGGTACCTGTAATGGAAGAGTTCTTCACTACCGATATGTCGGAAGAAGCTTTATTAGAAGGTCTTCAAAACGCATTTGTTGAGGCCGGCAAATAAAGCCAGGAAGATATGATAATTAGTAAATAACCAAAAGGCTGCAGTAAGAGGCCGGATAGTGCAAAAATACCGCACGATGTCTGACTTTTGCTGCAGCCCATATAAAATAAGGAGGAAAACGTGAGACGTAAGAAAGATTTGGGTTGGTATGCCTTGTTTACAGCTCCGCTGATTTTCGTGTTTGCGACTGTAGTCATCATTCCGTTTTTTATCGGAATCGGTTATTCCTTTTTTGATTGGGATGGAATGCCTTTAAATCCTAAAATATTTGTAGGAATTGATAATTTTGTAAAACTGTTTTCGGATACCCGGTTTATAAATACTTGTGTACATACCGTGGTATTTACAGTGATAGCGGTGCTGCTGATCAATGTCTTGGGACTAACCTTTGCACTGATTGTTACCAGCAAATTGAAAACCAGAAATATTGGAAGAACGATGCTGTTTATGCCTTATATGATCGGAGGCTTAATTCTTGGATATATCTGGAAATTTATTTTTGGCGAGGCTTTTTTGGCGATCGGAGAGGCAACAGGGCTTACTGATATTTTCTTCAGCTGGTTGTTAGACCCTGTGTTTGCATTATTTGCTTTGATTATTGTCGCAACGTGGCAGATGGCGGGATACATTATGATTATTTATATTACAGGGATACAGGGGATTCCGGAAGATGTCATAGAAGCAGCAAGTGTGGATGGCGCCGGATTCTGGCAGATTCTCTTTCGGATTAAGTTTCCGCTTATTATGCCATCGTTTACAATTTGTCTGTTTATGACCTTGTCTAATTGTTTTAAAATCTTTGATGTGAACCTGTCTTTGACGGGTGGAGGTCCGAACAATGCAACAGAGATGTTTGCGATGAATGTTTACAACGAAATATTCATGATGAATAATTTCGGATATGGGCAGGCAAAAGCGATTGTCTTCTTTCTGGTAGTAGCGGCTATCACATTAGTTCAGGTTTCTATTACAAAGAAACGGGAGGTGGCTATGTGATGAGTAAAGTAAAAGGGATATTATTAAACGGTTTCTTTTTAATCTGCTGCTGCTTTTATTTGTTTCCTATTTATATTATTCTGACGAATTCTTTTAAGGGCAGGTCGCAGATTTATGAAAATATTCTTGCCTTACCGGAAAGCCTAAATTTTGAATATTATGTCGGTGCAATGAAGAAAATGAATTTCTTAAGTGCTTTAAAAAATTCTTTGATTGTTACTCTGGTTTCTATCCTGATTATAGCGATTTTGGCCTCTATGACGGCATGGATGCTTGCTCGTACAAAAATTGCATTCAGCAAAATTATGTTTAGCATTTTTGTCGCAACGATGTTAATTCCGTTTCAGACACTGATGATGCCTCTGATGCAGGAAATGGGGTGGATACGGGATAATTTGGGGATTCCTATGATGAATACATTAGGAGGACTTATCTACATGAATGTGGGATTTGGAGCAAGTATGGCAGTATTCCTGTTTCATGGATTTGTGAATTCGATCCCGATTTCTTTGGAAGAAGCGGCAACGATAGACGGCTGCAGTAAATTCGGAGTTTTCTGGCGAATTGTATTCCCGATGCTGAAACCGGTAACGGTGACAGTTATTATCTTGGATGTGATTTGGATCTGGAATGATTATCTGCTTCCATCTCTTGTCATTACAAGCAAGGGGCTGCGGACGATTCCGCTGTCCACCTTCTCATTCTTTGGACAGTTTACGATTCAGTGGAATATGGCAATGGCAGGATTGACACTTACGATTATACCGGTTATTATTTTCTACTTATGCGCACAGAAATATATTATCAAAGGTGTCGCTGCCGGTGCGGTAAAATAATTTGCAGGAGAGACAAAAATGAGCAGACGTGCAGTTTATGAACTACATGATATAAGCTTGGAGAATGATGCGCTGATGTTGCATGAATCAATATTTCATAATGCGAACGGATATATTGGGGTACGCTCCAATTTTGAAGAAGGCTATCCGGATGGATATGATTCCATCCGGGGCTCCTATCTGAATGGCTTTTATGATTATGCGGAAATGAAGCAGGCGGAAAAGCTGTATGGAATGGTCGAAGAAAAACAGACTATATTGAATGTGGCGGATACCCAGACGATTTTTCTGTATTTGGAAGATGAAGTGTTTTCTATGTATGAAGGGACCGTTCTTTCGGGCAGACGCTGGGTGGATATGGAGGCAGGATGTACGGGAAGACAGGTGGTATGGCGCTCTCCGAAAGGGAAGGAAGTGGAAATTACTATCAAAAGAATGACTTCCTTTGTCAGAACTAGCCTGTTTACCATCGAGTATGCTGTCAAAGCTCTGAACTTTGACGGAGAGATTACATTTGTATCAAAGCACGAAGGTGACGTCAGCAATTACTCAAATCCGGATGATCCCCGGGTTGCGGCAAAAAGTGCCAGGCATTTGATTCCGGTCAGTGCCAAATATCAGGAGGACGTTTCTTATGTTGTAACGAATACGTCTAAATCAAATCTAAAGGTTTGTACAGCGGTAAAAAACCAGCTGCAAAAAGGGAAAGGAGAGTGTAGAGAACAAGAGATCTGCGGACATGGCGCAGAAGAAAGAATTGAAACGCATATTACCAGGGGGGCGACAGTTACCCTTGTAAAATATTCAATATTTTGTGATTCCATCCGTCACCGGGATTGTAAGCAGCAGGCCGAAGAAGAGCTTAAGCAGGCACTGGGAATTTCCCTGGAAAAGCATTATGAAGAACAAAAAGCATATCTGGCAAATTATTGGGAGCAGTCGGCTCTGGAAATTGAAGGCGATGAGGAACTCAGCCTTGCGGTGCGGTATAATCTGTACCAGCTGGTACAGTCGGTAAGCAAGGATGAGTACGGAAATATCGCGGCGAAGGGCTTAAGCGGTGAAGGATATGAGGGGCATTATTTCTGGGATACCGAGATGTATATTCAGCCCTTTTTTGTGTTGACTAACCCGGATATATCCCGAAACTTGATTTCGTATCGCTATAAAACACTTGATGAAGCAAGAGAAAATGCCCGGATTTGCGGACACAAGAAGGGCGCTCTATATCCCTGGAGGACAATCGAAGGCAGCGAATGCTCCGGCTATTTTGTCTCCGGAACCGCCCAGTACCATATTAACGGAGATATCGCCCATGCGGTTGTGGCATATTATCTGGCCACTAAGGATATGGAGTTTATTGCGGATCAGGGAGCGGAAATTATCTTTGAAACCGCTCGCTTATGGATGGATGCAGGAAATTATCATAGGGGGCAGTTTCATATTCATGAAGTAACGGGACCGGATGAATATACTTGTATGGTAGATAATAACTACTATACGAATGTATGTGCCCAGTATAATCTGCATTGGGCAGTTATCTTTTATCGGCAGTTAAAAGATCTGGGAAGGATTGAGACGCTTGCCAAGAAGCTTAGTATCACCGAACAGGAGGTAGCGGATTTTGAGCAGGCGGAAAAGAACATGTACCTTCCCTATGATGAAGAATTAGGAATTAACCCTCAGGATGATACATTTCTTCAAAAGCCTGTCTGGGACATTGAAGGGACGCCGAAAGAAAATTTTCCGCTGCTGCTGCATTATCATCCGCTGTATCTGTACAGGCATCAGGTCTGCAAGCAGGCAGATACGGTGCTGGCGCATTTTATTTTTGAGGATGCGCAGGATATGGAGACAATCCAGAAATCCTTTGCTTATTATGAAAAAATTACAACCCATGATTCATCTCTTTCTACATGTATTTATAGTATAGTTGCGGCAAAACTGGGACTGTATGATAAAGCATATGAGTATTTTGGAGATTCCGCAAAACTTGATTTGTGGAATACACATCATAATACGAAAGACGGGATTCATACTGCTAACATGGGCGGGACATACATGACGATTGTGTATGGATTTGGCGGTCTTCGTTTAAAAGAAAGCGGATTATATTTAGCTCCGCTTTTACCCGAACAGTGGCAGGGATATCAGTTTCGGATCAATTATGAAGGGACGCATATTCAGGTTGAAATCGATCAGGAAGTATGTATCCTCCGGCTGTTAAGCGGGGAAGCAAAAGAGTTGCATTTGTATGGAAGGAAGCTGCTGCTGGAAAATACAGTCACGGCTAAGCGGGTACAGGCATGAGAAAATATGAAGCAGTCATTTTTGATTTAGATGGCGTGATTTGCCATACGGATCAGTATCATTATCAGGCATGGAAAAGGATAGCGGATGAATTAGGGATTTACTTTGATGAAACAATCAATCACCGTCTCCGCGGTGTAAGCAGGATGGAAAGCCTTGCGATTATTTTAGAAAAATACGATAGTACGTTAAGGGCGGAAGAAAAAAACTTCTATGCGGAAAAGAAAAATGACCTGTATAAAAAATTACTGGAAAATATGTCTGAAAAAGATGTAAGTGAAGAAGTAAGGGTGACTTTGGATGTGCTTCGTCAGCGTAGGCTGAAGCTTGCTATCGGCTCATCCAGTAAAAATGCCCGTTTTATCTTAAGACAGGTGGGTCTGGCGGACTATTTTGATGCTATTTCGGATGGAAATAATATATCCCAATCAAAGCCGGATCCGGAAGTTTTTTTGAAAGCCAGTGAGTACGTAGGAATAGCGCCGGCAAAATGCCTGGTGGTTGAGGATGCGGTGGCAGGTCTTGAGGCAGCTGCAGCAGGCGGGATGGATTGTGCGGCTGTGGGGGATGCGGTGGCATGTGGGAAAGCCACTTATAATCTGGATACGTTTTTCGATTTGACAGGTATTTGTGAATTTTAAAATCGCCGGCTTACTGTTATGGTAAGCCGGTGAAATAATTTATTATAACTCAAACAAATTCCGGAGTGTATATTTTGAAAATTCATCTTTGATATGCTGATTGATCTGATTGAGGCTGCAAAATAACTTATTCTCTTCTGTTTTGGATTTTTCATCTAAATTACTGCAAATATCTATATTTTCCATAACACTAATAATGTCGAACAGAGTTATTTTATCGATCGGCTTTTTTAATGAAAAGCCGCCGCAAATCCGGCCTCTTCCCTGATGTGCTTCTAAAATACCCACATTCACCAGCGTGCGAAGTATCCTTAACACAACTCCTTGAGAGAATCCTTCTTTCTCTGCAATCATATTAGATGTAATAATATCTCCTTCTTCCACATGAATTCTGTGTACCGCTTTTAATGCATAAAAAGTAGTCTGTCTAATTTTCATCTTCTTTTCCTTTACTGAAATATTTATACTTACAATTAATTATATAAAGACTAACATAAATATAAATAACATACAATATATTTCAGAACATTCCATAAATTACCACCGTCATTCAAATTTAAAGTTGCTTTAAGGTTTGTACTGTATACTAATTAAAAAGCAGTCACACAAAATCTGGCTGCTTAGGCGAGAGGAGGATGTGAGGTGTCAGAGTTTACATACAATACCCGAAGCATAGATCTAACACCGGAAGGGGAATTTTATAAAGAGTCCTTAGTATTACTGGAGGGTGCGCTCATAGAGCTTACATCAAGATTGGATATTTTTCGTAAGTACAGAGCTATGACTCATGACAGGGATCCTATTGAGCATTATAAATTCAGAGTGAAAAGCGCAGGAAGCATGAAGGAAAAACTAAAGCGGCGCGGACTGCCGGTGACATCAGACAGTGCGCTTACCAAGATATATGATGCGGCGGGAATTCGTGTAATCAGTACATTTATTGATGATGTTTATGCGATTGCAGATATGTTGAAGCAGCAATCTGATCTGGTGGTGGTAGAAGAGAAGGATTATATCCGAAATCCTAAGCCCAATGGATACAGAAGTTATCACCTGATTGTAGAAGTGCCCATGCATCTTATGGATAGCATTTCAAAAGTGTATTGTGAAATACAAATCCGGACAATAGCGATGGATTGCTGGGCAAGTCTGGAGCACCAGCTAAAATACAAGCAAAATATTGTTAATCAAGAGCTGATCGTGGAAGAACTCAAACGCTGTGCAGATGAAATTGCCTCGACGGATTTGAATATGCAGACCATTCGTGATATGATCATGGAGCAAGAATAGTTTACAAAAATACACCCGGAGGAAACGATATGCGTATTTTATTAGCAGAAGATGAGAAGGAACTCTCAAAAGCATTGGTGGCTATTTTAAAGCATAATCACTATTCAGTGGATGCTGTCTATGATGGACAGGAAGCATTGGATTATGGGCTTTTGGAAAATTATGATGTAATTATACTGGATATCATGATGCCGAAGCTCAGCGGTCTTGAAGTTCTGGATAAATTTCGGAAATCAGGTATTGCGACTCCGGTTTTGCTGCTCACCGCCAAAACAGAAGTGGAGGACCGCATTACGGGTTTGGATCTGGGCGCAGATGATTATCTGGGGAAACCATTTGCTATGGGAGAACTATTGGCCCGCGTACGTGCTATGACCAGACGTCAGTCTGAATTTACTCCCAATCTGATGGAAACGGGAAATGTACGGCTGGATAAATCCAGCTTTGAACTCTCTACTGAAAAAGCATCCTTTCGTCTTGGCAACAAAGAATTTCAAATGATGGAAATGCTTATGGGCAATCAAAAACGACTCATTTCTACGGAACAGTTCATGGAGCGGATTTGGGGAAATGAGGCAGAAGCAGAAATCAATGTTGTCTGGGTATATATATCCTATCTCCGTAAAAAACTCGCTGCTTTAGAAGCCGATGTAGAAATTAAAGTTGTCAGAGGAGTTGGCTATACATTGGAGGAACGGATATGATACGAAGACTGCAAAAAAAATTTATTATGATCAGCATGTGCTCCGTTGCCGCAGTTATGCTCCTGGTAATTGGCTTAATTAATGTAATCAACTTCTATCAAAAAAGCTGGGAAATGGATGAAGTTCTGAACATTCTTGCCGAAAATGAGGGGCAATTTCCTGAAACTGCGGTAGAAATAGATTCCGACAGGGACTTTCTTTTCCAATACCAAATGACGGCAGAAACTCAATTTGAAACCAGATACTTTGTTGTAGAAACAGATTTGGAGGGTACAATTCGGGAAGTTGATATGAGTCACATCGCTGCAATTTCAACAGAACAGGCAGAGGAATATGCCGGATATGCTCTGAATAGGGAACGCACACAGGGATTTAGGGATATTTATAGATATAAAGTAGTGGAAAACCCGGACGGATTTTTACTTATATTTGTTGATTTTAATCAGCAGATTAATACAATCAAAAATTTTTTAATCCTTTCCTTTGGCATTGCGTCAGCAAGTGTGCTGATTATATTTATTCTCATCTTTTGTTTATCTAAAAAAATCATGAAACCAATTATAGAAGGGGTGGAGAAACAAAAGCAATTTATTACCGATGCCGGTCATGAGATTAAAACACCGCTGGCAATTATTTCTGCAAACTCAGATGTATTGGAACTTACCATTGGCAAAAACGAATGGGTTACAGGTATCCGCAAACAGACAGACAGGCTTGATACGCTGGTAAAGGATTTGCTTTCGCTGTCCAGACTGGATGAGGAAAATGTGGAGCTTATTTTTTCAGATTTTCCTATTAGTGATGTTGTAGAAGAAGAAGCCAGTTCTTTTGAGACAATTGCAGATACACAAAAGAAAACGTTTGAATTAAATATCCAGCCCGGACTTTTTCTGTACGGTGATGAAAATAGTATCCGTAAACTGGTTTCTATCCTCGTCGATAACGGGGTTAAGTATGCGAATGAAGGCGGAGAGATAAAAGTAACCTTGTCCCGTTCGGGAAAATCCTTACTTTTGGAGGTTTACAACACAGGAACGGATATACCGCAAAAAAATCTGGATAAATTATTTGATAGATTTTACCGTGCTGATTTTTCCAGATCCAGAGAAACCGGAGGATATGGGATCGGATTGTCCATTGCCTGGACAATTGTAGAAACCCATAAAGGTAAGATATCAGTCCGCAATGAAGATAAATCTATTTGCTTTAAAGTAATACTTCCAAATGCTATTCAACACTTTTCATAGATTCTACCAAGTCTATCTTTTTTAATTGAATATGTACAATTAAGTTAACCACACTTGTAAAAGCAAACGTAAGCAAAATGCTATAGATATAGCTTTTAAATTCAATATTTCTTCCAAACATTGTTACATCAATCTCCGCAGTTAAGATAACATAATGATGCAATATTTTTCCCAGAACGATACCTACTGCGCTTCCAATAACCATAAGACAAAAATTTTCTCTAATCAGATACATGGAGACTTCTTTGTCATAGAAGCCAAGCACCTTTAATACAGACAATTCCCGGATACGCTCACTAATATTGACAGTATTAAGATTATATAAAACAATGAATGCCAAAAGAGCAGCAGATATTATCAAGATATAGATAATGGCGTCCACACTGCTTATCATTGTTGCAAATCGCTCTGATATTTCTCTTGTAAATTCAATGCCGGATACACTGTCCATATTCATATATGCAGTTCCGAAGGCATTCTCAAACTCAGCGCCCGTTTGGGTATTTTTAATAAATATTTTATTATATACAGGTTTGGTTCCATATATTTTAAAATATAAATCGGGAGAAATATAAATATAATGCTGAAAATAGTTTTCTGTAATATTAGATA
>Ga0153983_1000073_pt1 | contig 22409 bp, 21 predicted proteins | sample TSGA067MetaG_FD_104693 | JGI IMG/M metagenome (GOLD analysis project Ga0153983, IMG submission 104693) | Attine ant fungus gardens microbial communities from Georgia, USA - TSGA067 MetaG | ecosystem: Host-associated > Fungi > Mycelium > Unclassified | place: USA: Georgia, Alexander Wildlife... | reverse complement strand
GGCGTTAATTTATCTTTTTGAGGCAAAATCAATCCATTTCCTATAAAAATGGGGGCGTTCTTAATTTAAAATATTTTTTTATGCCTTATTATTAGCGGTTTCTAGGACAAACGAAATTATTCACATTGATTTGAAGTGCTCTATTCTTTTCATATTTTGGAATATTACAGTGCGGCCGTTATGCGTGACAGTGAAGAACAACGGCGGCGTAAGCCGCGGCTGAACTGACTAGTGCAACCCACATTAATTAACTATACATTTCGCTTGTCTAAATTTCCATCTGAACTATCCGATGATGCAAAAGCCTGGATTATTGATATCGCTTGCCGGAAATCAGCAGATCTTTTTTATGGTGTTAGACGGTAGCGCGTTATGCTTTTCCAATTCGGAGGAAATCCCATCTGTTCAAACAATTCTGATTCGGTGATATGTACCAGATTCTTATTGATCCTTCCGGTTTCCAGGGCAAGCCTTTTCTTAAATGCGGCAAATTCCTCTTTGGGCAAGAGATAGCGGAAAGCAATTACGACAGCGAATAAATCCTGTTTACCATATATGTACTGATTCCCTTGTTTTGGAATGGAAAGCCTTGCATGTAACGGTGTATCCAAAAGCTGATCTACTGTCTTATAAGTAAACAGACGGTCACCATGCGCACAGGCATTTCTGTATTTTGTCAACACGGATAAAAAACGTTCCAGTTGCCGCTGGTTTACAGAGTGAAAATGCTTGCATACTTTGGTGCGGAGTGACTGCGGCAATACTTTATATATTTTTGACAAGCTACCGAAAGTTAATATGCTTGTTGTAACCCACAAGGGAATGTTACCGTATTGGGTTCGGTAGTAATTTATATACTCATATTCGTTTGTATTAACTGCACCATGTAGCTTTTGCATTAAACCCCGTACAGTTCTTTTGTTACGGCGGCTGTTATCATAATTATCAGGATTCAGGTATTCTGCCTGGGATACGCCGTGCAGCTCGATAAAATAGTAGGAAACCAGGTTTCCGACATGGCGCTCAATCTGAAGCAGATATTTCAAAAACAGTGCCCTTAGTTCTGCATCAAACTGGTATAAGGTTACTATTTCATCAAATGAAGTTCCCAGCTTATATTTTTTAGTAAGCGGTATTCGGAATAACTGTTTGTAACCGCCCATTAAAGAAAAATAGCCGATGTGCTGGAGCATTTCCTCTGCGTACCGGCTATCCGGAATAATTATGTTTTTATCATTTTTTAACAGTTCAACCTGCTGCTTAAAGGTGGAAAAGTCCTTTGAAGTAGTCATATATAAATTCTCCTATAAAGTAAAAGAGGGAGAGACCCGTAGGTTCTCCCCCGCCTGTGGGCTTCGCAAGTTTCCACAGAACGATCACTAAGCTTACTATAACAGAAATAACCTGAAAAGTCAATATGCCGGAAATCTAATTCCGGCATTGCCTGTTCGCTAGTATTCTGCGTTCAGCTCATTGCTATTATATGCAGTTAAGCACTCCTTAATACATGCTTATTGGCCCACGTCAAAAGGTTTAAAATTATAAAAACCGCCACTGATTAATAGACTTCAATGACGGTTTCTTATTTACTTACATTGCCTAATCCATAACATAAGGCATTATTGCAATATGTCTTGCTCTCTTAATGGCTACTGTAAGAGCTCTCTGATGTTTTGCACAGTTTCCGGTGATTCTTCTCGGAAGAATTTTGCCTCTTTCAGATACGTATCTTTTAAGCTTGTTTACATCTTTATAATCAATGACAGCATTCTTATCTGCACAGTATACACATACTTTTTTCCTTCTGCGCCCGCCTCTTCTTCTCATCGGGCCATCGTTTCTATCTTTATTGAAAGCCATATTAAACCTCCTTTACTCAATTATATAACTGCTTGTCCTATATTAACTAAACGGTAATTCTTCATCTATCCCATCGGGAATATTCATAAATCCGTCTCCTGCTGCCGCACTGGGAACCGGTTTATTTTCCGAAAAATTATTGCCGGCATAATTAGCCGCATTGTTTTGACTTGCCGCTTTACTTTCTGCAAATTCCTGTTCATCTACAACGATATCGGTCGTGTAGACTTTGACACCGTCTTTGTTAACATAACTTCCGGTTTGGATTCTTCCGCAAACAACGATACGAATTCCTTGCCTGAAATACTTCTCCGCAAATTCTGCGCTGCGTCCAAAAGTAACGCAGTTAATGAAATCTGCATCTGGCTCCCCTTCTCTTTTGAAGGATTTAGTGACCGCCAGGGTATATCTTGCCACTGCAGTTGCTTTCTCTCCCTGAGAATACCTGATTTCCGGATCTCTGGTTAATCTTCCCATTAAAATAACTTTATTCATGTAGACCTTCCTCTCTTAACTAAGCGTCTTGTCTAACACATAAGTATCTGATGACATTCTCCATGATGCGGATACGTTGCTCCACTTCATTCGGACAATCTGGATTTGACTCGAAAGTAATAAAGTAGTAGTAGCCCTCTTTCATCTTCTGAATCTCATAGGCCAATCTCTTCTTACCCCATTCATCAATGCCGGAAACAGTTCCTCCAAAACGGGTAATATAGCCTTTGATTTGCTCAATAACAGCACCTCTTGCTTCGTCTTCAAGCTTTGCATTAACTACTACAGTCAATTCATACTTGTTCATGCTTTTCGCACCTCCTTCTGGTCTCTGGCCCTTTACACACCGCCATTAATCATGGCGGACAAAGAGCAAGGAAATAGATATACTTTTCTATATCACAATTAAAAAGAATAGCATATCTACTGAACAAAATCAAGTGTTTTCAATGATTTTATGTAGATTTTATGTGTTAAACAATATTATTTTCAACTATTTTTTTTCATCAGTCTTACGAAGACCGCGTAACTTCTTCTCTACCTGCTTTCTTGGAATCATAATCTGATGCCGGCAGCCCATACACTGCAGTCGGAAATCTGCACCAATTCTTAGAACTTCCCATTCGAAACTTCCACATGGATGCTTTTTCTTTAACTTTACAATATCACCCACATTAATATCCATACCACACCTCCCAACATTATAACGTCTAAACGGAAAATTTGAAAAACAGGATGTGACCACAACCCTACCCCCCATTGACAATGTACTACACGCCTCAAGCCCTGTGCTTTTGCTGATTTACTGCGTTATCGTCAATCGGCGTACGTCCAGTACGCCTCTCTCCTCTGCCTTGTAAATCAACAAAAACAGAGGGCTTGAGGCGTGTAATACATTGTCAATGGGGGGTATAAGAGATATAAAAGAAATATAGTCTCATTTTATACTTTATTTTCCAAAATATCAAGATGCTTTTTTAAAAACTTATCGACAGAATTCGACTTTTACCAGTGAAATCTGCGTTTAAGTTCTGCAATCATATCACCACCCTGAAACACTAAAACAGCTGACAAAAATATAATACTTCCCGCCACGCAGAATAACGATGGATAAACATTATTCAAGATTCCAAAAATCAGAAATAAAATAGGAATGATACCAAAGATTCCTCCCAACAATGTATAAATCATATAATCGAATGGATCTAGCTTCAGCACCTTATTAACGACGACCAGCACCAACATCACGGACATATATAAAACCGGCAGAACATAATCAATAGACCAGCCCCGACCGCCGGTAAACCTATCTCCAAGCAAGCTAATTGCCGAAATCAAAAGCATCTGCCATAATATATTTTTAGATATATTCTTTCTTTTCTTAAATGCAATAGCTAAGGATATCCAGATACAAATGACAGCGAAAACGACGAACAAAGACCACCAGCCTTTGCCGGGCCATATAAAATTAGCCGTAAAGGATAGGACGATAACAACAATGGATAAAAAAATCATGATGCGCAAAACAAATTGATATCGTTCAGTTAAGTCAGGTACATAAGGAAAAGCACTTTCTGGTGTTTCTTCTCCCCCCACGACTCGTATAAGTTTATTTTGACAAAGGGGACACCGATCATCTTCACCGATTACTTTCACTTTGCACTGGCTGCAACACTTCATCGTCTCACCTCTAATCCTCTGCTATGGGATTGGTTTCTACCGTAATGTCAACCCCCATATTAGATAATCTTCTAAAAAAATTTTTCTGTAACTGCGTATTTACAAAAGGTGTTGCAAAACTAATTCTCAATTTGCCGCCATAGGAGCACACGCAAGCCTGCTGTTTATCTGTACTCAGAAACACATCAAACATATCTATATACTGCCTAAAAGCTTCGGGCATCTTAATATTTCCAACATTAGAAATCGTAAAAGTAGATTTACTATTGCTGATATTGTATCCTATTTTCATAAAAAAGTCCTTAATAACCAATGGCATACTGCGAAGAAATGCGTTTTGCTCCAATGCTTCCAGAGAATTCATCCGAAGAGATAATTGTTCCTTCGTCAATTCACTCTTAAATACCTCGGCGACATAGCCGATAACATCCTCAAGCCTACCACTTTTACAGTTAAAATCATAAGTAATATTCATAAGCCCAAAGAAATTCCTGGCTGTCAATGAGGAAAAATAACTCCTTAAATCAACCGGAACCTTAATAACTACCGGTTTTTTAATATCTTTTAATGTCATCTCATCATTGATAGCACAAATAATAAGAGCGGTCAAAAAAATAGTAATTGTCGTATGATATTCATGTGCCCTGTCATGAAGCTCTTTAAAAGGCATCGTTCCTTCGATGATTCTAAGCCGATACCCACTAAGGCGCAGCCCTTTAAAAGTGTATACTGATTTCGGCCGCTTTTTCTTCTGTAATTCATCCACCTTCGATTTATCAAAATACCTGTTGAAGCTGTCATCTAGCTTCTCCGTTGCCGACGCACCATAATCCAACTGTACCGGCACATTTTTAAGTTCTTCATGTTTATTGTGTAGATAATACATGATTAAAGTCCTGAAAAACAAGAGTGCACCCGCACCATCTGTCAAGGCATGATAAACTTCTAAGTTGATTCTTTTCCGATAATAAGTCACTTCATATAAAAGACGCTTTTCATTTCTATCAAACATTTCCCTGCAAGGCTGGGCATATTCTTCTCTCACAGCAGGCTCTAACCGACTGCTTTCTAAATAGTACCAGAAAAAACCCCGCTTAATCACAGAGCGAAACATAGGATATTCATCTAAGGTTTTATATAGCGCATTTTCAAGCGCAGTCTGATCAATCGGTTCAAATAATTGGCAGGCGAACCGGAAAACCTTTGTATCGCTTCGATTGCTGGCCACAGGATAAATTTTAGCCGCATGGTCCAAACGATGCCATTGCGGTTTATGCTTTTTTTTATTCATCGGGAGCCTCTTCTCTTCCATTCACAAAGCAATTAATCTTTTCATAGCAATATTCTACCGGAGGATACTTGGGAGACAATGCAAAAAATCCGTGGAGTACATCCGGAATCCGATAGGCTATCACCTGATTGCCAAATGATTTTAATTTTTCCCCGAAAGCTTCTCCTTCATCCCTGAGGGGATCAAATTCAGCAGTAATAAGTAATGTATCGGGAAGTCCTGATAAATCCTCTGCCAATATCGGGGCAAAATATGGGTTGCTTAAATCTTCATCACTGCTTTTATATAAATCCATGTAATCACACAAACGTGTTCTGGTCAGCAAGTAGTCCTCTCCATTATCTATGATTGATTTGAATTGGGAATTTTCCGAAAAATCATTGTTTACCGCCGGATATATAAGTACCTGCCGCTTAGGCATGAACTCACCTCTGTCTTTTGCCATAAGGGAAACTGCGGCGGCCAGATTCCCACCGGCGCTATCGCCAATCAGTGTTATGTCTTCTGGTTCAATGTCAAAATGTTTTCTTGAATTCAAAAATATTTCTTTTGCGACGGCATAACAATCTTCCGGTGCTGCCGGGAATTTGTGTTCCGGAGCCAGCCGGTAATCTACGGATATAACAGTATGTCCGGTAAACTTTGCAAGCCTTGAGCATACTTTAGTATAACTGTCAATATTTCCTGTGACCCAGCCGCCGCCATGGAAAAACAACAGCACCGGGTGCTTTACGTCATCGTCACTGGAAAATATCCGTACCGGTATCACATGATCTCCTGCCACCACCTTATGATTCCATGCCTTATACTCAGATGAAGGTCCTTTGGGATGGGTCATCGTGTAAATGCTTCGAACAATCTTATAATTCTTCTTTAAATGTATATCTGGATACGATAAAGCCTTTAATGCTTCTCGCATCACTTTATTAATGGGCATAGGTAAGGTCCTCCAAACTTTATAGCACTGCGCTTATGTCGCATATTTCTTTCATTTTTCCGGCAATATCAATCTTCTGCGGGCAATGCTCCCTACATTTCTGACAACCAACACAGGACTTTGCACTTTTATCTCCCAAGGCATTATATCCATCACGATACCCAGGCACGAACTTCCCTATTAAGTACTCATTATATAAATGAAACATCCCCGGTATGTCCACACCCGACGGACAATCCATACAATAACGGCAGCCGGTACATGGTATCGTTGTTTTAGCCATATAGATATCTTTGGCAGTATTTATAATTTCATACTCTTTACTGCTTAATGGTGTAAAGTTATTCATTGTTTCAACATTATCTTCAACCTGTTCTAAATCGCTCATTCCACTGAGTACCGTCATCACATTGGGCAGAGATGCCGCATAGCGTATCGCCCATGATGCAACGGAATGTTTCTTATCATAATTTTTAAACACCTGGTTAGACGCCTCACACAGATTAGCTAATGTACCGCCGCGAACCGGCTCCATAATAATGCACGGAATTCCTTTTGCTTCAATAATCTCATACTGACGCTTCGCATCCTGGCGTTCCCAATCCAGATAATTTAGCTGAATCTGTACAAAATCCCAAGGATGCTTGTTTATAATAGACTCCAGAACGTCAGGAGTATCATGAAAGGAAAATCCCAGATACCGTATTTGGCCATTTTTTTTCTTTTCATTTAAAATGTCAAAAATATTAAATTTATCATATACCTTAAAATTCTGCTCACTTAAGGAGTGGCAAAGATAAAAGTCAAAGTAGTCAACTTGGCATCGCTTAAGCTGGGTTGTAAAAATTTTATGTACATCATCTTTTTCTTTCACTTCCCATCCCGGCATTTTATCTGCCAAATAAAAGCTTTCTCTTGGGTATTTTTTAAGTGCATGTCCAATGAATTGTTCTGATTTACCTTCGTGATACACATAGGCCGTGTCAAAGTAATTAACACCTTGTTTATATGCAAAGTCTACCATTTCCTCTGCTGCCTTATAATCAATATCTGCTTTATCTGGGAATATTTGGGGCAATCTCATACAACCAAATCCTAACAGTGATGGCTTTACTTTTATATTATTATCAAATCTTCTTGTAATCATTTTTTACCTCCCCGATTTTTTAATTAAGTCTATTGTATAACGCATTTACATTTTATTCAATATGAACTTACCGCTTTCTAGAAGGTAGGTTTTCCTTTTTTTATCATTTTATTTAACAATTTTTTATTTGCAATCCTTGATTGCCATACATATAAATTTTGATGTAAGACATACTAATAGAGCAACGACATTTAGAATTATTAAGGAGGACATTTTAATGAATGAAATATCAGTATTAGACTTGCAAAACCTTCGTCATTTAATCGGCGGTTATGAGACTAGTCATTGCAAGATGAAAGATTATGCCAATCAGTGCAGCGACCCTCAGGTAAAACAGTTTTTTGAAAAATCCGCTCAGTCAGCAATGCAGACAAAACAACAACTAATGCAGTTCTTATAATCAGGAGGTAAAGTAATGAACGAGAAAGAAATGGTATCTGATGCTTTAACAGGCATTAATGGAGAATTGAAAAACTTTGGCGATATGATTGCCCAAACAGAAAATCCTCAGCTTAAACAGACTTTAAAACAGATTCGTAATCAATGCGAAACTTCTCAGGAGGAAATTTACAAAATAGCACGGGAACGACAGTACTATGTACCTGCTGCAAAAGCTTCCCAGGAAGAAGTTCAGCACGTAAAAAGCATTCTAACTAACGCTTCAGCACAATAGGCATTACATGATTGTGTCATTCTTAAATCAATAGGCCTTACCGCATCACAAGATGCGGTAGCCTCCCTTCTAAAATCACTCTAGGATAATCTTTCTCTTTCCCGAAATTCACTTGGTGATTGACCATAATAATTTTTAAAAGCCTTACTAAAATAATTATTATTACTATAGCCTAATCTTTCAGATATTTCCTGAATCTGCAAATCTTCTCCTCTAAGTAACTCTTTCGCACGTTTCATTCTGAGATGTAATGCATATTCATATATCCCAAATCCATGTTTCTTCTTAAAAAGTTTTGATAAGTATTCTTTAGAAAAGTAATACTTTTGACTGAACATGGAGATCTTAATCTCTTTGCAATAATTTTTTTCAATATAATCTTTTATAATATCAATCACCTCATCGGGAGAAATATCCGCAGGCGATTGTACCATTTTATCCATCGTAATATTGCGCTCAAGGTTTAACAGGGTGACCGCCTTATGAAGTGCCTCATCTAGTTCGTCGGCAGCTATTGGTTTCAACAAATAATCCACCACACCATTTTTTATAGCCGCCTGTGCATAGCCAAATTCATCATATCCACTGACAACAATGTACTTTACATCAGGAAATTCCTGTGAGGCACTCTTTAAGAATGAAACACCATCCATCACAGGCATCTGCATATCTACGAATACGATATTTGGTCTAATCTCCCGCATTGCTGATAAACCTTCCGCTCCATTCATCGCTGTAATTGGTGGTTTCTCGATGCCAAACTTATCCCATTTCCCCAAAGCTGTTATAACCGTTCTGACCGGTTTTTCATCATCAATGATAAGTACTTTGTACAATTTAACACTCCTTCTTTCCCATGGGTATCTTTAAGGTTACGGTAGTCTCCTGACCCGGGATACTTGCTAAAAATAGGGCCGCCTGATTGTCATATAATAATTTTAAACGGCTGTCTAAATTCATGAGCCCTATACCCGTTTGCTTATTTTGATTCAAGTCACTATGGGAAAAATTATGATTTAATTCTTCCATACGTTCTTTAAGAATTCCTGCACCGTTATCTCTGACAGTAACGATTAAATATTCTTCATCCAAATAACAGGATATATCAATATGAATGCTTACGGTATTATCCTTCATTCCATGAATCATTGAGTTCTCAACCAATGTCTGCATGCTGATTTTGGGTATCCGTAAAGCTTTCGTATCATCCGGAATTTGAATATCATAAGTAAGTCTTTCTCCGAACCGTGCCTTTTGTAATAGCAAGTAATCCTTCACATGCTTTACTTCAATTTCCAATGGCACAAAATCTTCACCCTTAATGGAATATCTTAACATTGAAGCAAGGGCTGTAATCATTTCGTTAATATGGAACTCCTCATTTGTTACAGCTTCTGCTGAAATTGCCTGTAGCGTATTATAAAGAAAATGAGGGTTAAGCTGGGCTTCCAAGGCGATAAGTCTGGCTGTTTTAGTATTCAGTTCAGAAATATAAGTTTTTTTAATCAAATCGTCGATTTGATGGATCATGGAATTGAAGGTTTCCGCTAAATTTACAATTTCCAAACTGCCTCCTATATCCGTTGTTGTCGTAAAGTTTCCCGATCCCACCCGCTGAAGCCGGTGATCAAGCGCAGATAAAGGTTTTGTAACAAGACGGATAAAGATAAAGGCAAGGACTGTGGCTATAGTAATCGAGAGAATTCCTAAAATCAAACTAACATTACGAGCATTCATTAATTGCTTATCAATCTCTGAAACCGGTCTTAAATCGACAATTTTAAAGTCGTGACTGCTGCTGTTATGGTATACAGCAAGATAACTTGCCTGATTAATATCCATTTTAAAATTATTTTCCGGCGTTTCTTCCATATGAGCCAAGACCTCCTTTATTGTTTCGGTATTGATATAAGTCTCATTATTCGTATAGAACAGACGCCCCTGGCTATCGGTAATACAAAATAGTTCGCCAATATTTTGATGGTTTTCAGCTAATACCTCAATATAAGAAGTATCAAAAGTCAATTTTACAATTGCTAGCGGTTTTTGATCTTCAATTCTGATGATGGTTCGGTAATAATTCATAAAAGTATCTGATGATTCAGAAGGCTGCAGCGATTTATAATATCTTCCTTCTGTAAAAAAATCATATTCAGGAAGCTCTTTCACCGAATCAATATAAAAAGACTGTACTTTATGCCTTTGGGCATCTATTTTATAATTCTCCTGTTTATTGATCAAGTAAATACTATAAGACAACAAATCATTTCTGGAATCAAAATTATTACGCAGCAAATTTTGTACCATTATTTTTTCTGTATACGACATAAGCTGTTCGGTAGTGATTATTTGCATAAACTTTTCATCATGTCTTAGCAGTAAGGAATATCTATCAATTTCAGAAAAGTAATTATCCAGATTCCACGTTTCTGATTTCAGCAGTGTCGTCGTAATCTCTGTATGTTGATCAATAACTGCCTTGGTACTACTTTGATAATTATAGACGGTGATAATGATAATAATGATAGAAAAAGTAATGGCCACCAAAGCTGCCAATTGTATTTTGATTGGTATTCGGTTCATTTTCTTAAAAAAAGCTTTTTTGTTATTCATATGACCATGTCCACCCTTCTTTATATATAATATCATAAAAATCATCAGAAATCATCAATTATATTGTACACTATTTTACCATCATTCGTTCATAATAGTACATTCACTAATCAAATTATACATATTATAATTAAAATATGAAATATTTATATGTAAGTTTAATACGGGAGGAAGCAGGTGAAAAGATTGAGCAGAAAGAAGAAACAAACAATTGAAACGGTCGCTTTTACTTTGCCGGCAATTATACTCGTAACAATCATGATTTATATTCCCTTTGTTATGAGTGGCTATTATTCGTTCACAGAATGGAACGGTATTGCAAAGCAGCCAACATTTATTGGATTTGATAATTTTATAGCTTTATTCCAAGGCAACAGCAGTTTTCTAAGCGCCCTTATTTTTACTGGGAAATATACCATTTTATTTATGATTCTTGCAAATGTATTTGCATTGGCACTGGCCGTTGTTTTAGTCAAGAAGCTAAGAACAGCCAATTTGCTGAGAGGCATCTTTTTTGTCCCCTATATCATGAGCATGACAATCGTCGGATTCATATGGAAGTTTATTTTTTCACAGGGCTTTGAAAAATTATTTGAAATGTCAGGAATTGGGTTTTTAAATCTAAGCTGGCTGGGCGACCCTAATCTGGCATTTTATGCGGTCGTCTTTGTAGGTGTATGGCAATCAGTGGGGTTTTACATGGTACTATACATAGCAGGGTTACAGGCAATTCCCGGAGATGTCTTAGAAGCCGCAATCGTTGACGGCGCCAATGGACGAGCCAAATTCTTTAAAATAACATTACCTTTATTAACGCCCTCCATTACGACCTGTGTATTTATGTCATTAACTAACTCCCTAAAAGTATTTGACATTATTCTAGCCTTGACAAAAGGCGGGCCCGGAGGCGCAACTTATAGTGTGACACTGGATATTTACCGTGAGGCATTCCAAAATAACAACTACGGAGTAGGCTCGGCTAAATCCCTGGTATTCTTTATTATTATATTAGTGTTGACTCAGCTTGTTTTAAAAGTATTCCGCAGCAGGGAGGTAGAGGTGTAATGACAAGAAAACAGAAGCAAAATCTAAGCAAGATTATTTTAGAAGTCTTTATGGTGATTTTTGCAATTATCTTCATCTATCCAATATTTTTAATGTTTATTAATTCAGTGAAACCATTTGGAGAAGTTGTTTCCGATGTCATTGCATTGCCTTCTAAAATAGAATGGGAAAACTACAGGTATGTCATAGATAAAATGAATTATCCGCGACTATTTATAAATAATCTTGTCATCACCTCTATTGGGATTGTCGGTATAGTTGCCTTTTCAGCGATTACCGCTTACATTATAGACCGCAGAAGAACCAAATATACAAAAATCGCACATTTGATTATTACAACACCTATGTTAATTCCTTTCCAAACAATCATGATCACTTTGTTAAAGGTGATGAACGTCATTCATTTGTCAGGAAGCACATGGGGTCTTGGTGTTCAATACTGGGGATTTGGCATTCCAATGGCCACCTTTATCTATTGTAATTTCATGCAGACGATACCTAAAGAAATCGATGAAAGTGCAATTATTGATGGTGCGTCCACCTTCCGGACTTTCATATCGGTTATATTTCCCCTTCTAAAGTCAGTGACGGCTACTGTTATCGTATTGGATGTCATGTGGATATGGAATGATTTTCTTTTGCCATTATTAATGGTTAATAGTTCACCTGCTACAAAAACTTTGGTATTATCAGCTTATACTTTTGTCGGTCAGTTCAATACCCAGTGGCATTATGCGATGACAGCCATGGTCCTGGCAGTATTGCCTTCTATTATATTCTTTGTTTTATTACAAAGACATATTGTAGACGGCGTCGTGGCAGGTGCCGTCAAAGGATGATATTTAGCAGCATGAATTTGCTTGCTTTATATAAACTTAAATTTTATTCAAAAAGCAAAGGAGAGATGGGATTTATGAAGAAAAAATTATTTAGCGTATTATTATGTGTTGCCATGGCTATTACAATGCTTGCCGGCTGCGGCGGATCATCTGATGGAGGCAGCAACACCAGCGACACAAAAGGAACAACTGCCCAAGCAGATTCTGGTGAGCCTGTAGAAATTAACATGTTTATTTCTATGCCTGAATATGCCGATGCAATTGATGAATTGATTGCCGAGTATAAGAATGTGAAGCCCAATGTCACCATTAATTACGAAACCACACAAAATGACTATCCAACCTTATTGAAAGCAAAATTAAATTCCGGAGAATGCCCTGATATCTTTTCTTCCACATCAGGAAAAGAGATTGAAGTTTATTTGGATTATTCACAGAATTTAGCAGATCAACCTCTTGCCGGAGTTATGACTGAACCAGTAAAAGCAATGATGATGTCTGGCGAAGAGGTTCACGGATTCAGTGTTAAAGGTAACTATTTTGGTATTGTTTATAACAAAGCTATTTTTGATGAAGTTGGAATCACAGAATTTCCGCAAACTTTTCAAGAGTTAGAAGCCGCCTGTGAAAAAATCCAGACCGCCGGGTACACACCGTTTTCCACCGGATTTGCAGAATGGTGGGTATTTAAACATGTTTTCCAGCACTATGTGAATGCGGCACAGCCTGATGATGTAGAAGGATTGATTAAAGCCTTTAGTTCAGGAGAGGCACACATCAAAGATTATCCGGAATTATATGATGATTTCTTTAATTTTATTGACTTAGCCGTTAAATACGGGGATGGAAAACCATTGGAATCAGATTTAAGCACAGAAACAGCAGCACTTGGTTCCGGCAAGACGGCTATGATTTGCGGGCAGGGCGCCTGGGTGGAAACCAGTATCTTGGAAATCAATCCTGAAATCCAAATAGGCTTTAACGGATATCCTATTAATGATGATCCGGCAAACTTACAGGTTATTAGCGGTTCCGATCAGGCACTCCGTGTTTATAAAGATTCTGAGGTACTTGATGAAGTTCTGGAGTTCTGTAACTGGTGGTATACATCTGATTACGGAAAACAATGGTTTGCTAATGTAGCCGGTGTAATTCCTCCTATTATCAAAGCTGAGGCACCGGACTTGGAAGTCGTAAAGCAGGGTGATGCACTGGTTGAGGAAAATGGATCGGGAATTTTGGCAATCGCTTATTCCACGGATAGTTTCCATCAGGCATTTGGTGAAATCATGCAATCTTATGTCGCCGGTACCTTAGATAAAGATGCCGCTTGTTCAGAGATTGAAACAAAATGGTTAGAATTGGAAGGAGCAGAGGATTGAAATTTACAGAAGGCTACTGGCTAAGAAGCGAAGATGCCAATGCAGTTTACGCTTCACAAGCTTATGATATTCAGGAAATCCCAGGGGGCATGAGAATTATCGCCCCCTGCAAGGTGATAGGTATAAGAGATGATACTTTAAACCTCCCTACACTTACAATTGAATTTACTTCTTCCGCAGAAAATATCATTGATGTGCGAAGCTATCATTATAAATCATATGAAACAAAAGAAGCTTTTTTTGAGAAAACACAGAAAAGCCAGAAAGTAAAGGTTAAAATTGATAGGAACGAAGCCGTCATGACCATTGGTTCCATAACCGTCCGCGTTAATCGAAAAGAATGGGGATATCAATTTGAAGCCGATGGTAAGGTGGTTACATCATGTGGTTTCCGCAACCTTGGTTATATGCAGTACAAAAAGAAAAAATCAAGCATGCTTCCAGGTGATGATTATATGTTGGCTGATTACAATCCTTACATGGTGACCGAATTATCTCTCCAACCGGGAGAATGTGTCTACGGTCTTGGGGAACGATTTACATCCTTTGTCAAAAACGGTCAAGTGGTAGAGACATGGAATGAAGATGGAGGAACTTCTTCCCAGATTTCTTACAAATGTGTTCCCTTTTATATGACAAATAAGGGATATGGCATCTTTGTAGACCATACAGACCATGTGTCTTTTGAGATTGCCAGTGAAAAAGTTGAATATGTAGGTTTTTCTGTTCCCGGAGAAGAATTGAGATATCATTTTGTTTATGGCCCTTCCCCTAAAGAAATTCTTAGTACCTACACAGGACTCACAGGAAGACCGGCATTATCTCCGGCCTGGTCCTTTGGTCTATGGCTGTCAACCTCCTTTACAACAAACTATGATGAGGAAACTACAAGTTCCTTTATACAAGGAATGCTAGACCGCGATATTCCCCTTAGTGTATTTCATTTTGATTGTTTTTGGATGAAGGAATTTCACTGGTGCGATTTTGAATGGGACAACAGAGTATTTCCGGATGTTAAAGGGATGCTCCAAAGATACAAGGAAAAAGGATTGAAGATTTCTCTTTGGATTAATCCATATATCGCACAGGGCGGCAAATTTTTCGACGAAGGTGCAAAGAAAGGTTATCTATTAAAGCGAAAAGATGGAAAAGGAATCAAGCAAGTTGACTCCTGGCAGGCCGGAATGGGCTTAGTCGATTTCACAAATCCTGATGCCTGTAAATGGTATACTGATAAGCTAAAAACACTATTGGATTTAGGCGTTGACTGTTTTAAAACGGATTTTGGGGAAAGAATTCCCATTGATGTAACGTATTACGATGGTTCAAATCCAAGTTCCATGCATAACTATTATACTTATTTATATAATAAATGTGTGTTTAGTTTATTGAAAAGGGAAAAAGGTGAGAAAGAAGCCATTGTATTTGCCAGAAGTGCAACCACAGGCTCCCAGCAATTTCCCGTACATTGGAGCGGAGATTCTTCTGCAAGCTATCCGTCAATGGCAGAAACACTTCGGGGTGGATTGTCTTTTGCCATGTCAGGATTTTCTTTTTGGAGTCATGATATCTCTGGTTTCGAGCAGACCGCATCACCAGATTTATATAAACGTTGGACAGCCTTTGGATTATTATCGACACATAGCAGATTACATGGTTCCACCAGCTATAGAGTTCCTTGGCTCTTTGATGAGGAATCAACTGGTGTCGTAAAATTCTTTACCCATTTGAAATGTAAGCTGATGCCCTATATTTATAGAATGGCGATGATTTCCAGAGATAATGGGGTCCCTGTCATGCGTCCTATGATTCTTGAATTTCCTGAAGATATGGCCGTCAATTATCTGGATATGCAATATATGCTTGGAGATAGCTTATTAGTCGCACCTATATTTAATGAAAGCAGTGAAGTCGATTATTACCTCCCGGATGGAATGTGGACAGATTTATTGACCGGAGAAGTAAAAGAAGGCGGACGTTGGCACCATGGAATTTATGATTACTATGCATTACCACTATATGTTAGACCTAATACGCTCTTAGCAACAGGAGCCAATGAAACTAAACCTGATTATCATTATAGCAAAGGGGTTACTATTCATTTATATCAATTGGAAGACGGTAATGAAGCTATCTGTGAAGTTCCTGATACAGAAGGAAATATTGATTTTAGGGCATCTGCAAAGCGTAATGGCAATATCATTATTTTAGAATTTTCAAAATTGCCGGAAGATTTAAGTCTTGTTCTACATGGAATCGTTCAGATAGAGACTGTCATAGGCGCTGCATACGAAAAAACCGAAGATGGATGTGTGATGACTCCCGCTTCTACTGAAATTAAAATTGTTTTATAATTTAACACCGGTCAGGACAGCAAAAAGGGTGAAAAGGAGAAAACATCATGAATATTGTATATATACATACCCACGATAGTGGACGTTATCTGGAGCCTTATGGTCACGCAGTTCCTACTCCCAATCTCATGAAATTCGCCAGAGAATCCACCCTGTTCCGTCACTGCTACTGTGCCGGACCGACCTGTTCTCCCAGCAGAGCGGCACTCCTGACCGGAACATGGCCACATGTAAATGGCATGACAGGGCTTGCTCATTTCTGCAGTTTCTCTCTCAATGACTACAATATGCATCTTGCCAGATACCTTAAAACACAAGGATATGAAACTGTTCTTGACGGCATTCAGCACGAAGCCGGTGATTCCAACGACATTGGCTATAGCCAAATTTTACATGATACATGGGGAACCGATATGTATATTCCCAATATAGAAGAAACTGATACAAAAACTGCCAGACTGGCAGCAGAATATCTTCAAAATCAGAAGGGGAAAGACGGGCGTTTTTTCTTGTCCGTGGGATTTTTCTGTACCCACAGGGAGTTTCCCGCCGATAACGGAAAAGTTCACCAAGAATACATCATACCCCCAGCTACACTCTTCGACTGCAAAACCAATCGAGAAGACATGGCCGGCTATATCCGTAGTGCCGCCATCGCCGACCGTTGTATCGGAATTGTGCTAGATGCAATCAAAGAATCGAAATTGGAAGAGGATACAGTCATTGTCTTTACCACCGACCACGGCATTGCCTTCCCCCATATGAAGTGCAGCCTGTATGACACCGGCATCGGTGTGGCACTGATGATAAAGTACCCCGGCAACCCTATGGCCGGAACCGCAACGGATGCCTTGGTCTCGCAAATTGATTTGTTCCCGACGCTCTGTGACCTCTGTGGACTGGAGAAACCGGACTGGCTGCAAGGCATCTCGTTAAAGGCTATCTTTCAGAGTAAAACGCATAACGTCAATAAGCAGATTTTCTCCGAAGTGACCTATCATGCTTCCTATGAGCCAATGCGCTGCATCCGCACCGAAAGATATAAGCTGATTCGCCGATATGACTATCATTTGGGGATTGTTCCGGCAAACATAGATGACGGGCAAAGCAAGCGCTTCTTAGTGGAGAATGGGCTGATGAGGCATCCCGTATCTCGTGAGATGCTATTCGACTTGTATCTCGACCCGATGGAAAGGGATAACCTGGTGGGAGATAGTGCATATCTCGAAATATACAATGATCTTTCCGCCAGACTTTCTAAATGGATGGTGGACACGAAGGATCCTTTAATTGGTGTATTGCATCGAGTTCCTGCACCTGAGGATGCGACGATCCTTCAATTAAGCTGCCTTCATCCGGGAGATAATAGGTATGAGAAGCATTCCGAAACTAATCATTAATGAAACCGTATACAAACAAAAATCATCAGACTCTTGAAAACTCTATCGATTTATAGTATAATACGTTCATGCGGATATAGTTCATTGGTAGAACACCAGCTTCCCAAGCTGGGGAGGCGGGTCCGATTCCCGTTATCCGCTGTTTTTGTTGGAAATATAAAGAGTGTAGGCACATCAATGATAATCACTTTATATGTCAAAAATATGCCATACACCACTTTCATTAATTGAACAATCCCGATAGCTTCTGCATTTCTTCCGCTTTTGTATTTGGCAGCACATGGCTGTACAAATCCATTGTCATGGCTAATGCGGTGTGATTTTTTCAAACTCAATTATCTGCATCATTATTTTATCTACAATCTTTTTCATCTCTACTCTTATAGCACTTAGCAACATTGCCCCGCCTGTATCATAAGTGAAAACAATATTCTTTAAATAATCTTCTATTTTTCACTTGTCGCCTAATAAGATGATGTTTTGAACCCGATTTTTTTATTTCAATAATTGCTCAACATTGTCTAACATGGGTATATCTCTTATGCCTTTTGATGTTTTTGGACTGTCTTTTCCCCAAATAATATCAATAATGTATGACATTTATTCTTGAATTTGATTAACAGATATGCTAAAATGAACATAGAAAAGGAACAACCGCCCGCAAAGTGGTTGACCTAGTTAACAAGTTGCAATTCTTTAGAATCGCCCCTGACTCGGCCAAAGTACAAGGGGCGTTTCTTTATGTATTAATGACTAATCAAATATATGAACGTCAGTAATGCAAGGATGAACATTCCAAAAGACATTATGTCCTTAAAATCGAAATTCTTCATCGGCATCACCTCCAATCCATTTGGAAGGAGGTCAACGCACCCTGTACATGGTGTTCCTTGAAAATTATTCTAACATGGATATTGTGTCATATCAATAATAATTTTGATAGTCCATACTTGCATTTTGTGAAGTATATTTCATTAATATTGCATTTTGTAAAAATCCACCATCTGAATGTTGACAGTCAAAGTTTAAATGCCGTATTTACTCCTCTTCACAGGCATTATTCTCATCTCAAAAATCTGCATATTAGCATTAAAGTGATTGCCATTTCAGCAGGATTATCCATTTCTTGTATATCGCCAAGTTCTTTCCTTACGTAAATTCCTCTGAAAAGAAAGATTCTTTTTAGTTACCAACATTTCTAATACATTTCTCGTATTTGGATTGTTCCATTCAGAAGGCATCTGCAAGAGAATTTCTGATATAACACATTCTCCTGACTGCTCAATGTAGGCCTTATTAGAAGACCAAATCAAATAACCATTATACTTAATGCAATCAAATTTTAATGGCTTTCCGACAAATTTAAAATGATTTGATGAAACGATTACCCTGGTAAAAAGAATGGGTAATTTATCAATCAAGCTATCCACCGTTTCCTTTTCAAGATAGACTTTATATAAATTGACTAAATTAAGATTTGAATTAGCATAAGCAATGCATTTTACAGTGTAAAAACAGACAAGTCTGCAAGATGCAGAAACATGATGACTTTCATTCGGCATTATGTATTTATTCTTACAAAGCCATTTAAAAAATGCAACGGAATATTTAAAATGATATTTTTTCAAAAAATCCGATTTCAATCGAGACAGTGTAAACAGCCCTTTTCTGTATGCATTATGCGCATTTTCACTCATTGATCTACCTATGTATGCCATAATTTCTCCTCCCAGTATAATAATAAATTATACTAAACGTGATTATCCTTGACAAGAATCAATAAGTGAAGTATATATATTACACTTTAAAAGCAAAGCGCATTCAGACCTTTAAGTAGTACTTGACAAAACCAATCCAAAATCCTTATAATATGATTTAACAACTATATTTAATAGAAATCAGGAGAAGCTATGTTTATAACAAAAGAAAGTGATTATGGTATCCGGATCATACGCACATTATCACATGGTGACAAGATGACCGTGAGAGATATTTGTGCCGAAGAACATGTGCCGCATCAATATGCCTATAAAATTTTAAAGAAATTAGAAAAAAGCGGCTTGGTTGAGAGCTTCCGAGGTGCTCATGGCGGATATGCTCTAAGTAAAAGTCTTAAAAATATCACCATGTATGATATTATCACTGCTATTGAACCCGAATTGAATATTATTGACTGTATAAATCCAGATGATAATTGCATACATAAAACCGGTGACAAGATTTGCAAAGTACATCAAGAGCTTTGTAGAGTGCAGAGTTCACTTTTCAAAAACCTTAAAGAAAAATCAATAGAGGAAATACTCTTTAACTAACTTTTGTTAATTTGTTTCTTAATATATCTCAATATAGTACACACCTTACCCTCAGTTGATTTTATCGGCTGAGGGTATTATCATTGTAAATCCAGCGCTTAGAATAAGTTTCTAAAATCATTCTTGACAAATTCTCTCAACATTGTTTATACTATACATATAGTATTGTATCCTCAGTTGACACCTTTATTGGGAGGCTCTATAATCATTTCGCTTCTACAACTTATCCTCCATTGACAATGGGGGTATAGAAACGAAAATACAAACAAATAAAAAGGAGGCAAAAGCATGTATTTCAAGACATCGCAGCAGCATGAAGAATTTCGTGCCAAAATCAGGGAATTTGCAGAAACAGAAATTAAGCCTATCGCATCGACGCTGGATCAGGAAAATCAATTTCCCGATGAAATTATCCGGAAAATGGGTGAACTTGACCTGATGGGTATCCCCTATCCAAAAGAATATGGGGGCGCGGGCCTGGATGTGATTAGCTATGCCATTGCTGTTGAAGAATTATCCAGAGTTGACGGCGGCGTTGGTGTTATTTTATCAGCCCATATTTCTCTGGGTTCTTATCCGCTCATGGCATTTGGAACCGAAAAACAAAAGAAGAAATATCTTATTCCCTTGGCAAAAGGGGAAAAACTAGGCGCATTCGGTCTGACTGAGTCTGAAGCCGGAAGTGATGCCGGAGGTACCGAGACAACCGCTGAATTGGACGGGGATAATTACATTCTCAATGGCAATAAAATTTTTATCACTAATGCGCCTAAAGCAGATATCTATATCGTCTTTGCCGTAACCACTCCGGACATAGGTACACGCGGCATCAGTGCTTTTATTGTCGAAAAGGATCAGGAAGGCTTCACCTTTGGAGAACATTACGATAAGCTTGGCATTCGTTCCTCCTCTACGGCAGAACTGGTTTTCGATAATGTAAAAGTTCCTAAAGAGAATCTGCTGGGTAAAGAGGGGCAAGGTTTTCAGATTGCAATGACGACACTGGATGGCGGCCGAATCGGCATCGCATCTCAGGCACTTGGTATCGCTCAGGGGGCTTATGAAAGTGCATTGGAATACGCCAAAGACAGAGAACAATTCGGAAAACCAATCGCCTATCAGCAGACGATTTCATTTAAGCTGGCCGATATGGCCACCAAGCTCCGGGCCTGCCGATTACTCATATATAGCGCGGCCGGACTGAAAGAAGACCACGAACCTTATGGTATGGAAGCCGCCATGGCTAAACAGTATACCTCTGACAGATGCTTAGAAATTGTCAATGATGCTTTGCAGATATATGGCGGTGCCGGTTACATAAAGGGTGTTGACGTAGAACGTTTCTATCGTGATGCCAAAATATGTACCATTTATGAAGGTACTAATGAAATTCAGCGCGTCGTTATCGCTTCACATATTATCGGCAGAGAGCCAAAGAGGCAGGTTCGCACTGGTAAAAAAGGACCGATAACCGGTACCCGCAAGAAAATGATCTGGAAAGATGGTACTGCCGCTGAGAATGTTGCCGAATTAGTAGCTGCACTTAAAAAAGACGGCTACGACTTTACAGTTGGTATTCCTCTGGATACCCCCATCAGCCAGGCAGAAAGAGTTGTCAGTGCCGGCAAAGGTATTGGCGTGAAAGAAAACATGAAGTTAATAGAAGATTTGGCACTTCAGGCAGGTGCGGCCGTTGGCTCTTCCCGTCCGGTCGCAGAGACACTTAAGTATGTCCCACTGAGCCGATATGTGGGCATGTCCGGCCAAAAATTCAAAGGGAATCTATATATTGCCTGCGGCATTTCCGGTGCCGGTCAACATCTAAAGGGAATTAAAGATGCTGCCACAATTATTGCCATTAACAATAACCCAAATGCTAAGATTTTCAAAAATGCTGATTATGGTATTGTTGGCGATATAGAAGAGATTCTACCGCTTCTTACTGCCGCCCTTGATAATGGCAAATCCAAGAAAGCGGCTCCGCCGATGAAGAAAATGAAACGTGCAAAACCCAAGAAAGTGGCTCCGTCATATAAGCTATATGTCTGCTGCGGCTGCGGCAGTGAATACAATCCTTCTTTAGGTGATCCCGAAGGAGAGATTGCTCCCGGAACCTTATTTGAAAAATTGCCTGATGAATGGACTTGCCCTGAATGCGGTGAATCGAAAGATATGTATATTGAATCGTAATAAAATCAAAGGAGGACACTTAATATGTATACAGTCAGAAACGTAACTGATGACCTCTACTGGGTAGGCGGCAATGATCATCGTCTTGCTTTATTTGAGAATGTTCACCCTATTCCCTCTGGAGTTTCTTATAACTCATATCTTTTATTAGATGAGAAAACTGTATTATTT
>Ga0153983_1000072_pt1 | contig 22622 bp, 23 predicted proteins | sample TSGA067MetaG_FD_104693 | JGI IMG/M metagenome (GOLD analysis project Ga0153983, IMG submission 104693) | Attine ant fungus gardens microbial communities from Georgia, USA - TSGA067 MetaG | ecosystem: Host-associated > Fungi > Mycelium > Unclassified | place: USA: Georgia, Alexander Wildlife... | reverse complement strand
CCCCAGCAGCTCAACCCTGCAGCTTGGGTGTAGTCAGTAGTGTACCACTATGTAACTCACCCACCGCGTCTTAGCACTTGTTTGCTTGTTGCGGTATACAAATACAGAACTCTCTCTCTCTCTGTAAACAGTCCACGTGAGCTAAGGCGACCCACTTTATTTTATGGCTCACTTTGCTGGGATATCAGAGCACTCAGCCTTTGACATAGAACCCTTTTGGGATATACAAGGAATAAAAATAGAGTAATGCTTGCCTGCTTGGATCACGTCTAACGTCTGTTTGTAGCCCAGGTGAAGTGCCATGCAGCTGTCAACTTGTCACAGGTCACACTATTTAGCATTTTGAAATCATCTAGAGAGTTTGATACAGACTCCTACACCAAGTAACAGAGATAAGATGGAACTAGCAGAGATATAGCTCTACAAGATATTGGTAGTCCAAGCACAGCAGGATTATCAAGACCATGATATCATCTGTTGTCTGGGAGAGGCAATAACAGTCATTCAGAATGTAACCAAGTTGCAAAGACCACAGGGAAAAGAGAGAGAGAGCTGTTATTGATGAACCTTCATCTGAATTCACTAATGGGGGCTTTGGGTTCAGCAGTTATATTCCAGTCCAACATGAGGTAAACATGTGACATACCTTTCAGTTGACCTCTGCCTGATCGGTTGATAGCTACTTGTCTGCCGTGTTACCCACTGCGTCTCACATGGTGCACATTGTCGCCCCATCAATTGGAATGTCAAATCGTGTCAGTACTGTCAAGTCATTTAGACTTGTCACACTGCACTAATTGCTGTCGTCGCATCCAATGGCCTACTCATCCATGGAAAATTGGTATCACCCAATACTCATACAGCACATTTATGGAGAGATGTGGTAATATTATCACATATCAGGTTGTCGTTAAGCTGATTTATTCTTCATTCTAGTCCAGAGAGGAAGTCTCCTTACCCACAACAATTGACATAAAACCAGAGATTGCGGATTAGGAGGAGGAGGAAAGAGAGGGTACTGGAGTGGCGATAGGAGCTGATGATCATGGTATAGATTATCTAGGTGCGTTTTCTACTAATTTCTTTCTTTCATCACTAAAGCCATCTGTTAGGGTATCAAACAACATACTCATCCCTTCATATGCTTGTCTGCATCTTTGCTGCTTGGCTGCATCTTACATGTGGAGTAAGCTGGAATACAACTGCTCTAGTTCTCAAGTTTATTGATATTGTCTTAAATGCTGTTAACACAGTTGCTGATACACCATCCCACCCATTGGATGCCTCATGTCTGATGGCTTCTGATCAATCAAATCACTCCTTTTTGCTTCTGCGTAATGTTCATACTGCTATAAGAGCCTTGTCTATTGAGTCTCAAATCATATGATATATGCTGTCCTAAATGCTTTTGCCATTATCCACTCGAGGAGATTGCTGAAGCTTGTACCCAGTGTGAGACTCCAGCAAGTCATGTGAAGAATAATTGTGGTCTACCTATAGTGGCTGATGCAGCAAAATAAATTGTGTGCAGGGGAAAAGAAGGCAAGACAGAAAGAATTAAACTGTAACTGCATTCCTATTTGTATATGTAAATATCCGAAGCAAATGCTCCAGCAGATGGAGTTTCCAAGATACTTCAATGTCATTCCATAACAAGGATGTCACTCTGCGACAGTGGCTCAAAACTTGTCTCTTGGCAGCTTTATGATGTATAGATTTTCAGCTCATGGTTTGAGAGCTTCCTTTCTTGAAGACCTTATTGATCAATGCTATGAGCACCAGCCCTCAGTAATGTGCAATATTTGGGATAGTCCAGCCTGGTAACTTTTTACAGCTATCATCATCAGTTATTCTGCCAGAAAAATAGGCCTCAAATTGAGAGGTAAGAGCAGTGTAAGGTATTGGTAGAACAGAATTGATATTAATTAAACCATAAAATGCAGACATGTTCTGGCTAGTTGGTGGAAGCTAATATAGATCTTGTTGAGTGATGAGGCATTACAGGTGGAGATCCAGGCTGTGTATTATGCTCAAAGTCAAACATTATTATTAGCAGACTCAATACATATATGTACCTTTGCTAGGGACCCAAGTGCACTTGTGTATCAACCAACTATTGTTGCAACTCCTTAGCCTGATTCTCAAGCAGTGCTTCTCAAGCCTCAAGTATAGCTTGCCTTCTCAATGGCTAACTACTGCTGAACAGCTTTCTCCATCTCTAACATCCAGACCTGAAGCAAATTCTCTAGCATTAATTAAAGCTAGTTCTTTTATTCTGTATCCTTCTTTAGTAGGTGTGGTATTTCCTGTTATTTGGCAAGGTTCTGGACTCTTCACATGAGGCTCTTTCTTTTCTAGCTGGGCTTGTTAAATATGTCCTCTGTGGACTATTATTTTGTCTCTTTTTCTCTCATCATTATCTTCTTGTAGTGACTTAGCCTAGATGACTTAATCACCCTCCAAGTCTGAGTTGACAAGGGGAACTCAATGGAGTTCCCATTAGATTTTCTATACTACTAATACAACTACTACATGGTCTGTGCACTGTTTTCCACACCCATCATGTGACATCACCCTGTGACTTCCTATTTCATGTGACTGTGACTGTGTGACACTCATGACATGACACTTTCCCACACTCCTTCCTGTGTAGTAAGTCCAGAAGAAAAAGAAAAAGAAAAGAAAAGAAATATAAATAATAACTTAGCTGTTTTGCTAAGTCATAACACTTTTGATTGATTAGTAAGCAATGAGTATGTCTGCCAGTGCAGACTTTTCTTATACCTCAGTTCTGCATACTACAGACTGAGGTAAACACTTTTATTATTCTATTTTATATATCATGCTTATGTACTTAGACTTAGTGTTCAAATAGGTATATCAATTGACTTAGTTCTGCACACTATAGACTGAGACTTAGTGTTCTGATAGTGTAAGGGCGACCGGAGTGGAAGACTCCAGGAGATTCCTCAGATTAAATTATGCTGTAGCATATGTTACAACTCACCTCCAGGAGATTCCTCAGAGAATTAGATGAGGCTCCTGGAGGGAATAATCTACAATATATATACTAAAATGTCCATTCTTTGGTAACCAGGGGCTGCACAATGAAATTAGGTTGGGAGGCAATGGGCTCCGGAGTCATGTGTGAGGGGTCCCCTTACAGATAGCTTTTGTCAATCTTTATCTGCTGGTTCTTGAGTGGTGGCCTATTGGGTATAGTGACCTTATGTCTCCTGGTATACTGCTACTTAGTTAGGTAACTACTTTAACTGATGATGTCAGAGAGCCAACTCCAAGCTGGAATTAAGCCAACTGCTCTTTATCAGCGTTTGACAAAGAAAACTCAATAGAGTTCCTATTGGATTCTATACACTATTTATACATGTAGAGTAACCCTAACCCTGTTCTTTTATTCCACGCTTCCCTATGAGTCAACTTGCTCCTGCGCGTCCATTGATATTACAAACTAAAAGAAAAGAAAAAGAAAAAAAAAACAATATTCAAAAATAAAAGAAAAGAAAAGAAAAAGGAAAAAGAAATGATGACTTAGCTGATTTGCCAAGTCATGACACTGCCCCTCTCTCAAGTTTCCTCGTCCTGAGGAATTTTTCTACAACTCATAATATGGGTTAACCATGTTGCCCATCTTGTCGTCGTCTTCTTCTGTCCACTCTCGTATCCCCAATTTTTCTTCTTCAACTTTGACTTCTTCCAGGATCGTCTTCATCGTCTCTTTTCTCACTGGTTTCTTCCCCTTCCATCATCTCCAACTTCTCTCTAATCTTCCCCAATATTCTTGTATCTCTTGTCTGACCACCTGTATAATTGTCTTGCCATGAATCTCCCTGGCAATTCTCCCTGTTGGAACGTCCTTTCTTTGTGCTCTTGTTGCACCACATCTTCCTGATCTCGTTGGTATTCCCTCTCAAATTCTTTGATTGCTTCTTGCGCATTCTTCAAATTCTCTCTCCCTTCCCATGTATCGGACTCTGCCGTAAATCCTTTCCACTGCACTAGATACTTGTCCTTTCCTCTAATTCATCATTTATTCAATATTTTCTCCACCTCCCACTCTTCCTCTCCCTTGATTATGACTGGAGCTGGTTGCTCCTTCCTCTGCCCTTCTACTTGTCCTATGTATCTATGTATTCTACTGACATTTACTACTGGGTGTACCTTTACTGTGCTAGGCAACTCCAATTCTACTGCGTTCAAAGATATGACTTTCTTAATCTTGTAGAGGCCAACAAATCTCTCTGTTAGCTTCTCTGTCCTCCTTCTGACCATTTGGTACTTCAAATCCTTGGTACTGAGCATGACCAAGTCTCCTACTTTGTACTCTTCTATGTCCAATCTCTTCTTGTCGGCATACATCTTCATATCTGCTTGCACTTTTCCTAGTGCCACTTTTGCCTCCTCCTGTATCTCTTTCATCTTTTTGATAAACTTTTCTGCTCCTGCATACTTCCCCTTCTTTCTCTCTTCCAACCCCATTCTTGGATCTTGTCTGTAATTTGCTTTAAACGGTGACGTTTTTGTACTCGAGTGTACCTTGTTGTTATAGGCAAACTCTGCTGTTCCCAACCATTCTGGCCATTGTTCTTGCCTATAGTTGATGAACATCCTCAGGTATTGCTCTAGTTCTTGATTCACCCTTTCTGTCTGTCTGTTTGTTTGGGGGTGAAATGCCGTTGACAATTTACTCCTGATTCCCAACATATGCCATAGGACCACAAGCTTGACTCTGCTGGTTCTTGAGTGATTGGCCTATCATTGGTAGCGACCTTATGTCCCCGGGTATACTGCTATGTAGTTAGGTAGCTAGCTTTTTGGTAGTGAAGTCCTCTGTGCCTTCTCTACTGCCTAGCAGGCAATTCTATCTTAGTTCTGTTTTTGGGGTGTGAAGTTGCAAAATTTGTTTAATTTTAGGCCTGAATATATTTCAGACCTCATAGCGAGACATCATATAACTTGTTATTCATTAATATTTTAACTTATCATACCTTAAATAGGTCCCTTCATTCCATCTACTCCTCTTCTATTCTAGATCATACTATCTCATATATTTAAGGACTACTATCATGGAATAAAGGGAGAAAGTTGCTTCTCTTTCTTTACTATCATTAAATACCTCATACTTAAGTTATCTAGGTGAGTAGTATGGTGTGATTGATCATTGCACTATGCTCGCTAGCACCTTTCTACAGGTTATGGGCCCTACAGGGCTTATACTGTGCAATTGTTGCAGCCATAGGTGTAACCTTCTGCTATCATAAGTACATAATACCCTGTGCTCACCTGAATTTTATAATAGAATGCTAACCTATCATCTATCCTTGTTATCTAGGATATGTCCTCCAAAACGCTTAGCTTACTTTGCACATTCAATAGTCAAAATTTTACTAAATGGGATGCCACTGTATGCCATGTTGTTAATGCTATGGGCTACTGAATGGCACTTGGCATCAAACCTTCTCCAGTGATTGCTAACAATGTCAAGACAGAGGAATCTTGTAGAGCAAAAAAGAATTGGGATAACCAAAACTCTCAGGCATATGGTAATCTCATGCTGTGCATTTTCTCTGATATTAGGAACCTTGCTGTAAAAGCAAGGATAGATATCACAAAGAATTTGTTAGACTGGCTAAAGACACAGTATAGGACCACCAGCATTTCTGCTACCTATACTGACATAGTTATTGTTGACAAACTTCAAGTTCTAGGAGATTGTGACCCTATGCCTATAATTGACAAACTTCTAGCTCTTTTTATGCGATTAGAAGATAACAAGCTGGTCTATACAAAAGCAGTCTGAACAATGACCCTTTTATCAAAATTACCTTTATAAATGAAGAAAATCACATTCTATAATCAAAAAACAATCAATGCGATGACCCTTATCTTTGCAACAATCCATAATGATGCAATAATGAACTGGCAACAGTGCTCTTCCAAAGAAAAGCAAAGGAACCCTCAAGGTCTCAATACAAAGAAACTGTCCAATATACAGTGCAAAGGCAAGGATTTTGTTTTTTAGCAGTAGCACCAAGCACAGCAGTACCAAGGATCTAGTAGACCACATGGTAAACATGGTGGCCAGTATCGAAATAAAGCAAAGAAGCAGAATGGGCATCAATGCCTGCTTGTGCATACTGTGCAACTCTTTAACTCAACCCTTATTATGATGATCCCAGCTTACATAGTTGGCTGCCAGTGCAAGATATGTTTAGGATACTCCCAGCACTTCAGTGTGTTTATTGATACAGTGAGTTCACAAACTCTCAATGCTATGGCTAACATACAGCCTGAGACCACTGGTTTCCCTCTTTTTTCCTAGAAAGACCCTCTACCAGATCTTTTTACAAAGTGCACCTGCAACCTTGATGCTGCTTCAGTGCATACAAGTTGTCCTCAGTCTCCTACTCTGTTTATTGCTCCTACTAAGGACAGTTTAGAGACTAATGCCTCTACTAATACTTTGGACCACCCTGCAAAACAGACCTGTCTTGTGAAGTTCACAGATGAGTATAACAACTCAAATTCCTTAGTATCTTGCATTGGAGAAAGAACACTCTGGGAAGAGGGGTCAGACACTATTTCTCTTGGCTCCTTGCCCTTAGAGGAATCTAAAACAGATACTTTCCCTATAACCCTAAAAAATATAAGTGCAGACAATGCCTTCTTTGCTGATAATGGCATTGGGTGCATCACCTTATACTCTGAGTGTGAGCTCACTGATAAAACACCTGCAGTTTCAACCCACTTGACTTTAGCTTCAAGATACAGTAGTGTATTCTGTAATACTATCCATGTCTTACTGAATACATGAATAAATGTATGCAAGCATGGACTTGCATACTCTTCTTGTCAGTCTTACAAGGGAAAGCACAAACCTGCCACTATAACCCCCTTCTGGGTCTTAGATTTAGGAGCCTTATTGCACTTTACAGGAGAAATGAGTGATTTTGAAAATTTTGAAATACTGCATATTCCACTTCCAATACAAACAGCCAATGGATCTACATACATCACAGGAAAAGGAGCCATCACTCTGAGGCACCTGAATGTACAAAAGAATGTGGTGGAAACCACAATAAATAATGTATTCTTCTGTGATAACCTAACATGTAAGGGAACATCTAGGGTATCGCTTAGTAAGTCTGGTGAGCTCATATCTACTAAGAGTTCTATATCTATTTGTATTGTATTCTCATTGTTCCTAGCTTCTTCTGTCTGTATTATGTGGTATGATGCCTTCTATTCTATTTAAGGACAACTGTGATTATAGATCCATGCACATGTGACTGCCCATGAGATCATCTAGTATAGACTATATATACTAGCAGAGTGTTGTAGATGTACTTCACTTGAATCTCAAACTAGCTTCCAGGACTATCCATTAGCTTAAGAGTGATCACCTCTGAGTAGTTCCCTAACATAACATGTCGGCTGTTATCTTTGGGAGCCTTCCTGCAAAATGGACTTATTATCTCAGGAATAAGAGACCTTGTAACAATTTAAATCCATAACGGTGCAAACTTTATGATTTTCCAACTAAGAATGTCAAATGATACCATATATGTGCTGCAAATACTGGACTGGCTCTCCTAGCATTAAAATGTACACCCTGTAATGATGGTAGATTTTGAGACCATACATTGCTGCTTTGGTCACCCTTCTAGAGAAGCACTAAAGTACACAAGAAAACATACTGAAAACTTTCCAGAGATAAACATATCTTCTAATGACCCTATCTGCCCAGGTTGTGCACAAGAGAAGATGTTGAACTGACACTTCCCTGTATCTGCTCATTATGCTCTCCAACTGTTTTAGTTAATCCACTCCCCTTTTCAGTTAATCCACTCCAACCTCAAATCTTTCCCTACTGAAAGTTACTATTGGCAAAAATACCTAATAACATTCTATGATGATTATACCTCATATGCGTGGATTTCAGCACTCACAAGTAAAGACAAAGCCATCCATGCAACATACCATTTCCTGGCCTTCATAGAAACACAATACAATGCTATAGTATAGCAGTAGATGTCAAATAGTGATGGGGAATACAAATCGGCAGCATTTGATGAATTGCTAAAGAACAAAGGGATTAGAATCCTCCAGAGCATTCCTTGTACTCTGTAGTAGAATAGACATGCAGAATGGTTTATGAGAACTCTGTCAGACAAAGCTAAGAGTATGCGCTTTGATGCATGCTTACCTGAAAGTTGGTGGAACTTTACATTCTACCATAGATACTATGTCTACAACCAAACCCCTCAAATTCAACTGAATTGGCATACCCCCTTCAAGATACTTGAGGGGTGTCAGCAGCTAAAGTCCGATAACTGGAATTAAGCCAACTGTCTCTTTGTTCAGCATTTGACAAAGAGAACTCGATAGAGTTCTCACTTGATTCTGTACACTATTTATACAACAGGAGTAACCCTAACCCTGCACTAAGTCCCACGCTTCCCTATGAGTCAACTTGCTCTTGTGCATCCATTGATATTACAAATTAAAAGAAAAGAAAAACAATATTCAAAAATAAAAGAAAGAAAAAGAAAAGAAAAAGAAATAATGACTTAGCCAATTTGCCAAGTCATGACAAGGGGGAGAAACCAAACATTGAGAAACTCCAAGTTTTTGGCTGTAGTGCATATGTTCATATCCCACAGGTAGTGTACAAGGACAAAATGAGTCCTAAATCAGAACTAATAATATACATTGGTATCGCATTAGAAGGGCATGGAAATATTTTCATGTGCTCACCTGGAAATATTGTATTCACTGCTGTACATACAGAATTTATTGAAAAATTGTTTCTCTGCTGTACTATGAGAAATAGACAGCAATGAAGACTACTAGACAGCAACAACCAAATACCACCTCCTCCAAGAAACCCTTTAGAGCTTGAAGACAATGATCTGATCAATTGTCTATTCTCCCATTCTTCACAACCTTTGCACATCAATGAAAATGAAGCTGCTGATGACAATCAGCAGATGCAGCCCCCTGTAGCTCCTCTATGTCAGCCTCGCTTGAATCGGGATGAGAATGAGCTACCACAAGTAGAGAATAATGATCACCTACTGAGGCAAAACCCTCTATGAGCAAGAAGAGTACCATGTTGGCCAGGGAATGTCTATGAGGAAGATCAGCACCCCATAGACACAATCAAAGATTTGGGAAAAAAGAGAAAGAAAAATCAGGAACGCACCTAACAAGAAACCCCAAATGCATCAGGAGAGCAGTCAAGACATCCCAGTTTTAGTTATGCTCACCAGGACCAATGTTCCACTGTTCCCGACATAACCTCAAAAAGTAACACCTCACTCTCAACCCCTGGTAACGAAAATCAACCAAATGACGTCAATGAGGATGATTTGGTATAACTATGCTGTGAAGGAGAAGTACAGCTATTAGACTATCTTCTCAAATTTGTGCACTCGCCAGATAATGCAGCCAAGGATGATACACAAGGGCCTGACTGTTAGAGCAAACTACTCAAGGCAATCTTAACCCTAGAGCTAGGTGGTAGTCCCAAAAGCAAAGGTAATATTCGAGTGGAAATATATCTATTGACACAAGTAGTCTTATATACTAAAACTAATAGTCTGTGTACCATAGTCACATGCACACTAACTGATAATACCACTGTCCTAATTATAGATCATCAGGCACATTAAGGTGGACTTAAGAGAGAAAACTAGGAGAGTATGGAAGAGCATCTCATGAGTACTTAGAATAGCCCCTTAGGTGGGAGCTGTTCTTATGATCTAGGCTGTTCCCTAGGATATCTTCTTACACTGACCCCTCCAAAGTCTGGAAGTAACAGTATCAGGACATAGCACAAGGATCAGAAAATTTGTAAAGAATTTGAACATATCTACCTAGAGGAATTGGAAGCCTTATGGCACAGAGGCACATTTGAAAAGATAGAAAGGCACTTTGTAATGAAGCAGCCTATAAAATGCCATTGGGTTTTCGACATGAAACCTTATGGGCAGAAAAAAGCTCACCTGGTTGTAAAAGGATTCTCTTAACACACTGGCATAGATTATACTGACATTTACTCACCTGTAGTATGTTTTGAAACTGTCAAACTCATGCTAGGACTTGCTACCCTAGAAAAATGGCATATCACAGGTCTTGATGTTTGAAATATATATCTCTATGGGAAGTTAGATGAAGAAATCTATATAGAGCAACCTGAGGATTTTACAAAAGACCCTAATATTGTCTTTAGACTTCAACAAGCTATCTATGGCCTAAAACAGGCAGGATTAGCTTGGTGGTGCCAACTGTTAAGACTCTAAACCTCACAGTTGAATATATGTTTCAACTTGAAGCTTATATCTAACACTTGATATTTTCACACTCCTCACTAGAGGATCCGGTTAAGGTTTTCAGTGAAGTTATATCGGAGGAGAGATGTCAACGAGACTTTGAGTAGTACCCTTGAGATTGTCCTAAGACAAGTAAGAGTACTGATTCCTCAGAGTATGATTTTACAAAGGGAATACAGAAAGAGAGAACTTGTCATTCCCTTCTCTTTCTGGTCTGTATTTATCTTAACTAGATGTAGTGACTACATTACAATGTGGTAATACTACTTGTAATTACTAGTGACTAGTTAAGTGACAGTCTAGTGATAGGGCAACTAAAGGTGACAAGTTGAGTCATTGTCTAATAATAGGTCAGTCCAATGTTGTCCCATTTAGATTGAGTTTACAGATAAAAAGAAATAGTCTGAGATTTCTCTGAAGAGTCCTATTCAGATGTCCTTTGTCCATTCTAGAATCCTTTAGACATTCAATGCATTACTGCATTGTAATGTCTTTGTTCAACAGCGTTATCATCTCATCTACTAGCCACTCATTGTCTGACCATGGTTGATAATAACCATAGTCCCACTTGATATTCATAACACCAACTGGACTCCTCTATGTGAGAACTAGGCTTTGAATGTCTGAAATCAGAAGCAGGTATTTTTCAATATAAGAAAGGCAACACTATCATTGCAGTTGTATATGTTGATGATACCTTCTTCTGTGGACCTAACAAAACCCTTCTTAATGAGATAAAAGTGAAATTCATGAGTAAATGGGAATGTAGGGACCTGGGAAATCTCTCTGAATTTTTGCAAATGAAGATTGCACAACATGATCAATGCATCTACATTGACCAAGCAGATTACCTAAAGAAAATTCTCTCATGCTTCCAGATGCAAAATGCACACTATGTCCCTACATCACTTTCTACTGGCTATCACCTTCAAAAGCATACTGACCCTGTTGATCATGTCCTCCAGAAGAAGTTTCAAATGCTTGTTGAATCCTTGCTTTATTTAATATTGGGAACACATCCAGATATTGCTTTTGCAATTACACAACTCGCATGGCACATAGCAAATCCCTCTAAGGATCATCTAGTCAAAGCATTATACATCTGCCAGTACCTAGCTAGAACTCAAAATTATGCCCTCGTCTACAAAGGGGACTCAAAGCTAGGAATATATGCATGTACTGACTCAGACTGGGCTTCAAACTCAGAGGACCAATGCTCACAGACAGGATATTACCTAATAATTGCAGGAGGAGTGTTCAGCTGGACCTTGAGAACTCAAAGGATGGTTGCATTGTCATCTACTGAAGCCAAATATATGGTACTGTCTGACTGTAGTTGACAATATATTTGGGTCAGGTCAATTCTGACTGAACTAGGATACAAATTCAGTCCTATACATATCAGTGGGAATAATTAGGGATCCATATTCATGGCAAGTAATCCTATCACAGAATCATGCAACAAACATATTGATGTCCAATATCATGCTATACAAGACTTTGTTACACAAGGAAAAGTAAAATTATTCTATCTTGAAGGCAACAAAAATCCAGCAGATATGTTTATAAAGAACCTAGGACAAGCAAAGTTCTGTAAATTTAGGGGACAACTCAGCCTCAAGTTATACTAGTGTACTGTTACATATGCAATCTATCTTGCTACATTACAATATTTTCACCTGTGCACACTCTTGTGCACTTGGCAAGGGAGAGTGTTATTCATTAATATTTTAACTTATCATACCTTAAATAGATCCCTTCATTTTATCTACTCCTCCTCCATTCTAGATTATACTATCTCATGTATTTAAGGACTACTATCATGGAATGAAGAGAGAGAGTCGCTTCCCTTCCTTTTACTATTATCAAACACCTTATACTTAAGTTATCTAGGTAAGTAGTATGGTGTGATTGACCACTGTGCTATGCTCGCTGGCACCTTTTTACATAACTTGGCTTGATCAGAAACTAGTTCCGATACAGACTAATTTTAGAGTTGGTCTTTTTCTGAGCGAGGATAGTGATGTTGTCAGCATAAAAAGGAGGTAGTCACAGAGAAGAACATAATGATTCAAAAATTCTAAGCTCAGTGCTTCCTATTATGTGTCAACGACCCAGTTTCTCCCTGAAATAGGGACCTAGGAGATAATTGGTGACTAAGAATAACTGTAATGATTTTCTACTATTTATGTCTACCCCATACATAACACATGTTTGTACATGTATATATGGTAGGCCCTTATAGCGTAGTATTCCTTAGTCTTGACCTGGTTATATATATCCTGAAATCCCTAACATAGGGTTCAAGATCATAACAACTGACACAAATTGCTTCTTTCACTCTTACCACCAACACTGTTGGTAGCACCTGAGTGTAGTTTAGCAAAAAACCCTTCCTACATTTGTCTTAAATAGTCTACTTAACAACATGAACTTTGATTCAACCAGTGTTAGGTCTGAAGATGATGCCTACAACATACAACACAGACGTTCGATGTTCTGAATAAGCACTGGAGGTCCACGTAGTACCTCTCCCTCCTCTATGGACAACTCGCTGCCATCTGAGGTAGACTACACTATAAGAGTTGCTTCAGAAAACAACATAGAAATGTCAATATTTGACCCTCTTGCACTGTCAAGCAACAATATCCAGTCATTCAACTTTACTCTTCCTCTGTCACAACCCCTTCATGTTGTCAACAAGTCTATATCTGATCCCATGTCTAACAGTCACTTGTCTATCTCATTGAAACCCTCCCCTCCCATGGTCATCCCATACGATGCCAATGTCCTGGCTGATTCTAGTCTGTAGGATGGCAACTTTACAGCTACTTCTGTTTTCAGCACGAATGAATTTCTCAGTAGCAATATACAAAACATCGCATGCTCCCTACACTACATGACTAACTTTCTCAAGCAAAGAAACCTCAAAGACCACAATGGCAACAACATTCCACAACTGGAATCATTTGGCGAATCAGCATGGACCTTCATTTTGGCTATCTTTGAATCAGGCTGGGATCAACTTCTCTCATCCAATGATATCACTATCAGAGATAACATTGCTGCTAACTTTGGAAAAATAAACTACCCCATTAAAGCACAAAAGGAATACCAAAACATTACCTCAGTTAAGAAAATACTATCTTCTATCCTGCTGTGAAGCCCAAAATATATTCAGGCCTAAAATTAACCAAATTTCACAAATTCACACCCCAAGAAGCAGAACTAAGATAGAATCACCTGCTAGGTAACAGAGAAGGCACAGAGAACTTCACTACCAAAAACTGGCTATCTAACTACATAGCAGTATACCCAGGGACATAAGGTCACTACCACCAACAGGCCAATCACTTGAGAACAAGCAGAGTCGAGCCCACAGCCCCATAGTGTCATTGCTGAGAAAAGCAGCTTAGTCAGGGAAAGGAAGCCTCATATAGAAAAGTCCAGAGAGATGCCCATCACAAGAAACAGGACCAGTGGCCTGGTAGGAAATAAGAATAGCTACAACATCACTCAATTAGTGATGGATAAGAATAGGATTGCATCAAAAACTGATCTACTACAATCAGAAATAAAGGAGTAACCAAGAGCCTCAGGGAGTAGTAGAAACAACTTCCAAAACTCCCTAGGTAGGAAAGGAAAGAGTCAGGTCCTGAGTTGCTGAGATAAGCCAAAGAGAGGGGGAGATCACTGTATGATTGGTGGTAGACAACTTGGTAACTCAGCAAGGGTAGAGCAGATCTGGCAAAACTAATAGGAAATAATTGAGAAAAGACAAAGAGGTGCAGGATTCTCTATCACTACTGGAACAATTGTTGTAATAATAGATTATGACTGGGTTTATTATTTTCTCTATTTTTTGTATATTTCTTTTGTATTTCTCTAAACCTATAAAAACCCCCACTTAGTAGGAAGAGAGCAAGCAATCTTGGTTGCCTCTTTCCTCTATTTGGGTTTTCAAAGTGGAAATCTATTTTTAGAGTGATCAGATCAGTGATTAAGTTGCTTTGACTCAAGACTGAGTCAAACCAAAGAGACTACAGGACAAGTAATTTAGCTGTAGGGACAACATTATAGGAGCTCTAAGATAGAGTTTAGCATTGCTAGAGAGTTGAGTTATACAGGGAGGATTCAAAGTCACATATCTGATCACATAGTCAAGAGTACTACTATGAGAATAGTCTGATCACATAGCCAGAGAGTGCTACTGTGAGGACAACCTTGAAACAGGGCATTAGGGCAACACTAGATAGGCAGGACTCAGGCACAGAGCCAACACAGTAGTCTAGAATCAAGTTTCAAGTTTCGAACATCACCACTACCATGATACATCAGCAGAACTTTACTTTTACAACTTCTTTTCATTTTTATCTTCTGAATTCATTTCCCCATGAATTTGCATGAGGGACACTGTACTGATACATAGTGTCAACTAGGGTACTTTCCTTAGGAGATCACATATTTTATTTTTATTTAAACTGTTATCTTCACTGCTGTTATGCCACTAGAGAATTTTCTGTGGAAATGTAGCATGGGATACACTTTATACCCCTGGATTTCACTATTGGAACCCACTCTAGAGACCTCTTACAAGCTCCAGACATAATCTAGACCCAAGATTGGGTACTTCTATTAGGCAGTTGCTCAGCTGTCACATGCTTCAATAGCATATACCTCGGGAGGCCAGACTGATGAGCTAGCATCAGGTTTCTCAGATGCAGACTATCAATGTTGAAGCTTTAGAAATCAGAGGCTCAGAGATATCTTTGGAATGCAAGATAATTTCAATCTAGAGTGGACTTAGACTAATATAACACTAAGACAACAGATCAAAAGTATATCAGTGACTAGTGATCCCATCACTACTGGACTCAGACAAGAAATAGACACGCTGCTGGATAGCAATTGTATTGCTGATGCTTGCACACACTATCATGTGTTTCTAGACCATATTCGGAGTAGAAGAAAGCCAGTTTGGGGTTTGGGGAACAACAGGCAGGAGTGGAGTATAAAGGTGAAGTAGGATTACATGGTCATGTCTGGAGGTATGAAGGACAGGGAGGTGATGGCTGTTATAGCTGCATGGTGGTGTCATAGAGAAGAGACACAAGGAAGAGTAGTAGAATGAAGGGTTTCCTTTTTTATTTCTTTCTAATTGAGTCTCTAACATTTGTAATATTCTAATATATTTCTCAGAGTGAAGATTGATGGAGAGAGCCTCCTTGGCCCTTGCCTTCATCTCAGAAGCTCTTGAGATTGTAAATGCAATTCTCTTGAGTGTATAAGAGGTGATCTTGGTAAGAGGTTGAGTTAGTGAATGTTTCCTACCTTATACCCTATTCTTTCTTGAGACAAGACGCAGTAGTCGCTTGGATAACCTTCTATGGAATAGCAGGCCTGAAAAGCCTAGCTAATTATCAACTCAGATCATATCACACCCATAAGGTTTGGTATGGGGGTGTGGATGATGTAAGGGCAACTGGGCACAAGACTCCAGGAGAATCCTCAGTTATATTACAGTCTGCAATTATGATACAACTCACCTCCAGGAGAATCCTCAGAGATTAGGATAAGGCTCCTGGAGGGATCTTTTACATTATATACTAGTTTTACATCCCTTAGTGTCAGGGTTAGCAGGATTGGAGCTAAACTAGTGTGTTTAAGTACCACTAGTAAACAGGCTAGGATAGCTCTGGAGTATTGTCATGCTGTTTAGGGGTGGAAATGGGGGTGTCTCCTTACATTTACCCCCCCTCCAAGATTGCTATGTCTTGGAGCAATGGACTTAGAGTGAAAGATGTTGTCAAACTCTGTGTGCTGGATGTGTCTCGGAGCACCAGGGTATTTGCGGTAGAATTCTGCTGTCAGTTCCAGAGCGAAGACTTTGGAGGCAGACTTCCAGGAATTGTGTTTGCGGCCATATCCTTTCCACTTAACGAGATACTAGAATCTTCTCCGGTGCCAGCAACTGTTGAGTATCTTTTCTACTTCCCACTCCGCTTCTCCATTGATGATTATGAGCGGTGGGTGGTCCGTCGTTTTCTGTCCTGTGATCGGGTCATCTGGAGCCAGAGTAAGCTTCACTACGTTGAACACTGGGTGGAGTTGCTTCATCTAGTGTGGCAGTTTTAAGCGATAGACCATAGGTCCAATCCGTTATTCCACTACAAAGAGGCCAAGCCATCGATGTAAGAGTTTCTGTGACAGGTGTGTAGTCTGGATGTCCGATGCATTGAGGAAGACTTTATCGCCAGGGTTGAACACCAGAGCCAGAGTTCTTTGTCTGTCGTAGTACCTTTTCACGTTGTCCTGTGCCTTGCAGATCGCAGATTTTGCTTCTTTGATCACCATTCTCATTCTCTCCATGAATTCGTTGACCATTTCTAGACCAGAGGGGTTTTGTTGGGGTTTGAAGCCCATGCGGGGAAGCCTTCCAGTGTCGAGCAGGAACAGAGGGTGTTGAGTAGTGGAGTGGACGTGATTGTTATGCTGGAACTCCGCCAGGGGTAACAGGTCATACCAATTGTCTTGCCTTTTGTTCACAAAGAGCCGGAGGTACTGGTCTAATTCCTGGTTGACATGCTCCATCTGTCCGTCGGTTTGAGGATGCCAGGCTGTGGAAGACACCAACTTTATTCCTAGTAAGTAGTAAAGTTCTCTGGTGAAACGAGCTACAAACTGGGGTCTGCGGTCTGAGACTATGCACGTCGGAAGGCCATAGAGCTTCTAGACTTGGTGTAGGAAAAGCCTGGCTGCTCCTTCCGCTGTCACTGTCATGTGTGTCAGAATGAAGTGTGCTCATTTTGACACTGAATCTACCACTGTCATCACTGCATTGTGTCCAGAGGAGAGGGGGAGTTCCACTACAAAATCTACACTAAGCATGTCCCATTGTGAGTCTGGGATCCAGAGAGAGTGCAGTTCGCCTACCGGAGCCTGCCTTATTGGTTTCGTTCTGAGGCATAGGTCACAGGTGCCAACATACTGTCCAATGTACCTAGACATTTGAGGCCACCAGTAATCCCTAGAGACTAACTCCAGTGTTTTCCAGTATCTGGGGTGCCCAACAACCTTCATGTCATGGCACAGGGAGACCACTTGCCTTCATAAGTCTGCGTTCCAGAGAACATAGATCTTGCCTCTGAACCAGAGTACTCCATTGTCTTCCAACCATTCCAGGGAACAGACCGTCTTACCCGATGCTTGCCGGGGTTCCCTTGCCACCTTTGTCACTGGCTCTTCCTGGTCGCCTTTCTGGTTCCCTTGACAAATTTCTCTAAGAATATCCTTCTCTGGCCCTTCCAACTGAATCCCTTCGAGAGCTTGGATTGCTAAGAGCTCTGGTCATAGGAGGACCATGTCTTCATTGTTGGAGGTTCCCTTGCCATGGTCTAGTCTCCATGACAATGCGTCTGGCTTTCCCATAGAACGTCCTAGGTGGTGGGTCAACTTGAAGTTGAAGTGAACTAAGTACAGGGACTAGCAAGCCTGGTGACAGTTGAGTTTCTTAGCCGTCATGAAGTACTCCAGGTTCTTGTAGTCCGTCCAGATCTCTACCGGGTGTCGGGCTCCTTCCAAGAAGTGCCTCCACTCCTCCAGTGCATGGATGATAGCAAGCATCTCCTTGTCATGAATCTCATAATTCTGTTCTACCAGAGATAGGGATTTGCTGTAGAAGGCCACCAGGTACCATTTCTCCTCTCTGGGTAGTTGCTGAGAGAAGACGGCTCCAGAGGCGAAGCCAGAGCTGTCAGCCTTAATGCAGAAGGGTTCCAAATCTTGAGGTGACACCAGGACCAGAGCGGTGGTCACTGCTGTTTTGAGACATTCAAAGGCATTCTGTTCCTTGGTATCCCAGTTCCAGGCCTTGTCGGAACGAGTAAGATCAAAGAGGGGCCTGGCGATGGTTGAGAAGTCCCGGATGAAGCGACGGTAGAAATTGACGAAGCCTATGAAAGCCTGCATGTCAGTCCGGTTCTCCGGGATGGGCCAACCGCAGACTCCAGCAACCTTAACAGGGTCCATCTCAATCTTGTTCTCTGAGATGACCAGTCCGAGGTACTCAATCTGCTTCCAATGGAACTCACACTTCTCTGGGCAGAAGAATAACTTGTGTTCCGCCAGCACTTCCAAAATCCTCTGGACCACTTGTTCATGCTCCTCCTCCCTCTCTGTGAAGATCAGAATGTCGTCCAAGTACACTACCACGATCCCTTTGGCTATGAGGGTCCTGAAGATGTCATTCATCATAGTTTGGAAAGTGGCGGGACTGTTGGTCATTCTGAAGAACATCACAAGAGGTTTGAAGAGACCACGATTGGTACGGAAGGCTGCCTTCCATTTGTCTCTGGGCTTGATACGTACATTATTGAAACCCCATTGGACGTCAAGCTTTGTGAAGTACTTGGCTCTGCAGAGTTGGGAGATGAGTTCAGAGATGAGGGAGAGGAAGTACCTGTTCTTGATAGTTATGGCGTTCAACATGCAATAGTCTTGGACCAGCCGGAGCGAACCATCCTTCTTTTTAATGAAGAACACTGGGGCTGCGATGGGGGACTTGGAGGGTCAGATTCGTTCAGTATGCAGGTTCTCCTCTAGGAAGGCGTCCAACTCCGTCTGCTCCAACAGGGACAGGGGGTAGACCTTTGACAGCTTGGGCTCTGCTCTGGGGATCAGTTCAATAGCATGATCCCACTTGCGGTGCTCTGGCAGTATGTCAAAGTCTTCTTTGGTGAACATGGATTGGAACTCCACGATGTAGGCAGGCAACGGAGTGGTAGCGGCCTATGTCTCTTTGCTACGTCTGGCTCCCTCTGCGAGACACTGGGAGGTCGTAGCCATAACTCAGAGGTTGGTCTGAGTGAGCTCCAGGAGGAGGCACATAAGGAAGAGTCGGTCTCCAGGCTCCCAATTGGGGCCATATGGTTGCGAAGGTGCTTCTTCAAGCTCTAGCTCTTCCTGGAGCAGAGGCGTAGGTCTGTTTCAACACGATTGGAGGGCTCAGAGTTCAGTTCTTTTCTGGTGGGTCTGTTCCTTCCATAGGGTGCATCCTCCTTCACACCGGAGTAGACAATGGGTTATTTTGACTTCTTCCTTTTCCCAGTCAATCTTAGGGTTGTGATCCTTGAGCCAGTCGTAGCCGAGGATCAGGTTTTGTTTCCCAAGTCCAGAGACGGCTAAAAGCATCCTTTTGGAGTGAGTCTTGTACCAGAGAACCACATCTATGACCTCGGAAATCTGTCCTGCTTTGTTGGGGGAGCTGTCAACGTTGAAGACCGGGATATTATGTGAGAGTGTCCGAGTGTTCATTCCTTTTGAGCAGACAAAATCTCTGTCAATGAAGCTTCCGGTTGCTCCACAGTCCAGGAGGGCCTTGACGGAGTGGAGTTCGCTTGTGTCCATAGTTCCGATTTCTACTGGGAGGAGGAGGGAAGTTCCTCGCGTGTCCAAGGCACTGACCGAGAGGAGCTTGGGCAGTCTCTTCTCTCACTTGGGCTTATAGAGCAGAGCAGGGACTGGAGGGTTAGGGGATGGTGCGTCTATTTGTTCACTGTCAATTGTATTGGGATCCTCTATAGTCAATACAGTGAACTTATTTACTGGCAACCGGGGCGCACTTATCACCGGCCGCGCTACACAAAATCCTCTTCTTCCTCTGGGAGGCAAGACTCTTCAATTGGAACTGTGTCTTTCAATGCCAGCAAATCCTCAAACAGCTCCTCCTACTGCTCCGAAGTGAGTTGACGGATGTCTATGCGGTGGGGGCAGTCTCGGACTAGGTGGTTCGCATCTCCGCATTGGTAACATTCTCGCAGAGGCAGGGATCTTGTTTTCCTAGTCGCGTCGACGTCCATAGGGACTCCCATAGACGGAGTGGGCAGCAGAGGTTTTGGAGTGGCTGGAAGAGGCGGAGCAGGGGGCAATCTCACCACTGATATAGGAGAGGTCAGGTGGAGACAATTTTGGTTGGTCCGGAAGGAGTGGAACGCGACATGGACTGAAAGGCCTCATTAGCGAGGCGCACCTGGTTGATCCTCTATGCTGCTCTGTACCATGCATCAGGATCAGTGTCGGCTGGTTGTCTGTATGGCATGGTGGTAATTTGGTTCTGGATGCCTAACTTGAGACCTCGTCGAAACTTCATCACTAGTGTCTGGGGATCTGTGTAACCCATGTTGGAGACCAGGGTCTGGAAGTTGTCCAAATAGTCGTCTACCGTCCAACCTCCTTGGTGGTAGGAGGTTCCTTCCAGAGTGTTGATTGCATCTGCTTCCGTGTTTACCAGGAAGAAGTGAAGTCAGAATTGTTGCTCAAAGTCCCCCCAGGTTGGTATGGGGAAAACGCCAGTGTCCACTTCCTGACGGAAGACGTTCTCAGACCACTTGGCAGCATGACCATCCTTGAAAAACGTGAGAGCCCAGAGAATTTTTTCCTGCTCGTTGTAGAACTGCTCCAGGGCTAGGCATATGTAGAGAGAACAGGAGTTTAAGAATGCATGGCCATTGTGATGTTCTCCACTGAAGTCCAGAGGAGCAGAGAGCTTAGGACGTGTTTGTCGTGCCGTCGGAGTGGGGGACGGAGATGTCAGAGGAGATGGTGCAGGCAGGGGAGGTGTGTTTGGTACTGCCGGAAGGGAGGGGTTAGCCACTAACTGTGTAAGCTGTTGTAGCTGCATGGTCAGGGCTGCTAGGGTGGTGTTGATATTGCTTTCGGAGACATGTTGTCTCTCCGTGAGCTGCTGAAGATGGTGTTGTAGGTATCCTAAGGTGTTGGCTACACCTTGAGGGGTGTCTGGAGGCAACAACATCTGGAGAGTGGAATTTTCAGAGGGCTAGGTATGACAGGGGAGGGCGACCTATTGGGTGGCTGTCCACTGGGATAGTCCAAGGCTCCGCTTTTAAGATCCTAATCTTCTGTAAGGGTGACTAGGCACAAGACTCCAGAAGAATCCTCAGTTATATTACAGTCTGCAATTATGATACAACTCACCTCCAGGAGAATCCTCAGAGATTAGGATGAGGCTTCTGAAGGGATCTTTTACATTATATACTAGTTTTACATCCCTTAGTGTTAGGGTTAGTGGCATCAGAGCTAAACTAGTGTGTTTAAGTACCACTAGTAAACAGGCTAATATAGCTCTGGAGTGTTGTCATGCCGTTTAGGGGTGAAAATGGGGGTGTCCCCTTACAAATGAGGGCTTGATTGAATGTGGTAAGGTCCATAAGTGGTTTACTGACTATTCTACTAGTGAGCTTGTTACGATGTATAAAGGTGGACACCTTAGGAACATCATGCGAGGTGGATTTAGATTAAACTCACTATCATTTTGACTATTTTTACATTACAAATAAGCTGTGCTTTAACCTTTTAATTTCTTTCTGATACCCCCACTTCCTATTTCTCCCCACAAACCCTTTAGCATACATGTCAGAAAGCCAAACTCCGTGCTGGAATTAAGCCAACTACTCTTTGTTCAGTGTTAGACAAAGAGAACTCGATAGAGTTCTCGTTAGATTCTATACACTATTTATACAAGCAGAGTAACCCTAACCCTGTCCTTTATCCTGTGCTTCCCTATGAGTCAACTTGTTCTTGCATGTTCATTGATATTACAAAAAGAAAAAGAAAAGAAAAGAAATATAAATAATGACTTAGCCATTTTGCCAAGTCATGACAACACAATTGAGAACTGTCACTGCCTCTTCTACTTGCTCATCACAGTAAACATCTCTTTTGCCCCTTTCACTGCTACTTAGACAGTAGTTGGAGAACTTCAATTTAAAAGAAAACAGGAAAACTCCTAGTAATAACAGCCTTTTTGTAAGGCCGCTTAACTCTGAGCTGGAATCAAGCCAACTACTCTTTGTTCAGTGTTTGACAAAGAGAACTCAATAGAGTTCCTGTTAGATTCTGTACACTATTTATACATGAAGAGTAACCCTAGCCCTTCCTTTTATCCTGCGCTTCCCTATGAGTCACTTTTCTCTCGCATGTCCATCGTTAAGAAAATAAAATAAAATAAAATAAAAAATAAAAATAAAAATCAGAAACTAAAAGAAAGGAAAATGAAAAGAAATATAAATATTGACTTGTCTGTTTTGCCAAGTCATGACACTCTTTATTGTCGCTCTTGATTTACTTCATTGTAAGGGCGACTGGGACACCAGACTCCAGGAGAATCCTCAGTAATATTACAGTCTACAATTATGATACAACTCACCTCCAGGAGAATCCTCAGAGATTAGGATGAGGCTTCTGGAGGGATAT
>Ga0153983_1000071_pt1 | contig 22784 bp, 24 predicted proteins | sample TSGA067MetaG_FD_104693 | JGI IMG/M metagenome (GOLD analysis project Ga0153983, IMG submission 104693) | Attine ant fungus gardens microbial communities from Georgia, USA - TSGA067 MetaG | ecosystem: Host-associated > Fungi > Mycelium > Unclassified | place: USA: Georgia, Alexander Wildlife... | reverse complement strand
TATCCTTCTTTTCTTGGATCCTTCACATCGCTTAAATCTTTCAGAAAGGTTTTAAAAAAATGATTTTGTATCCTTATAAATTCAACGATGTCTTTCTGAAAAAGCTTCTTGAGTTTTCTTCTTACTGCTCTGGACATGATATTTTCTCCTTTGTGAAAAACTTTTTTATAGCTTATCATATCCAAAGCGTAAAGTCTTTGATTATACAGATGACTTAGTGCGAAAAATTTTTACCTTTCAAGGCTGATAGCACAGCCTGTAAACAGTGTTAATATTGCGCTGATACAGATGAACTCTTTGTCAGTATATAATGAAGCAGTATTCTCCATTGGTTCATCCCCCTTTATATATTACACGATTAAGAGGAAAAGAAAATCTCATTTTTGTTAAATTTTTAAATTTGTGATATATTATAATTGCTGAATTTGATATGTTAGAATATTTAAAGAAAAATGACTCACGGGCGGTAAAAAAAGACATTAAGCATCCCATCATGACTGAATGATGCGGCGATCTCTCAAGGCATTAATTTTTCTTAAGTATTGCAAGAAAGATTTTTGACAAAAATAAATACAAAATCTTCTAACGAAAAACAGGGAAGAATATCAGGGCCTATGAGGTTACAGAGTGTGTAGGTATAGGCGATGCTGTTTACTTTTCCCGAATCTTTAAAAAGGTTACCGGCGTTAAGCCAAAGGATTTTCGCCGGGTTAAACATGAGAGCTGATTTATAGCTATAGCAGCGAAATCTCATTTTCTTTGGCTGTCCGAATGGTATCCTCCGGCCAGATGGTTCTTAGAATTTAGCCAATTCGACCAGTACCTGACCGAATTGGCTGATCGCCTTAAAGTATTGTACATTGGTATCATCAGCAGCGGTATGTCGAATCGTTCGGGCAATAGTGTTAATAAAACCATCGAATCACGGCAACTACACGTTTTGGACAACGTCCCCCAACCTGTCCGGTACAGCACTGTTTACTTCTCTGCAGACCGCTTTTTGCAGAATCTCTGCTTTGTGCTTTTGCGTTCTTAGGGAACATATCTACCAACGAGAACAGCGGCTTTGTGTGTTCAGATAGTTAGCGGAACATTGCACTACACTGCGGTGTTTCCGGAAACTCCACATCCAAGGTTCTAAAGAAAGTGAGTTTTATACGGTCATCCCGTATTTTGGGAAAATATGGTTGAAGAGGGATAAGAAGTACTATATAATAAATACAGTTGTTTATAAACATTGTCAGATACATTAATAAAAAATTAAGGTGATAGTCAGCTTAACAGTTGATAGAATATTGCAATCTATATATTGCGCTTGGCATACTACTACTTATACAATATATAGAATGTTGGTGCAGTTTTAAAATGGTCTGTATCTCTATCAACTGTTTAACTGACTATCACCAAAATTAAAATGGGAAAGACAAGATTTTGTCAAGGGAGATCGAATGGACAGAGGGTACTATATAGGAAAAATCAATTCTTATGAAAACATGCTGGAGGATACGATGAGCCAGACGCTCCAAAAAGAACGGGAATTGCAAGATGCAGAAGAATTTCAAATACGGCATCAGCAGGCGGTTGATGAGATGGAGGAACATTTTTTTGGGAGAAAGCAGCGGATTGAAGAAACCTCTTTGGATGCCTCCAAAATACATATATTTTCAGGATACAAGGACTGCATGCTGGAGCTGCTTGAGGGAAGAGAAAAACAACAGTATGTTTGGCAGAAGGAAGAGGAACAGGTAGGCATCCGGCAAGTGATCCGGGAGCTGGAGAATGAAATTCGTACCTTAAGAAGCCAGAGATATGGATATGAGCACATGATTGCAGACTTGTATCATCAGTTAAATACGATTGAGGAGTGAAGGATATGGCACAGGATAACCTTAAAATAGCGGATGCGGAATATATCTATGCGGAAAAAATTTTCACTGCATACTTGACGACATTGCAGGAAGTGAGTACCGAGTATGTTTCCCTTATCCAAAAGATTTCAGAACGGGCCTTTGAGGCACCCCAAACTTCGGTGAAGATTAACGAATTAGGTCTTCAAATGCAGGAGATCACCCGTCAGATTTCACCGGTGATTGAAAATTTAGAGGGTGAGAGCAAAGCATTTATCCGGACAATTGATGAATTGGATCAGTTCATTTACTGATAAGGAGCAGAAATATGGAAAATAGAATTCGGTTAGAACCAGAGGAATTAAAAGCGATTCAAATGTCTCTGCAGACGCTTTTTGGGAAGATTCAGGAAGTATCTGACGGCGGTTATGTGACCAAAAATCTTTTTTCGAAAAGCCAGGGCACATCGGTAGATGCAATGAATCAAGTGCTGGCAGTATTGGTGGAATGTGCGCAGCAGATGAAAGCTGCAATTGAAAAGACGGACAATTACTTAGAGGATATCCTTGAGGAGTTTGTCACCCTGGACAAGACATGGGCCGCCAAGTTAAACTTAGGAGAGTATTTAAAATGAAAGTAAGGATGCGGATCAAAAAGAAATTTATTTTAATAGGTATGTGTTTAATTATAGTCATGACGACAGGAGGATGCGAAAAGATGTATAACGAGTACGTGAAAAAGAAACAGGAGGAGCTGCCATCCCGTGAAGAGGTCAAGCAGGAAATGCTGGATTATCTAAAAGACAAATACGGGGAAGAATTTGAGTGTGCAACCATCGAATATAAATCCTGGTCTAATCGGGGAAGGGAACACATGGAAGCCTATCCGAAAGGCGGGAATTCCAATACTAATTTTGTGTTAAAACGAAATACGAATGAGGACGGGAGCATCACTTATGAGGATGGCTATATTGGTTATCTGATGAAAGAAAAGTATGTGGAGCTGCTGGAGCCGGTTGCGAAAGAATATTTTCCGGTATCGACCGTAGTGATTGGATATAGTAAGTATACTTACCCGGAGGCATTTACTAAGGAAACAACGTTTGAAGAATTCCAGGAATATGCAGCAAAAAAAATTCGTGTTGCAGTTGGTGTGCACATACCTATGGAAGCAGGAACAGAAGAAGTGGTCAAACAAGTAGAAGCCTTAGAGTCTGAATTAAGAAAGCTGTTGCCGATTGCTAATTTTTATGTCAGAGGTTATCCCGAGGAAGCTTATCAATCCGACATTGTCGAAGATGTCTATCAGTGCAGGGAGGAAGGTACCGCTTATCCAACGAAAAATGCAAGCTATAGATATAAACAAAATTGGGGAGAAATAGATTTTGATTACCAGCACGATGAGGAGGAATAAAGATGGCACAGCCAACGGAAGAAGAATTACTCATACTTAATTCCATTATATATACAGACGGTTTTGCAGAACTTTATCTCGAAGAAGAGGAATTGACTGTGTTAGATTGGGCTTTAGACTTTAATATTGATAATATCGATAATGCCCATAAACCGGGTGAAATATCTAAGGCTGAGTTTGAAAATGTCATTCATACGATAAAAAGCAATCCGGACATTTATAATGATATGTACATCACTAATGTAGATAACAGCCAGTATGCCAACGAAAGCGGGGAGCAGCGGGTCACCAATGCAACCATCACCTATGGAAATGATACCATCATTGTTTACAAAGGAACAGGCGGGGACTTGGAATGGAGGGATAACGGGGAAGGTGCGTATGCAAACGTTACCGATACCGCCCAGCAGCAAAAGGCACTGCAGTATTATGATGAAATGGTGAGTCAATTTGCGGTCGACGGAGGCGATATCTATGTCACCGGACATTCCAAAGGCGGAAACAAAGCCCAGTATGTTGGGGTTCTGCGGGGCGACCAGATTAAATGGGCGGTCAGCTTTGACGGACAGGGATTTAACCAGGCGTTTTTAATGAAGTATCAGGAACAGGTGGAAGCTTACAGCGGGAACATTACAAATATATCCAATGAATATGACTTTGTCAATATCCTGCTTAATCCGATTGCCGGGGACAGACGGTACATTGAATCGACAACAACATGGGGTATCTTTAGTGCCACAAGCCTTGGGGATTTGCCGATAGGCTCCTTGCATTGACCAAAGGCTATGCGGAAAAGAATAAAGGTATTGACACGATAGAGGTATTTGGATTTTTGAACAGTTTCTTTAAATATACCTCTTTGGTCAGTCTTGGCGGGGCTGCCGCTTATGGAATGGCATCTTCTGAAAGCTATGCCTCCGTCACCCGGGATTTTACGGAAGAAACAAGGGAAAGCCTGCTAAAGCTTGTGGAAGAGGTAGAGGAGGAACCGGACTGGGATGTGACAAAGTGGGATGTCTTCTCCCGGGTGGAGAAGTTCTTTGGCGGGATTGACTTCCCGGGCAACAGCAGTGAACTGAATAATTATTACCGCAAGATTATTGATATCAATGAAACAAGTGCGGATGAAATCAACCGGATTTTTGATGCAGTCTATACAGAGGAAAGTCAATTCAATACGAAGATGCAGACTGTTTGTGAACAGCTGGAAAATGTTTCGGCTGCCTTAAAAAAGCTGACTGACAGCATTGAATAATATATAGCCTGAATTATTCATGCAGATAGCATCCTTCACCATCCTTGCTGCGATTTTTATGAGCTTTATACGGACGGAATCAATCTGCAATTGGCGCATTTCCTTATCAAGCACCGGTCGGCGGGACCAATTGACAAGAAAAAAGCACGGGACTGCTGCTGTTTATGCAAACATACAGCAGTCTCGTGTATTACAAGAATTAATCAAAACTTAAGTTGCTTTAATAAACTTATACTGCTGTCCAGCCTCCGTCAATGGCTATAGTCTGTCCGGTTGTTTTTGAAACAGAAGGATATCCTCCAGCTTAGGGCTTCGACCCCAGGTAATGTAAAATGAAGTGAACCGGCATGCGAAATCCAGCCGCTCCAAATCGTCTAACCCTGCCAGCAGGCCAAAACAGAAAGCAGCGTTAAAGTTATCTCCTGCGCCAGTAAGAATTTTTGGGTTTCTAACATATAAAGAGGGAAGCGTAGTTTCTCCTTTTTTGGTAATGAGAAAGCTGTCATGGGCAGTATGAATTAATATCTCATCAATGCCATAACTTTTACGCAGAGATCGACCGATAGAAAAAGCATCATGTCCGGCAGACAAAAGGGCAGCAGAGATGATGTGTGCTTCGTTTTCATTCAGACTTAGAATGGAAGTTCTTTTTTCTGCAAATTGTCCGATGAGTTTCAGTATCTCATCCATTTCAAAAGCAGATTTTCTGGAACAGTCACATAGGTCGAAAAAGGTATATCGTTCTTTGTCTGTTGGATCGGAAGCCAGCGCCAGATCATATACAGATTGCCATAGCTGCTGGGAAAAGTCCAGTTCACTCCAATTAACAAGTGCTATCAGGTCTGCTTGTTGAAAAAGCGAAAGAGCGTTTCCATCGGTAGCCTGCATAACTAATGTCCAGGGTGATACAGTTAATGTGCACTCAGGCGCCAGCATCACCTTACCGTCAGTAAACTCCAGACACATGGATTGGACAGCCGCGGCAAAGGGATAGAGATTACAAGGCATATCCTGAAATAAAGGATCAATTGCACCATCTGCTCCCAGCATACCGATGCAGGAAACTTGGATGCCCAGATTGGCCAGTGCCCGGGAGAGATTGGGCATATTGCCTCCTGGCTGCCGGGAGCTGACTTTTAATCCTACGGAGCAGCTCTTTTTTGCCTGACCGGTCAGATACTGACCGAATTGACTGATAGTCTCAAAGTATTGTACATTAGTATCATCTGCAGCAGTATGTCGAATCGTACGGGCAATGGTGTCAATAAAACCATCGAATCCGGCAACTACGTGTTTTTTGGCGACATCTCCCGACCTATTCAGAAGACGCTTTAGACTGCTCATAGCAGGCTGGCAGCATCCTGATCAGTGACTATAAAGCACTGGGGATGCTGCTGGAGGATACTGGCGGGTACAGCACTGCTTATTTTTCCGCAGACTGCTTTTTGCAGAATCTCTGCTTTGTGTGATCCGTTTGCGATGAGGATAACCCTGCCTGCTGACATGATCTGGCGAATACCTTGAGTCAGTCCGTATTCAGGATGAATATTTCCGGGGAAATATTTGTGCATTATCGTTTTTGTAATGTCGGATAGAGGGGTGATATGGGCATTATTGTCAAATGAGACACCTGACTCATTAAAACCCAGATGTCCGTTAAGACCAATTCCTAATACGGATACTCCAAGAGGTCCATATTTGTCTATGTAATCATCCAGTGCTGCTTGCTGCGTCTCTGGTTTTCCGGTGCCGTCAATCATGTGGACACCGGCAAAGGGCTTATCCAGCTTCTGAAGCAGATGATTCCAAATGAAATTGGCGCAAGAGCCGGTATCATCCACTGACAGACCCAGCCATTCGTCCAGCATAGTAAAATGAGTTTTTGAAATATCTAATTGATTACTATTTATAAGTTCAACAAAGGCTTTTAGCATCACGGTGGGAGTATTACCACCCGGAAAGCTTATAAGACAATCGGGTTTTTCAACAATGACTTGCGCTGCCAGTGCTGCTGCCCGACTGCTCATTTCTTCATAAGATTTACAGATAATTAGTTCCATAGCTGTTTTTTCCTCCTGTTTAATCAACTAGACCAATATCCCGCAGATAGGTTAAATTGCGTTTGGCTGATGCAAAGGCTTTCTCTGTCGTGGCTGTAGGCATATCAGATTCAACCACAGCAATACCCTCAAAACAAATTTCATCTAATGTGGTCTTAATATCCATAAAATCAATAATTCCATCCGGCAGATCACACATAACACCTATGTTAAAAGCTGTGTCAGAATCAAGATGTTCCGTCATTACTTTCTTATATATCGCACCATCGACCTGCTTGAAGTGCAGATAAGGGATACGATTCGCATATTTTTTCAGAAAATCTCTTACTGAGGTATCTCCAGGAAGACCGGTTCCATTGACATAGGCATGGTGACCTGTGTCAAAGCAAAGATCCAGATCTGTATACTCCATCAATAGAGTAATCTCTTTTTCTGTTTCAATCAGAGATTTAATATGGGGATGAAATACAGTTGCTATGCCATATTCCGATTGGGTATATTTCCCAATATCCCTAAACATAGACAGGTACTTTTGCCATTCAGCAAGAGGAAAATATTTCTTTTTTTCACTGTAAAGACCTACATCGGACTCATCCATTACGACAAGATATTTGCCGTCTAAGCTTGAAATACGTTGACACAGGTTGTCTAATTGGGATTGAAATTTGAAAAAATTCTCAAACTGATCAAAAGCCCAGCATGCTGTGCCGGCTGCAACAGACATACCCCGGGAGGACAAAGCATTTTTAAGCGCTGATGGTTCTGTGGGTAAATAACCGTCAGGTCCAAGTTCCAGGGCTTTGTAGCCTGCTTCGGCGGCCTGATTAAGAAAAATCTCTGCCGGGGTTTTAGATGGAGTGCCATCAAAATACCAGACACCCCAGGAGCAGGGTGCTGTTGCGATAGTGACTTTGTTCATTGCAGCCCACCCCCCATCATCCGGATGATTTCTTCAAATAATTTCAGATCGGCCGCAGCGTCTTCCAGCCCCGTCTTTGGATTTGTTTCTTCTTTGATGTGTGAGGCAAAGAGCGTAAGCTCTGTCTGAAAAGCATCGGTGAATTCCGGTCCATAATTTATAGTTCGGGTGTCATGCTTTCCTGATTCAGTAACCTGTACACTGGCAGGCTGGTAGCGTAAATACGGAGTCTCATATTTAATCAATATTTTTCTGATATTTTGGAACACTTCGATGCAGGCATCAAACTGAACGATGTTCTGGTTATTAATTAGTTCATAGGTGGCCAGAAAATCCTCAAACTCCATCACAATAATTAACTGCTCCCCGCTTGCGCTGGTAATTACGGAACGGATTTTTTTTGGTACACCGAAAAGCTCACGGACAGCGGAAAAAGAATGGCACCCCAGACCTGCCATCATCTGGTAGGCTATCCGCTGGGCATCGGTAGCGTCAGAACCGATGGCGTTATCAAGGTGTGTACGCTTTCTTCGGACACTATCATAGATGATTTCCTGCGGTATATCGGCTGGATAGAATACAGGCCGGGTCTGTCCTATGTAGAAAGGAGCTTCGCAAATGATATCCCGAAAGCGGAGATATTCTGTTTTCATGGGGGAGTCGGTCAAAATTTCTTTACCTTTGAGAAAAGGACCGGCATATCGGCGCATATAGCCTACCATGGCAACTTGTCTGGGATATTCTTTTTTTAACTTGATAAGCGCTTCCAATTCACCCCTGTACAAAGTAACAGGTTTTTCTACAAAAATATGCTTTCCCATTTTTAAGGCGAGAGCAGCGTATTCGCCGTGATATTGATCTGGGGAGAGGATGAGCACAGCATCAATATCTCCTTTTCCAATCAATTCAGCCCCATCTAAAAAACCTTCAGGGATATGATATTTATCACAAATGTAGTCCACCAGAGCGGGAGATACATCCGATACTGCTGTTATGTTATAGATGTTGTCTAAATCTTGCAGAATTGGCAGGTGCATTAGCTGAGAAACTTCGCCCAAACCAATTATACCGAGTTTTATCATGATCATTCCTCCTTGCAGATAGATTATTTAGCTGGATTTTCCTTTATTCTTTGATGGATCCGGCCGTCAGACTGGAAATGACTTGTTCCTGAAAAATGGCAAAAACAATGATAGACGGAATAACCGCTATAGTCACTGCAGCAAATAGTGCGGTATAGTTAAAGCTGAACTGGGCGGTAAAATAGCTAAGTGACAGGGGGAGTGTTCGAGCGGATTGTCCGCTGGTAAGTACCAAGGCAAAGGTGAATTCGTTCCATGAATTGAGAAAGACCAACACCGCTGACGAAGCCAGTCCTCCTTTGGCACAAGGCATCATGATCTGGAAGAATGTTCGTACAAAGCTCGCTCCATCTACATAGGCGGCCTCTTCCAGAGCCCGGGGAATAGAGAGAAAGGTACTTCGCAGAATTAGTAAACTCATAGGCATATTTAAGGCCGTGTAGACGATAACCAATCCGGTTTTGGTATCGTCAAGTTTCAGAGTATTGATGACATTGTACACAGGATGCAGCAGTGCCGTCATGGGAATTACCATAGCCAGAGACAACAGAAAATATAAAAAGTTTTTTCCGCGGAAACGGCATCTGGCAAATACGTAGGCCGCCATGGCCATAAACAGGACATTGATAACAGTAGCAAAGCATGAGACAATAACGCTGTTGCCAAAATATTTGAGTATCGGGGAGATGATTAAGGCATCTGTATACCCGTCAAATTTAAAACTCTGGGGCAGGCTGATGCCACTGGAGAGAATTTCCGCATTTGTTTTAAAGGATGACATAATTACCCATAAAATAGGAAAGAGTGCCACCACCACACACAAAGTGAGAAACAAATATTTTAACACAGACAGGACACTCTCTCTGGGACGGGCTTGCTGATTCATTGAAGGCACCTCCTGTTAATAGTCTTCATCGTTGACCTTCATCGCCTTATTGATGATAGTCATGACCACAATACCCATGATCACGATGATAACGCCGATGGTATTTGCATATCCATAATTGTTTTCTGATTTATATACTCCGTATAAGAGAAGCGGCAGATTTGTTGTAGTCTTGCCTGGCCCTCCTCCTGTGGTTATGTAGATAAGGTCAAGCATTTGAAGCATATAAGTGGCAGCCATGACCATGGTGGTACCGATCATTTTTTTTAGCAAGGGCAGGACAACGAAGACATCTGTCTGGAAAGAGGTTGCCCCATCGATTCTGGATGCTTCTAAAACCGACTCATCAATAGAGAGAGCTTGAGCCAATACCAGTGTGGTAGTATAGCCGGCAAAGAGCACCCAGGTCATGGTCACCGAAGGGAAGGCGGTAGCCGAATCCATTAGCCAGTTTCGGGTGAGATGTTCCAGACCAATGACTTTTAGTATGGAATTCAGCACTCCGTAAGTAGGATTGAAGATATTCAGGAAAATCATGCCCATAGCTGCATTGGAGATAATATTGGGGATCATGTAAACTGTTCGTACGAATTTCCAACCGCGAGGTTTTTTATAAAGCATCAGAGCAATTATCACACCAAGAGCCACATGAATCGTACAGTGAATGATAATCCAAATTACTGTGTTTTTAAAAGCCTGATAAAAATCAGGATCCTGAAAAAGCCTTAAATAATTGGAAAATCCTATGAAGGTCATTCCCTGACCAGTTAATCGGTAGTCGAAAAGCGATGTAGTGAATACGATTAGCAGAGGCACAAGGTAAATCAGCAAAAAAAGAGCCACAGCCGGGAAAAGAAATACCGGTATCCATCCTTTTTTAATCTTCATTATGACTATTTCCTCCCTTATTGGGATAGTAATTATTGGTTCTTTGCTGCGCTTTCGGTCAGAATCTCACAGAATGCTGCGGCGTCAATCTCATTAGAGTAGAGTCGAGGCAGTTCCTGACTGACCACGTCCAACAAGTTGGGGTACATGGTAGACTGCATGTTATCGCTGCGTTTTTCGGCTTCGGCAGCGATACCAAGGAAATCCGCTAAAAGTGGATAACTCTCCTGGGCAGCATTGGTTATCTCCACCGTAGAGGAGGCAGGAACCATGCCTTGCATCTCGAGACCCAACTGCTGGGCATGTTTGGAGGTGAAGAATTTCACCATGGCAATGGCGGCTTCCTCTAAAGCAGGATCATCTTGTTTAGTAACAAAGTAGCCCTGAATGGGAGCGTCATAAATGAAGCTGCCGGGATAAACGGCACAGCCGACTTTATCAGCAAACTCTTCGGTAGTTTTGGTGAGATCGGAGAAATCACCAATCATCCATGGACCGTTTGCAATCATGGCTGTCTGACCGGATAGGAAATTATTGGCGGCATGTTCATATTTGCCTCCTATAGCATCAAGTGTTGTGTATTCCTGAAGCATTTTCTGAACTTTTTCTACGGCGGCAATCATTTCGGGGGTATTGTAGTCGGTGGGATTCATAGTCTGCATGAATTCAAGACCGTCTTCATTTGCAGTACCTACAATGGCACCCCACCATAGCTGTGTAACCCATGCGGAATCAGCTGTATCAAGTGACAGAGGAGTAATGCCGACGGCTTTAAGCTTCTCACATTGCTCAAAGAATTCATCCCAGGTCTTAGCCGGATCATCAATGCCGGCTTGGTCAAACAACTCTTTGTTATAAAAGTAGCCTACTACAGAACCCTCAACGGAGGAGGCGTAAATTTTGCCGTCACGGCTGTTTGTCTCAAGAGCGATATCGGAGTAGAGAGCCTTCCATTCCGGGTCAGATTCAACGGCATCGGTCAGATCAACAACCATGTCTTTAGCCAGAACCAGATCCAGCAGATTGTAACCACCACCATAAATTACAGGGGGGAGGTTATCAGTGCCAAGCTGTACCTTGATTTTGTCTACGTAGTTAGCATCACCGGGAATTTCCTCCAGGCGGATTTCATACTTACCGGCATACTCTTCATTAAATTCCTCAACCAGTTGAGCGACTACTCCGGCAGCAGTATTGACGCCGCACTGGAATGTGGGATAATTGATGACAACCACATTGCTATTTTCTGCGGGATTCTCCTCCTGTGTATTTGAAGTGGTATCCTGACTGTTGTTTTCATTGCCGCATCCAACCATGAAACTGGTTAAGAGAAGAGCGGTCATGAATAGTGCAACTATTTTCCTCATTTTTCTTCCTCCTTAAGTTGATTCAGATCATTCTAAGCGGCAGTGCCGCTATGTATCTACTTAATACTACTTTACTCCGTAATTTAATACAATGAAGTTTATAGCTCTTTCGTGGTATAAAAAAGTCCTGTCTTAGTACAACTTTCATCTTTTGGGACACTTCTTGATAAAATAGTATAAATTTGTTCTTAGTATGGGACAAATTCGCCTAGTTACTCATTAGTATATTATTTGGCAGTTATCTCCATTTTTTTTCGCAGCCGGATGTGATAAACTGATTACAGTGAGGTGAAAGATATATGCGCAGGAAAATATCTCTTTCTTTTATTTCTATATTGTTGTGTGCTCTGCTGGTAGTCATGCCGACAATATGCTCTATGCTTTATTTCAACACGGTAGTGTCTGATCGACTGGAAAATACTGCCAGAGAGACAGTTAATTTTTATGTAAACCAGTTTGCAGATCAGACGAGCTCAATTTTCGATACGCTGCGCAGAAGCGTGTATTATCTGCTTCATGATAATGCGACTCAGGATATTATGTCTACAGATGGACCACCTAGCCAGATGCAGCGGCTGGCAGTGGAGGAAAGACTCAGCAGCGCCTTCCTGATTGGAAATGCGTTAGATTCTGCTGCAGTGACCGGAATATATCTGGTAAAAAACGGAGAAGAATATCTATCTGTTTTGCGCAGCGGCCTGCTTATAGGAACACAAGAGCGGATCCTGTCAGTTTATCAGACCCATCAGGAGGAAAATTCGGCCAGAGAGTTTTATACGGATGATCAGTTTGAAGGATATTGCTATTTTATTGTGAACTATTTCAGTCTGGATACTATGACCTATCTGGGGAAAATTATTGTAGAAATTGACGCTGCCTATCTGCTGGATACATCTTCAATTGACGGCATATATCAGCAGACGTCTGCGCTGCTGTCCAGCACCGACGGACGATTAATCAGTGGTGATGACCGTGTGGGTTTTTTGGAAGCCGCTGCTATAAACCCACAGGATGGTTATATGTCTGTTGATGGCGAGTCATTTTACCATGTGGGCAAATCTTTAAGTCCCTTTCGGATGCGCATTGATATTTTTGTACCCCGGGAAGAAATTTTTGCGACTATAGGGGAAACGGTTAAGGTCTATATTTTCTTTGCTGTTACAGTACTTCTGATTACCCTATGCTTTGGAGTGATCATAGCTTATCTGCTTTCCAAACCTATTCGTCAGATGCTTTATAAGATAGACCGGCTGGGTGCCGGGGATCTTTCATCCCGGATGGATTCAACACCTTACCATGAGACACAGCGGATGGTATATACATTTAACAACATGGCGGATAATCTGGAAGGATTGGTTGATGAGGTATACAACAAGGGATTACTTTTGCGTGAGGCGGAGTTTGACCTCCTAGAGTCCCAGATACGTCCTCATTTCATTTTTAATGTCCTCCAGCTGATAAATGTACGTTGTATGGAGGTGGGACAGCAGGATATTTGCCGTATTGTAAAAAATCTGGCTCAGCTGCTCCGATCAAATATGGCTAATAAGGATAAGCAGAAAATTACAATTCACCAGGAGATGGAATATGTCCGTTATTATCTTGAACTTCAAAAAGAACGCTTTGGAGACAAACTCATCTATGAAATTCATCTGGAAGACCAATCAATTTTACAGTATTACTTACCTAAGCTGACAATACAGCCACTGGTTGAAAATAGTATTGTGCATGGACTAGAGAATAAGCGAGAGGGCGGCACCATAATTGTGGGTATCTGGGAAGAGGAGAACGCTATTTGTATCCGGATTAGTGACAACGGTATTGGTTTTGATGTGTCAGCGTTGGATTTTGAAACGAAAGGTTTCGATTATGAAAATACTGAACACAACCATGTAGCTTTAGTTAATATTAACCGCCGGATTCATCTGCTGTACGGGAATAATTATGGTATGACGATTAAAAGCGCAATAGACAAGGGAACAGTAATTACCATTACTTTACCGGTGGATATCATCGGAACACAAGAGGGAGGAAGACATGCTAAAAGTCATGATAGTGGACAATGAAGAAGCGATTCGCCGGGGTCTTGCTCACTGCATTCGATGGGAAAATCTGGGTTGTCTGATGGCAGGGCAGGCTGAGGATGGGATTGATGCCCTGGAGCAGATTCCAATTGTCGATCCGGATATCATTATCACTGATATCCGCATGCCCGGTATGGATGGGCTGGAACTAGCAAAATATCTTTGTCGGGATTATCCCGGAATCAAGATTATATTGCTGACCGGATTTCCGGATTTTGAGTATGCGCAGCGGGCAATTGACTATCAGGTAGTTGATTTTGTACTAAAACCTACAACGGTGGAAGATTTAACTCAAGCTCTGGAAAGGGCAAAAGAACATATCCGGCAGGAACACAGCAGTGAAATCCTGATTCGTGAATTGGAAGATCAGTCATTGGAAAATCAGACTCTTCAAAGAAGTCTTCTGTTCCATGACCTTATTAACAGAGTGACGCTTTCCAATCTTTATGTAGTGAATCGGATGGCTCAACTAGGGTTAAATCTAACCAGCTACTACATGCTCCGAATGGATATTGATGCGAAAGACTTGAAGGATGAAGAGGGGGCAATGGTATTGCTCTCTCAGGCTCAGAAAATCCTTGCCGACAGCTTGTCAGAGTACAATGTTTTTTTTGTTCCGCAGGGTGAGCAGATGTGTTATGCTGTTGTCTGTGCGCCGGAAACCAGACTGTTACCCGAACACTGCGAAGAGACGGTTAGCGTTTTGTCGAAACTTCTTGGTATTTCTGTTTCTATTGGTCTAAGCCGACACTATACGGATCCGTTTGGTATGGCTGATGCCGCTGACGAAGCCAATCAGGCAGTCCAGTTTGTTAGTTATACCAGGGATCAGAGCGTGGTGGATTTTAGTACTATGCCTCCAGTGACAAAAGATATGATGGATAGAATACTGACCGATTTGAATTATTTGCAAGTAGCTTTTGAAAATAGAAGTCAGGATGGAGTCTGTGCGATTATCACTTCATTGTTCGATTTTATCCGAAAAAAACGTGTGCCGGTAGATGAGGTACGTAATATATGCCTTTATATCCACCAATTCTGTACTAGTCAGATGCTGTATGGTGAAGGTCAATGGATTGCTCGAAGAAATCATTTTGACTTTCCCCTGAGAATTAAGAACTGTTCAGTAGATAAAATGGAAAAAATGCTTTCAGATTTTGTAACACTGATTATGGAGGATGCCGGCGCAGACGATATGGGCGGTGATAGTATTATTTCCATAGTGAAAAGTCACATTGATCAACACTACCGTGAGGACTTGTCATTAGAGAGTTTGGCTGGGATGGTCTATCTTAGTCCCAGTTATCTGAGCAAGCTCTTCAAGCGGAAAACAGGGAAGAATATCAGTGCCTATATTCAGGGAATGAGAATAGAGGCGGCTAAAGCCCTTCTACACACTACTGACCTTAAAACCTATGAGGTTGCAGAGCGTGTAGGTATAGGCGATGCTGTTTACTTTTCCCGAATCTTTAAAAAGGTTACCGGCGTTAAGCCAAAGGATTTTCGTCGGGTTAAGCAGTTGTGATGATATTTCTTACACTGCCTCTTTGGACAAAATCATACTCTTTCAACAGAAAATTGTATTGATTTAACTCTCCAATATCCAACAACTGGGTGACTTTTGAAATCATAACAGAGGCAATTCTCTGGTTATCAATATACAAGTCAGTAATAGGTGGATTGGAAGAAGAAGAGGAAGCGGAGCCGCCTATACTCACAACGGAGATGTCCTCTGGAATTCTTAATTTGATTTCTTTTAATGCCTGCAATACTCCCGGAATCATTACAGAGTTGGATATTACCAAGGCAGTTGGATAATCTGGAGCAGACCTTTCTAAAATCTGTTTAGTGGCAGCATATCCCCCATCTGCTCGGTGGAAATCTCCAACACCAATTAGCTTTTGATCATGCGTTACCCCCTTTTCGCTGAGAGCCTTTGTAAATCCAAGATATCTTTGCTGAACCGTAAATTTATGAAAATTTCCAGTGACAAAGCCAATCTTATAATGACCGTGTTTCAGTAATTGTTCGGCTGCAAGGTATCCAAAATGCTGATTATCAACATTGACATTTATGATATTTGGGATATCTGAGTGCTCCCTCTGATTATGAAGAGCAATTTTACAGTCCATTTGTGCCAGTGAATCTAAGATCTCCTGATCAAAAGTATCTCCGATTACCAGTCCGGCACAAATGCTTTTGTTCATGAATAACCGTTGTATATCGCCTAAATGTCTTGAGTCAATAATAGATAGAAGGATATTATATCCTAAGTTATGTGCAATATCTGTTGTATAGGAAACAAAAGTGGCAAAAACTTCGCTTCGTGAAATAATTAGATTATCCTCACTGGTATTGTCCCGGTCAATGATAAAAAGACCAATGATGTGAGTAGACTTGCCTGCCAATCCCTGTCCAAAAGCGTTAGGAACGTAATTATTTTCTTTTATAACGGCCATTACTTTTTGGCGTGTTTGTTCAGAGATATCCCCATAATTATTTATAACTCTTGAAACAGTGCTTCGAGAAACACCTGCCAACCTTGCTATATCAGAACTATTCAATGGTTCCTCCTGTATTACGTTAATAATTTTAATATAGTAGAAAAAAGACGAATTGTCAAATTTTTCATTAAGAATTATCAAATTGTGAAATATAAACAAATTGTATGCAATATTTATGGTGTTTTAGTCAATTTACATATTCATTATGAAGTGTTATATTATATCCATGATAGCTAACACGTGTTAGAAAAAAGTTCAATTAAAGCAAGCTGTAATTTTTTTTTACAAACAAACTAACACGTGTTAGCTATACTAATTAAATGTAATGAGGAAACACTAAAACAAATCAAAATTATTTTAAGAAAACGGAGGTTTGTATGAAAAAGAAACTAATATCAATGATGTTATGCGCAGCAATCGGATTGTCTTTTGCAGGATGTGGATCGACAAATGATACAACTGAAAGCTCGGACAAAGAATCTCAGGAGCCTGCCGAGGATGATACGGTATATGAATTGAAAATGTCATATACAATTGCAGGAACAGAGACAATCGCAGAGGTCGCACAGGAGATGGCAGCTAGTATTGAAGAAAAAACGGATGGTCATCTGATTTTACAAAATTATCCTAACGGAGAATTGGCTAATGATACAGATGCATTGGAGTTAGCGGCTAATGGCTCTAATGTGATTACTTTTGGGACTCCTGATTTTTTGGCAGCATATGTACCTGATTTAGGAATCTTAGATGGTCCGTATTTGTTCTCAGATCCATCTGAATTTAAAAAGTTAGAAACATCCGATTGGTTTGAAGAGCAAAAAGCAGCTTTGGAAGATAACGGAATTAAAAATTTATCTATGGGATGGTATTTTGGACCGCGTCACATCATTCACAACACGGAAAAAGAAATTTCCACTCCGGATGATTTAACAGATGTTCGTCTGCGCAGTGCCTCTTCTACCATGCGTGTTGCGATGCTGGAAGCTATGGGTGCAACGGTTACGCAAATGGCTTGGACAGAAGTCTACAGTGCTTTGAATCAAGGGGTAATGGATGGATGTGAGGCACCTCTTTCTACTATGTATAATCCAAAATTATATGAAGTATGTTCTGACATTTCTTTGACCGGTCATATTGAAGCTATCTGGAGTGTTAACATTTCAAAGGATTTCTTTGATTCTTTGCCGGAAGAGTATCAGCAGGTACTTGTTGAAGAAGTAAATGCATATGCGGAAAAATCGATAGAAGCTGTTCAAGAGGAACAGGAAACATGGCAGACGACACTTGAGGGAGAAGGGGTTCGATTTACTGAGGTTGACAAAGATGCTTTCAAGGAAGCAACGAACCCGGCATATGATAAAGTGACGGATTTAACGCCCGGATTATATGATACCTTAGATAAAATTATTAATGGATAATTTTTGCCGGCGGCGAAGGAAAGGAGGCTGGTTTTTTGAAAAAATTTAAGTGGGTACTGTGCAATATTCCTGAGCTTATCGCAGGGGCTGCTATGATTATCATGATCACTGTTGTATCTATTAATGTAGTTTTACGTTATGCATTTTCCCGATCTATTGTGTGGTGTGAAGAAGTAGCAGCTATTAGTTTTATCTGGCTTATATTTGTAGGAGCAGCGGCTTGCTATAAGCGGCATGAACTTATTAGTATTGATATACTGGTATCTTTCCTGCCATCTTCTATTCGTAAAGCTGCAGATACGATTCTTTATATTTTTATGGTGATCGTTAATTTGGTTTTATGTTACTTATCTCTTGAGTTTTCAATGAGTGCATGGACAAAGATATCCTTATCTCTTCGCATACCATATACATTTTTTGATGCGGCTACTACCGTTGGATTTGCATTTATGGGTTACTATGCGATAAAAGATTTAGTCTGCTTTATCAGAGGAAAGGAGTTTGTGAATCCGGATGAAATCGCAGAAGAAAGTGCAGAAAAAATTAAAAATACAATGTAACCTTATGGAACCGAAAGGAGGGGAAAACTCTTGGCTTATGCACCGATTATAGTTTTGTTTATTTTATTACTGCTGAATGTGCCGGTTGCTTATTCATTAATTCTTTCAACAGCATATTATTTTATATTTGAAAATACTAGTCTATCACTTAGCATGATTTTTCAAAAGATGGTAGTACAAGGGGAGTCATTTACACTCCTTGCCGTTCCCTTTTTCGTTACTGTTGGGGTGGTTATGAATTACTCTGGTATTGCTTCCCGGCTTATGGCGATGGCGGATATTATTACCGGACATATGGCTGGAGGACTTGCTCAGGTAAATGTTGTACTTAGTGCAATGATGGGTGGAATATCCGGATCGGCAAATGCAGATGCAGCGATGCAGTCAAAAATGTTGGTGCCGGAAATGGTTAAGAGGGGATACAGCAAAGGTTTTTCGGCAGGAATTACTGCGGCATCTGCTTGTATTACTCCGGTTATTCCTCCGGGAATAGGTCTAATCCTGTATGCTTCTTTGGCAGATGTGTCTGTAGCTAAGATGTTCATGGCAGGTTATCTTCCAGGATTAACAATCATGGTCCTTCTTATGATTGCTGTACATGTTATCTCTAAGAAAAGAGGATATCTGCCTACTCGCGAAAAGCGGGCTACAACAAAAGAATTCTGGGAACAGTTTAAGAAATCAATTTGGGCCCTTTTCATGCCGCTTGGAATTTTAATGGGCTTACGCTTTGGTATATTTACACCCACAGAAGGTGGCGCAATCTGTATTTTTTATTGTTTGTTTGTTGGATTTTTTGTATATAAGGAACTTAAGATCTCCATGCTTCCCAAGATTCTTAAAGAGTCATTAACCAGTAGTGCAGGTATTATGTTTATTATTGCAGCGGCGGCAGCATTTGGAAATTATATGAGTTGGGAGCGTATCCCTCAAAATATTTCTGAAGTGTTACTTACAATTACATCTAATAAATACATCATGCTACTCCTGGTTAACTTGTTCCTATTTATTGTAGGAATGTTTATTGAAGGAACGGCAGCACTTATTATATTAACTCCATTGCTAGTACTTACGATGACGGCACTGGGAGTAGACCCTGTCCATTTTGGAATTATTATAGGCGTTAATCTTATTATTGGTGGTGTGACACCGCCATTTGGTACACTAATGTTTGTCACCTGTGCCAGTGTCAAAATTAGTATTAAGGAGTTTGTGAAAGAGTCTTGGCCTCTGATTCTCACTTTAATTGCTGCAATGATGCTCATTACTTATATTCCTCAGTTATCTACAGCATTATCATCGCTGTTCTAGCATGATGGCAAATAATCATATGAAGAGGAGAAGAAGTATGATAGATATGTTTGACCTTACAGGGAAAACTGCAATTGTTACAGGCGCAGCCAGGAGAACCGGCTTGTGCTATGCATTAGCCCAGGCACTCCATCGGGCAGGAGCAAAAATAGTTATTATGGATTTACAAAAGCCATGGAAATCTTAGACAATAAATTGGATGTTTTGATCAATGGGGCAGGAACACAATACCGGAACCCGGCAGCTGATTTTCCGACAGATAAGTGGAGGCTTGTTATGGATATTAACATTAGTTCGATATTCTATCTATGTCAGCTTGCCGGAAGGGAAATGATTAAGCAGGGATCCGGTAAAATTATTAATATTGCTTCCATGAACGCTTTTACAGGTGGAATTTATGTACCTGCTTATGCAGCCAGTAAAGGCGGTGTCATGCAATTGACAAAAGCTCTATCCAATGAGTGAATGGGAAAAGGCGTCAATGTGAATGCAATTGCATCGGGCTATATTATCACCGAACTCAGCAATGATTTACGCTTAAGTGAGAATGGAAAAGTCATAGAAAAGCGAATACCGGCCGGTAGATGGTGGTTATCTGGGAAGTTAAAAGAGAGAAGGTTCAGATGAAGGCAGTCAGACCATTCTCAGATATTATTATGACAGCTAACTATGAGACACCGATTACCTTAGAAGTACCATTGATTCAACGACGGGAAATTTCTTTGATTGGACATATGATGTATGTGCGGGAAGACTTCAAAGATGCGATTCAATTATTATATACAAAGAAAATCAATATATCCAAAACAGTAGGAAAGAAATTTGATTTCTGCGATTATGTAAAAGCTTTTGAATATGCAGACGAACATAAAAAGGATAATATGAAAATTATAATCGAAATAAATCATTAGAAAGAAGGATAATATTATGGCGGAAGGAAGCAGACAGAGAGTATTAGATGCATTAAATTTAAAGATACCTGATAAGGTTCCTTATATGTATGCAATTATTCAACAAGGGATCAGGGAGAAAATTTATGGCGATAAGCTGGAATATCCTTATCCTGTCCCTAAAGCAGAATTTGGACCAATTGGAGAATTAGGAAAACAGTCTTATATGGAACCGGCAGAGGCGATTGATTCCAGAGTGGCTGATATACTTGGGCTAGATGCGATTGGAATGAGATACTTCCCTCCATTTTATGTTAAAACTGCAATAGGAAGCAGTGGATGCGAAGTAAAAGGAGCATTGTTAACAGATCCGTCTACCGTAAGCCAGATTATGCTGCCGGATCCGGATGATGAGAGGATCTATAGACCTGCTGAGGAATTTTGTAAAAAGCATAAGGGTGAATATGCGTTATATGCAAAAATCCGATTAGGCATCTCTTTCATTATGAATAGCATGGGTATGGAAGCTTTCTCCTATAGCATTATTGATAATCCGGAGTTTGTGGAAGAGCTTATCTCTATGTATACAGATTGGACCAGCAAAATTGTTGACAATTTACAGGAATGTGGATTTGACTTCTTATGGTCTTTCGATGATTTAGCTTTTAAGACCTCATCCATGTTTTCAACAAATACCTGGGACGAATTCTTTGCACCATATCTGAAGAAATCGGTATCTCATATTAAAATACCATGGATTTTTCATAGTGATGGGAACCTAATACCAATGCTCGACCGCTTGTTAGAGTTGGGTATGAACGGGCTGCATCCATTAGAGCCTGGCACTATGGATCTAAGATATTTAAAAGAAAATTATGGAAAAAAAGTGTGCTTAGTAGGAAATATTGATATTAATCATACTTTAACAGATGCTGCTAAAGAAGAAGTATTTGATACTGTGAAAAATAGAATGGATATATTGGGACCAGGTGGAGGATTTATTATTTCTGATTCCAATAGTGTCCCGGATTATTGTAATCCACAAAATATTAAGTGGATGGCTGAGGCAGTAGAAAAATATAGATACATATACTAAGAGAAGGTACGAAATACCCTAAATACAATGATTTGGAGGATTGAACTATGAGTATTACGCCTGAGAAAAAACAGGAAATTGATAGATTATGTCTTAAATTCAGACGAAACCTCATTGAGACGCTTCACACAATTCAGACGGGGCATCCAGGCGGCTCTCTTTCTGTGTGTGAGATTTTAGCAACTATTTATTTTGCGAATGCCAATATTGAACCAGACAATAGCAGTGATAGAAATCGTGATAAAGTAGTTCTTTGTAAAGGGCATGCAGCTCCAATGTTATATCTTGCGTTAGCCGAAAAAGGTTTCTTTCAGTTGGAAGAGATGAAGAATTTGCGGCAAATCAACAGTATGCTTCAAGGACATCCTTGTTCAAAAGAAACGCCGGGTGTTGAAGTTTCTACAGGTCCGTTAGGTGCGGGGTATCCGGTTGCACTGGGAATGGCTTTATCAGATGCAGCAGATGACATTGATGCTTTTACATATGCGATTCTTGGAGATGGTGAAATTAACGAAGGTGTTGTCTGGGAGACCTGTGAGAATGCCAGCAAATTTAAAGCGGACAGATTAATCACAATTCTCGATTGGAACAAAGTACAATTAGATGGGATAACAGATCAAGTTATGCCTATGGGCGATATTGAAGGAAAATTCAAGGCATTTGGTTATCATACTATTATCTGTGATGGGCATGATGCTGTCGCACTTCATGATGCTATGAATCAAGCCAAAGATTGTAAAGGTATACCGTCTATCATTTTAGCACATACAGTGAAAGGCAAAGGTGTTTCTTTCATGGAAGGCAGGAATATCTGGCATGGAAAAGCAATTAACGATGAAGATTATGAAGCTGCGATGAAAGAGTTAGGAGGCGGCAGATAATGGGAAAAGCAATTCGTGATGTATATGGAGATTTATTGAAGAAATATGGGGTATCCAACAAGAACATCGTAGTATTAGATGCCGATGTTTCAGGATCCACAAAATCAGCTGTATTTGGTGCCGAATATCCGGAGCGCTTCTATAACTGTGGTATTGCAGAATATGCGATGCTTGGTATGGCGGCAGGTATGGCGAAGAGCGGGAAGATTCCGTTTGTGAATACATTTGCGGTATTTCTGACTACGATAGGTTCTCTTGGAGCAAGGATTTATATGTCTTATTCGGGATTAAATATTAAGATGATAGGTGGATACGGAGGATTA
>Ga0153983_1000070_pt1 | contig 23085 bp, 19 predicted proteins | sample TSGA067MetaG_FD_104693 | JGI IMG/M metagenome (GOLD analysis project Ga0153983, IMG submission 104693) | Attine ant fungus gardens microbial communities from Georgia, USA - TSGA067 MetaG | ecosystem: Host-associated > Fungi > Mycelium > Unclassified | place: USA: Georgia, Alexander Wildlife... | reverse complement strand
TGGACATGCGATGACTTTGAGAAGCCATGTGGGTCACTCAAGATTACGGAGATGGTATTAAATACGGGAGAATGTGCGGATCACTCAATTGGACGTTGAATAGAGGGTCATATTTTTAGTTATAGGTATATCTCCACAACACACATCCATTTTTCCAGATTCACAATAAACCTCTTATTCTGACTCTACTCCTTCAAATTCCAAGGCTATGGCCTGACAATCTGTGCCCAAATTTTACCCACAGGTCCTCTCAAAGCATGTTTTTTGCTTTAGCGAGTCTAACTGTCCAACATAATCTGCTGAGCCGATCTATCTTTTCAGCACTGAAGAAATTACCTTTGAAGCGATCGGACACGCATTTTCTCGAGTACGACATGAAGATTTCCATAAGCTTGCATGGGCGTATCTTCTGATATATACTCTGTGGAAGGTTGGCCTGTAACGTGCCGACAGTGAATACGTTAATCTAGCATTCTAGGATATGAAGCTCTAGAGAACCTCGTGACTTATCTCGATGGTACAACCTCGCCATGTGAACACCGCCGCCTTACATTCCACTCCAAAAAGATAGTTTTTTCCTACAACAAGCTCAGCACCAAAGATCTCAGCTTTACCTCTCACCAGCTACATGAACTTGCCGTCAATGCCGAGGGTTGGCGAGGATGGTTGAACCGCGCACCTTGATTGCTAATGTTGTATCTCGATCGAGCCCAAACCAGTGGTTTCTATCCTTGAAGTGAGAGAAAGATAAGCTACTGGGTTATCCAAGTAGAGGTTGGTCGTAAAGTGAATATAACAAGTATCTCGACCTGGGCTTTTTTTATTACAACAGTCAAATCAACATGATGAGAATCCAGGTGACTCAATACGAACATCGTGTCATAGTCCTAGCACTATTATCATCGTGCTAGCTGATCTTGAGTGATAGAAAAAAAACTTGTATTTCACTGTTCGGGACGTAAACTAGGATAATAATAATAATCTCAGCATCATGAGCAGAAGAAATCAAGCCTCCACATTCAACACTCTCCGGGCGCGGAATATCAGGGTGATTCAACGTGATGTTGGATGGATATCTAACCGTGTTCTCTTTCCCAGCCCAGTCAAAATCAACAAGATGTCGCCCAGACCCTCGCTGTCCACCCCATCTCCTTTGACCATAATGTTCGTTTCGCGCACATATCCATCTTGGTGCAATAAGGCAAGAGCCTTTTTAGTTGCTCGATACACATTATTTTTCAGTGGTTTCCGCATCCAGCGATATTGGGGCGAGACATCATCCATGACCACCATCACCCAACCATCTGCAAAACGCTCAACAATTCGGAGCTTTGGAGCAAAGCCGTGTGCATACGCAGTCTTATGTGCATCCTCACCATAGCAAAGACAGCAAAGAGCGAATTTGATAAATATCTTGTCCTCTGGATTGTCTTCAAGATGTGCAATGAACGCCCTCTTCAAATCAATTTGCTTCTCGTACACAAACCGATGGGTAGTAACCCCATCGGCGAGCTTGTTATAGAACGGGAACTGCGGCTGCAAGAGTGGTTGTTCAGAAAACGCGGCCGTCAAGTAATAGTTTTTAAGATCGAAAAGCAACCGGCGTAGAGCACAAATAAAACCCTCCCCAGTCGCTCGTGCCCTGGCATCGCTGGGATGGAAGTGCAATGGAAAAACAGGAGTCATCATTTGAACGTTTGCGATCCCAGTGTAAACAGCGAGGGAAACGGAGATGTACGGTCCTGTTGAAAATGTGAAGTAGATGAAAACACATGTGGAGCAGCTCTCACCGTAATGAAGCAGCAATATGGCAGGGAAATTAGTCTTGGAGAGAAATTGATTGTCTTTGCCTCCAGTCATATTACGAACCGCCTCCAACCAGAAAAATATGGCTTGAGCCATAGGTTCCGAGGTTACATTTGGAATCTCGTTTTTGACTTCGAGGATACAATAGATGGCGTCCCGGTGGGCCTTACTGATATATACCTTCAGTCGGCCATCGCATGGGTAGTGCCCAATACATCCCCTATCGAGGTCACTGAAACCGTGATCTTTCATGACATCAATGGACCGGTCATTCCTGTTAAATTCGTCATCAGATATATCCGACATGTCCTGCCAGAGTTCGTGGAAAAGTCCAATATCCTGAGTTGAGGGTGTACAGGAGTCAAGGTCAATCACGAATTGGGAGAATTGGGGGCATAGCAATGTAAGAGGGATTGACCAAAAGGCAGAGTAGGGGCGACCACAAAAGATCATTGTCTCGACTCGAGCCTGGGTATCACGAAAATTTTCCACCTTGGCTGCCTCGGATGAAAGATTATTTCTTAAATAATCTGTTGGGCCCTTGTGAAAGTTTACCGATGGTGTGGGTTGGTTCAGCCTTTCCTCTGCGTATTCGTCTACAATATCTCTCTCCTAGAAAGTGGCAATCACCACTCACCATACTTGACTCAGAGGATAAGCGAAATATCATGCAAAGATTGCCACTTCTGGATGTTCATGCAACTGTGCACCAACATCAAGGAAGTCATCACTGTCGTTGTCTTTCGCCATTGCATCTATGACTCGTTTGGCAAGTGTTTTGAGAGGGCTCGTGGGTACTGGGCTGAACTAACTAACTAACAATCACTTCCAACAATATGCTTCAATACAAATGGGAGACGAACCAATGCAAAGAATTCGAGATCGCTATTGCTCAAGTCAACATTGGCCCTTTTGAACTCTGTTTCGTATTTCTTGTAGACCCTGTCCTTGAGGTCACAGACATGGGTATCTTCGCTATCATCTAAGCGGACGATGCTGATGTCGGAAGAACCCAATCTTGAACTTCATAGTTGAGAGTCACGGATATTATTTATTGTTCTTTGTACAAAGAATTATATACAACTGTCAGCAATTACACTTGAACAGAGCCTAACATTACCAGACTCGTTAAAATTCCTTCACAACAAGATGTCTCTCTTCGTCATTGAAAACGACCACATCGGTTCATTAGGAAACCAGGTATCGTGTTCGCGTCGGAAGATAGTGGGAACCATGAGCAAAAAAGAAAGGGGTTGAAGTAGGTTGAGGTGCGCTTAAGAGTTGTCAGGTACCCTTTCTTAGAAAAAACTTTTGGTTTTGGTGCAGTCCGATAGATCACGGTATGATGGTTTACCCAACGCTTGCTTCCGCTTGCAAATGGAACGTGAGCAAGTTGTGTTGTGTTTGTGGTTTGTTATCGATCGCTTCATGGGAGACTTTTTATGATAATTATACTTGTGGTAGGAACATCTCGTCCCTATCGCTGAGCTCAAGGAAGATTTCTTAACATGAATTTAATGAAACAGAAGATGATTCAATGAATACACCACCATTTTGACGTTGACTGAGTAAGGAAGGACCACAGGTCCGAGGAATATTCAACTCAGCATCCTCTTCACAAAAAAAACGTCGTTCAGAACCAACGTTCAACCCATACGATACCCCCTTCTCTCAAACTTCACATTCACATTCACTCTCACTCTCACTCTCACTCTCACTCATCATCATTGTCGTCTTCTTCACCAATACTAACTCTCCCTCCTACACACTCCTCATTTTGTTTCCTTCCACACATCTTCCTTCTTCCACTTCCACATCCACATCTACATCCTTCCCATATACTTCACTTCCACTTCTCCCACCACTTCTCCCACATCCACACTCATTCATTTCATCCCTCACAAACTCAAGTCGAGTCTGAGTCTGAGTCCTCCCAATCTCCTTCAAAACCTCACACACACTCTCCACATCTCCACATCTTTACAATTTATTTACAATTCAAATACCTAGTACCTAGTACCCCATTTTCAAGAAACAAACATCGAACCTTCAATCTTAATCTCAATCTCAATCCCATTCCCAATCTCCATCTCAATCCCAATCTCAACGAACGAACGAGCAAGGTTTAGAAAAACCTAAACAGCAAACAAGTTCGCTTCACTTTGCTTTACTTTACTAAACAAACAAACAAACAAACAAACAAAAGGAGGGACAGGTCAATTTACGCATCAACGGACCAGGACCAGGACCAGGACCAGGACCAGGACAAAGAGTTCAGGGAGTTCTTCTCAACTCCTTTCCTTCTACTTCCACTTCTACTTCTACTTCCACTTCTCATACCTTCCTTTTCCTTGAGGAGTTCCTTTCTTTCAGATAGACTACTTACTCCAAAGCATCCAATTCAATTCAATCAACTGCGAGGTGTGAGCTGTCTCTTGATCTTTTCAAGATCCAAGACGGACGCGATCAACATCATCAATTCAAGTTCGAGTTCGAGTTCTGGTTTGAGGCTTTTATTATCTCGTCGCGAATAACAAAGGGAATCAAGAATCAGGAATCAAGAATAGTGACGATAACGATGATGGGTTAGGCCAGGGAATCAAACTGCAACTGTCAATGAAAAAGGCATCCATACATGGCCTCCTGATAACACCATTTCCATCATCCCTCCCTGGGATAGTCCTCCATTCTCTAATACCTGTCTTCCTCTTCCCAGGTACCACACCACACCACACCACACAACTTCCATCTCCTTCAATGAAAAATCGATTTGTATCTTAATTCATAAGTATCTAATCAAATAAACTACATATACTTTTCTTCATCCATATCCTCCCACGGCCAATGATCTACAATCTCCTCCCGTTCCTTTACCGACTCAGCCCCCCGCACCGCCCTCTCCTTCATATCCTTCAAAAAAGCCATAGCAAACTCATAGTCCTCACTCGCTACCCAGCCCTCTTCCCCAACGCCGCAACTGGACTGTATAAACTCAAAGCCCCTGTTCGCTTGACTCAGTTCTTCATTCAGCACAGTCATCTCGCGCAGGTCTTGGGCGTCGAACTCGAGGGGACACGGCACACCTCCGCCCGTTAACTCTTCCCAATTCTTCGTGGCTTGAACGAGCGCAGCCTTCAGATCGGAGGTCTCGCCCTCCCACGGGCCACCGGCGTGTAAGAAGAGACGGCCACGGAGCGCGTACAACTGGTCCGTGAAGGCGGCATGGTGGAGCTGGTTGCACTCCTTCGTGCTGGTAACGTAGTGATAGTGAACGAGGCGACAACGATAGAGGTACTCCTCGTTGGCTCGCTCAGCTTCGCTCAACTCTTCGAGGTTCTCGGGTAGAGAGGGCAGCGTCATAGACTCCGAGACGCTATCTCCGTAATTCTGGAACTGTTGGGGAATGCCGGCATGGAGAAACATGGGCAGGATGGACGTGTGTTGCCAGTCAAATAGACTGATGACCTTACAGCCAGAGTCGGGCGACCTTGACACGAAGATGTTGTTTGGTTGGAGGTCTGGATGGCGAATACAGAAACGACTTAGAGCGGGGTCCTTGGGAACGAGTGACGATGTGATGGCGAGGTACCGCTCCAAGTTCTCGACGTGGTATGACGGTGACTGTGGTTGGTACTTGTAAGCGGGCCTTCTTTCACGCCGCAACGGCAGGAGCGGTTGTCCAAAGTGCTTCAGGTAAGCGATCTCTTTGTGCGCTGCTGTTGCGAGAGCTGCTTCGGCGCTTTGATCTATAGTTGTGAGTAAGCGTAATGAAGAGGCGGGAAACGGCATACATGGTCCTCGATTTACGTCGAGCTGAGCTCGTCTCCCGTGCCACAGCGCCAGCATCGTGTCTGGACCGACGCAGAAACGCTTGTCCTCCAGCGGTACGCCCAGCCCTTTGGCGACTTTGTCGAGGTCTTTGGTGAAGTAGAGGCTCCCGCCGGCGGGGAATGGCAGTGACATTATTTTAGATTTGAGTTGAGTGAGCTGGCGCATGACGGAGATGACTTCCTGGTCCCCGAGGCTGGGCCAGACGTCGCTGAGCTTGGAGCCTTGAATGTACTCCATAAGAATATAGGGAGTCCCAGCGGCGTTGTCCGAGTCCGTGGAATAGCCGTAAATCTTGGGAGCAGGGATCCCGCAGGACCGCAGGTATTCGATGGTAGCCACTTCGCTGGCGACGGCGTAGTACTTGGGGACCGTCACGGGGTAAGGAACGCGAGCGACGATCTGCCGACCGCCACTTAGAGTGATGACAAAGGTGCGGTTGAAACCGCCCTCAGTCAGCTTTGAAAAGCTAACGACGTCCGTAAGATTTTGATTTATGGACTGGACTGCAAGTTGTCGCAGCGCGTCGACATTGAAAGCGAGCCTCCGCTCCTTGTGACGGAGAGCCTCGTTGTAGCTGAACGACAGAGATGACGAGTCAGAGCTGGAAGGGCGCGTGTGAGACTTACACCCAACGCCCTGAAGTGAATTGGAAGAGACTGGACTCTGCCATGGTGGTGAAGAGTCTGCAGCAGAACATGACTGGAAAAGTGTGACTGTGACCTCTCTGATGCTCATACAGCTAAGAGCGTACTGTAATTGTCCATAGAGGATGAAGAGAGCGCTTGTTCAATGCCAGACATGGTACGAGTTGGGGCGTGAAGAAGACGCTTGGTTCTGTCGTCTACCAAGAGCCACCTCAAGACCCGACGCTCTACCAGCCTCACCCTCCACGTATACCTCAAAGCGGACGATACTCGGATTCTGACTTTATCTGATTCAAGGCTCCCATCAACCAAAACTAATCTCCAATCGAGGAGCAAAGTCATATGATGCCAGAGCAACAACAAAGCCGGAATGTCGGAGTGGACAGAGGAATTTACTCAGGGAAGCAACCGCGGCCGCAACTTCCTCGACACCAACGTTGACGAACAAACATGAAAGGACATACACAGATAGGTCACTCTGTGCGAGAACTATCCCTCCCATAGGAGAGAGATTCTTCCCGAACAAACCCACTGATGAGACGGATCCAGAGACCAGAGCGCACATCCTCATAGAGTGCCCAAGAATCACCAAGGACCTCATAGCAAGCCAAGTCCCATCCTCATTCAATTCCTTACTTCCAACCCGACCGCCTTTGCGTTTCCAACCAGAAAACCCTCCTGAGCGGAATGCATACAAGAAAACCTATCACTACCATTCTGACCATGAGATCCAAGATACGATCCTATGGATTAGATGGTCAGTTGTTAGACCTTGTGACATCCAACTGCATCGGCGCTGTTGTCAAAGTTTGAGCTTCTCTCGAGGGAAAACCGCAGTTGTACTTGGAAATGCTGAATGAATCAAGATCCAGATAGACGAAACTGGCTTTTAGGGCCAAGAAATGCATACCAGATAAATGTACGCGTATTTACAGAGAAATGGAGATTGTAGGGGCTCCTGATAGAGTCTCCGACAGCCATTCACCTCGCCATGATTATCTCCTTTCATTTTTACCTTCATTCTTCACCTATCTTACATCTAGGCTGTAGTTTGAACATCCTAGGACCAACTTTTTGTCTCTGGGCCTAGAGACCACGATATACATTTTTGTCCCAAGCACACACTCTCTCATAAACTGTGCTATTTAGAAAGTATTCTTTTGTTACACATGACTTTGTTCCCACAATTGGTTACTTGGACCTCACCCACATTGTCTCATGATCCAAAACGCAATCGACCTTGCTATAGAAGCCTCTGCAAAAAATCGATAGGGAGATAGCCCTTTTACACCAAAAACGTGCTCGTGTCCGTGGAGCATTTGTCAGCTAACGCGAAACCTTCCTCCAGAGGTTCTCTCACCGAGATATATTCTGGCTCTCAGCATGCAGACTCAATCTCCGAGAGAACCTCGATTGTACTCGATCAAGATACAGATGCTTTTCAATCTTGGTTCTATTTGTTTCTCATTAGAATTGGAGGAGCGTAATTTGGTCTGCTTCATCCCTCTGGACCACATGCCTCCTGGACCCAGTTCCTCCCTTGATCGTCGCGCTCGTGTTTTCCAATGCAAGGAAGTTGTTGCCGTCGCTGTCGCTGTTGAAGTGGACTTGACCAAGATACCCTCACGAAAATCAACATCACCGAGCGCAGATTCGAGCCCTCAGAATTCAACTATCTGATAATGACTTTGTGCGCAATAGATGGGATCAGTTGGCATCTTATTTTTCACAGCCCACAGAATGGCCGAACCTCACAGAATTGTGGGTGCTTTCACCGAGTCAGAAGACGTTACCTGGTTTGATGCTCCAGATCCCTGGAGTTGATTCTTTCCACTACTGCAGAAAGGAATCGGATAACCTCGTGTGGTGTGTACCGATGCAACAACTTACTACCCTCCGTTTATGTCATGTCCCTATCGATCAATGTCTCTATCTGCTCTTCCACTGCTCTAATCTTATAGAATTTCATTGTTCCACTCAAAGAATAAGAATCAATACTCGTACCATCTTTCCGCCCGAGGCCATATTCAGTCCTTCTCGCACACCGAAAATTTGTTCGAGTCTCCGATTATTTCATTGGAAAGCCGAGGATGAGGATTGGAATTGATTTTTTTGTTCTCCTCAATTCGATTTCCTAACCTCGAGAAGCTCTCCTGGGGAGTGCCGAATGACAGTCTACGACCTCAGTCAACAGAACCTATCGACAGCGTATTGATAAACGAATTCATACCATCGCTGAGCGGGATTTACTGCTCTTGATTGGGATATCCCTCCCTCCTCTGTCGCGCTTCATGTTTTAATGAGGTCCTTTTCCAGGACGGATCTGAGCTTATTGCAACGACTGTACATTTCACTTCCTAACCGAACTCAGGTCTTTTCTTGGCTCAAAGTGACCATCGGTCAACGACCATGCCAAGTGTTCTCTCTTCCTCAATTGCAAAAATATCCACATCGAAACACCCTATGTACAGTTCGGTAGACCATTGGTATTTGAGACCCTGTACAAGTGCCTACGATCAAGAAGATTGCGCCCTTGGAGGATAATGGTAAAAGTGGTGCCGCGCCGTACAGGCGTTGGGACATGATAACATTTGTGCGTTTTTAATTGGGAGGGTTCTCTCTCGGTCTTGATCAGCGTCAAAAGAACGCCATCGAAGCTCTTATTGCTGGTGGTCTTCATATCAATTTTGTTGCAGCATCCAAGAACGATCAAGTCTTCAAGATCTGATGATAGATGCAATTCTGTGATTGATTTGCTCCCTTCACCGCTATTAAAAATCGCAATGTGATCCTTGGATTGACTTTTGTGGGTGGCTTGGAGAGGTCATGGCCAGTTGTAGACCGTGCGATGTCCAATTTGAGGTCTTGAAGCACTGGAACCGCGTCGGCGGTGTCCCATTTAGAAAACCATTCTTTTCTTTTCTTTTCTCTGGAAAATTCAACAAAATCAAAAGTATTTACACCCTGAATTAGTCATATGCGCCTTGAGAAAGATCAAGTTTTCATTCAGAGCCCCAAATCTATTCTTTGCCCGAAATTTTCCTCATCATTGACTCCTTACTATCACAAAATCCTCATAAATCTATTTTCTTCTAAAAAAATATCACTAGTATATTACACGGTGCTCAATCACCTGTTATCACACCAAAAAGGGATCAATATATATTTATATGTACACATGGATATATGATTCTCTCCTCCAATATTTATATTCCAAACTTTACGAGAAAGAGTTTATAATGACAAAATGGGTCACCATCGTCATCAAAATCAAAATCAAGGAAAAAGCAGGAGAGAAAGAGCCAGAGAGACAGAGAGAGGGTTATATCCCAAAACACTGACTCACCAGAACCTAACATTCCCCAAGAACAAACGAAAAAAAAGGTAATCCATGTATACAATAATCAATTACCAGACCCATTCCTGCCACACTCCCAAGGCCAATAGTTAAAAAAAAGCAAGGGACTAACAAAAATCAAGAAAAGCCCCCTAAACGCGACCCGAATGATCCTACGACCAAAAAGAAAGCATGGAAGGAAGGAACGAAACGATGACGGTAGATGATGATGAAATCACAAGAATCCATTCCAAAGGCATAACCACCCACTCCAGGTATTATTAACATCAGGCAAAAAAAGGAAAAAGAGGAAAAAGTAACGGTCTGCACATGAAAAAAATCGAAATCGGGCGGGTATCAGAAGGAGCGTCAAATGAACCAATAGCATGGTCGTTGGGCAGATAACAATCTCAAAAGGCTTGAAACAAGTCTCGATATGAGTTGAGAGGGGGAGGAGGGTTGACATATGTACATGACAGGCAGGAGGGTTAAGCCGCAGATTCAGCGCTCAAAGCATCATACGAACTGCAACAGGTTTCATAAGAACGGTAACCGACAGCTCAAAACCACATCCCCTCCTTTCCAATTTCTGGTCTTGATGACCACTAAAGATAAGGGCGAACTCGTTGTCACCGGTGTGGAGGTCTCCCATATGAGCGGGAATTCATACAATGACTGATATACAGAGAGCCAAGGGGTACGAGGTACAAAAAATAAACACACAAATGATTTTATCACCGCTTTGCCTTGCCAGTTGTTTTCCCCGCAGTCTTCCCTGCCGCCTTACCAGTGCTAGATCGAGCACGTTTGACTGGTGGAGCGGTTCGAACCCGGATGATGTCAGCATTCTCCATTTTGCGCTTGGTAGTCACACTCTGAGAAGTGCCAACCTCAACATTGGCTTGACCAGATTGCTCTACAAAAGGCACGTCTCTCCACCTGTCAACGCTTATCTCTAGAAACCGGTCGAATGAAAAAATGAGGCCGTTGAAGAGCTTGTGATATTCCTTTTCCTTGGGCTCTGATTTCCTGCAGATGTGCAAAATCTTCTTTCGGATCAAATTAAAATCAGTAGGAAAAGTAGGGCCAAACTGATCGTGGAATGCAGCATAAAAAGGTTTCTTCAGGGGAGAATCTTTCCTCTTGAAGAACATCTCACGTAGCTTACTGGGTAAGAAGGAGTTCGCGAAGATCTCCGGCCAGATTTTTTGTGCTGCTTCCCAATCTACGAGCCCATACACAATGTATAAGGCAACCCACATCAAGGATTCATGATCGTGATGGTAACTGTATTTGAGGGGCAGAATAGGAAGGGGAAGAAGGGGATTTTGTTCCTCTTCCTCATTTGACGAGGATGAAGTGTCTTGGTCGTCAAATCTTTCGCCAAGATGTATCTCCAAAGGCATGAAGTAGGGCGTGCCCTGATCAAATCAATGTTAGACAGCACCTATCTTGAACGTCGAAACGTACCGTTTTCGGATCCGAACTCGCACCCTCATTGCTCATCGCCTTGGCATATTCAAGATCACTCACAAGTCCACGAATGCACCCATTGTTCTCCACAACAATGATATTCCCTGTACTGATATCCCTGTGCACCCAGCCAGCCAGAAACAACAGAACAAGGGCTGGATAAATGCTGGTCAGCGGACGCAATATTCAGCCAATGAAGATATCTGGTCACCTGTGAGCACATCGTTGATGGCTTTGAATGCCTTGTCAATAAACCGGGTATCATGAAGAGCATGGCCAACTTGAGCATAGACCAGCCGATACTGTGTCTTTGCCTTGTATTGACGCTGAGGACGGTGTTCTAGGTGCCGGGATGCTTGTGCATCATGCGAAGTGCCGGTCGCAGAGTACGAGGGTCCATTCTGAGAAGTCCATGGACTGACGTTCCTGCTAGATGATGCCCGAGGCTCTGAGGCAGACAGAATAGTACGATCAGGCTCAGCACTCTCCAAACACTCTTTACAATCTACCCCCTCGGAGTCGTGGAGGATCCTCATGAATGGCAGACTATCAGGTATCTTTGCAAGGGCATCACGAACCCGTTCTCGGTAGTCGAATTTCATCCACTCATAGTCCTCTTCTTTGATTTGTCGCAGTTTTCCGTAGATTAAATCTTGATTCTGTTTTTCTGTCTGAGAACCCTTGTCAAGCCAAACGTCTTTCAATACAACTTCTTTGTCGTCTATCTCTTTTAGGCCGTCCGGGCCAGTAACTTGAATCGCCCTCCATACACGCGTCTTCCTCCCGCTGATGCACGTAATGCGGGGGTTGAAGATCGTTGCGGTCGTTCGAAAATACAGCGGCTCACGCGTCTCGTTGGATTCCTTCGGTGTCAACTTATAGACATAGCGGATTTTGCCTTTGAACATGATGCGATGGACAATAGGATCAAATCCCATCTCCAATTCAGTTGCAAAGAGGAGAGATAAGAGGACAGTGACAAATTTCCTTGGGTCCTGCCAATCATTTAGTCATGTGGTGCATATATTGGACCGAGAATAAATACTTTGGTAAAGTCAAAAGACTTTGACATGACAGAGTGGGAGCGAGAGAAATACCAGATAGACACATGTTCGCCCTCGATAGTTATCTGTATAAAAATGACCATCCAGCCTTCAGCACGTAGAGAAACTACCGTACCCCATACATCCACATCCTACGTGGATCGTCATTCATGATGTGATTGGCTGCGCTCACCAATTTTCCGCGATTCTGAATCCCCTTATCAGGATACATCAATATTCAGGATTTGAGTGCGCACATCGCGGAAATGGTTTTTTTTCCTCTTAAACTCTGCTGCCACCGCCACTTGCGATACCACAACCTCTCTGAGCTGTGGGGGAGGAGATGTAGGCGAGAGATATGCATCTATTCGAAATGTGCTTCCTGGAATTTCCCCAACCATCTGTTGTTCGCCACAAATATGATAACTGAGATTGCATTTACGAGAGGCCTTGCTGTCAGTGCCGAAGCATTTTCGTTTCGTCAAGACCTGAACGATGTCTTTGAGCTTCTCAAAAGCCTCAGACTCCGCTTTGCCAGTGTTGGAAGGCTTGTCATTGTTCCTGAAATCCCGCCACCCATCATCCTGTAAAATCTCATTACGTTCCAAGTTTTCGAGCGCTCCATCGATTGATTTTTCGGTCGGACAAAACGGAGCATAGTGACGTAGGAATTCATCAATGTCACAACACAACATTTCGTCAGCCATTTGCTGCATGACGTTGGGCCGAATGTGATTCTGGCCGATACTGCCAACATCGCCTTTCACGCTCCTTGGCGTCTCCTGTGTTACAGTCAATCAACGTCACTGGTCGCTAGTGGGCACACTCACAGAGATCTGATGACTCCCTGTCGGATGGGTTGGAGTGCGTGGCGGTTGTACAAATCTACAAAGAGATGAAAAACTAGCTACCAGGTGCAGAGAGGACAACGCACGGGTAGCTCCTAGAAGAATGTTTCATTAAGTTATCAACTTGATCACATGTCACGTCGTCATCTTCCCACCATCATCATCACTACATTTAAAAACTCCTATACATACAATAAAACAAAATATGAATGCAACGAGCGCTGGAGATGCTTGTCACCCACATACATCCCGCATCCCAGGCCCCAGGAGACCTGGATCAAGGATGAAAAGGATGCATACCACATCTACCATAAAAACATCCCAACAAGAGAGCAACCCCTACACAACACCTGAAACCACTGAAGACCCCACTACCCCAAAAGCCAAAAGAGTTCGCCCAGTATCCAGAGCTGAGGACAACCCCATGGATACAGATATGGATGAGGACAACTCAGAAAAAGAGGAGAATCCAGGTGTATCCAGTTTCCTCCTCTCAGGCCCAGTAACCCAAAGTTCAGGCTCCATCCAAAAGATGGACAAACTCAGAAAGCTTCTCAAGGAAGCTCTATCAGTTGTGAGTACCTTGGCCAATGCCCCCAGCTCAAACATTCACTGGGACTAGACAACAACTTGACTAACAGAATGCCTCTTTCAGATAGTAAATGCAGATTTCTGTGAAACACAAAAAGCAAGACACAACGAGGTCATTGAGACCATGGCTAAACTGACAGCAGATGTTGAAATACTCAAAAATACCAATCTTCACCCACACAAAAATTCCACACCCCCAACCAAAGGACTAGAAGAAAGTATCCACAAACCATCAACTTATGCCTAGGCAGCAGCCAAAGCAAGCCAACCAGATCAAGAGGCCAATCCCAACAGAGCCAGCCATCCATCATGACTTATTATTGCATTCAAAAATGGCATACCAGTTAATGACAGGCAAGACCTAATACTCATTACCAATGACATCAACAAATTCTTAACTGAAAACATTCAATCACAACACATAAAAGTCACAGCAATCAAATGGAACCATCAGGGAAACTGCATTTTATACATAAGGTCAGACCAATACACAGCTGACCTCCTGATATTCTCCAATATACTATCTTGTATCATTGCTCCCAGATACTCTGGTCTAGCCAGGAAAAACAAGAAATGGTATAAAATAGAGATTGCAGGTATCTGTACAGGGCTCCAGAATGGTGTCAAAGGTACATTTCCCTCTCAACATATCCACTTACATCTCTGTAAGAACAACCCTGAATATGCCAAGGCTAGCATAGCCCTCTTACTATGCTGGATCCATCCTCCTATAGAACTTGGCACACAAGGATACTTATCAGTAGTCTTTGTAGTAGATAATAAAAACCAACACATGCACCTACTAAAGAATGTCCAAACTCTAGTGTTATAAGATAACTCCCAAGAAGGAAATTATTTCTCATACATTCATTAACTTGATGGGAAACATCCAAGAATACAATTGTAGTATGACCATTGGATTGAGCTAACTCTAGGACTGAGTTGTCTTTTATTTGGGGTAAACAAAGAGAACTTGACAGAGTTTCCCTTAGATTTGGGCTACTACTTATACCTTTTACACATGGTCTGTACTACTAACCCTAATCTACTAATGATCTAATAGAATCTACTAGAATGTTCCTTGACATGTGACCTATATGACATGACTGATCTTATAACCAATTTGTCACAGGAATATGATAGAATATAACAATTGCAATAGGTCATATGATCCTGATCATGTGACTTCCCTATTATCTAATTAAAAGTAAAGTAAAGTAAAAGATAAAGAATTAAAGAAATCAAAGTTATTATGGCCAAGGTAGCTTATAATAACAATGCAGGAAAGATATAAATAGTATAGAAAGGATTATATAAGATATAGATAGTTCTTAGTAAGGGTCATGTGATTGTGGGAGATAGATACATAGACCAACCAACATTTGTATAAGTAGCTACTGGAATCCAATAGAAAACTCTATTAAGTTCTTTCTGAACAACTACCTTGGTTGAGCCTTAAGTCTTTATAACCTCATACTAACACAAGAACTTATTATCCATTGTCAACCCTGTATCTTGCAGTCTCAACATCTCACTCTTTACTTACTCTCTCATCATTCTTGCTAACGAGCACAGCACTCAAAAGCTTTTTGGAAAGTAGATCCTAGTTATAAAGAGAACTTCACTGTCAGTTAGAAACAGTAAGTAAAAGGTCTGGACAAAGTTTGTGTCCCTGTCCAAGACCTGATCTCTATATCAGGTGGACTTGTATCTAGTTTTTACTATCAGCTCTGTGCTACTAGTCTATTGTGATCAGTTTACATAAGGGAATAATAGTAATCTCTTAAAGGCCTATCTAGTTTAGGAATTCTCTTCTTAGGGATAGTATTGTTTCACTCTTTTAGTTGGTAGTTAGTTATAATTATGGACAAAGAAGACTACTCTTTCTCAAATAAGAAATTATTATCAGCCTCATCTTCATCATCAATACTGTTGACCATGTCTCAACAACAACAACAACAATAGTAACCCAAGGAGCAACATGCTCCTATTCTATTACTATTCTAAGAAGAACAACTTCTCACCCTAATTGCTAGCCTACAACAGCAGGTTAATACAATGTTACAACAGCAAGGAGGAAGTTGGGTAGAGGTAGCTAAGCCTTCTATATATAGAGGGAAGATAGAGGAAGTAAGTGTATTTATCAATGCAGCTTGCTTATATCTAAGTATGAAGATGACAGAGGAGATAGAGGCAACAAAGATGGCATGGGTGCTGTCTTATATACAGGGAGGAGTAGTGGAGGCATAGAAGAACAACCTATTGGATAAGCTATTGAAGAAAGAGTCAGAGGTGGAAATAGTAGAGGGATTGTTCAAGAAAATGAAAAATGAGTTTGGGGAGACAGCAGAGAAAGAGAAAAAGATAAAGCAGTTAAGAACAATAGAGCAGAGAGAGAGGATATACAATGAATATGTCCAAGAATTCAAAAAGATAGCAAGAGGAAGTAAGTATAAGAGACAGCTTTTTACTGAGGAATTCAAAAGAGGGCTGAATGAGACAATTAGAAGGAAGTCAGTAAAAGCAAAAAGCCCTCCAGCACAATCTAGGAGTAGTAGAAAAGGTTGGTGAGATTAGATAGGAATCAGAGACAAAGTAGAATAGAAAAAAGAATATTGGGAAGAAATGTAGTACACCCACAGGAAAATGCACAGCAAAGAGAAGAATGGAGAAAGGATTGTACAGAAGAAAAAGAGAACAGATTATGTAAAAGGAAGGGATCAGAATTCAAGAGAAGGATATCAGAATAGAAGGAGTCAGCTAGAGCTAGTAAGAGACTCCAATACCATAGATGTTAATAGAGAAAGAGTGGAAGATAGGATATGCTATGTATGTAAAAAATGGAACCATATAGCCAAAAACTGTTAGCAGAGTGTTATATACCAAAAATTCAGTATTATTCAATATTTATATTTATTTTCTTTTTATTTTCATTATAATTTCTGTTTCTGACCTCCTAAATTGTTTACTCCTATAGAATCATAATATAGACCAAAACACTTGTATCACTACTCCTATTCTGGGATTGGTATAAGTACTTTACCAGTATATTATAGTTCCTCAGTTCGTAAATTAAAGTCATATTCTCCAATTCTTGTAGCATTCTTCATTCTTGCTATATACCTTTTACTCTATTACTCCTGAATTATCTCTTCTTTAGACAATATTTCACTACTCTAAAATACACAACCACAACAAGTGACAGGAGATTGAGGCACAGTACATAAGCTAAAACCAAGGTCATTCCACTCCTACATTGTTACTATGTTCTCTCTGGACCAGCTGTAAAACCACAGGACTGGAGAGCAATGTCTCTTATTTTATCTAGTAGCATATTCTACTCTCCAACTCCATCCTTTATATTACTTTCCAGAACCCAGAGTGTGTATTTACAGTATATTCATAGTAATTCTTAGTATATTCTTAGCCTTCCCATGCTACTACTTCTCTCTTTTCTGACATAGAGAAAGAAAAGAGAGAGAAAAGTAGTAGAAATGCTACAAGAGTTAACAAAAGACAATGAGCTTCCAGCTGGTCTCCTCAAATATATATAGTGTATTGTGCCCAGAAAAGTTGGAAAATAAAGTTTCTTGTCAAGGTAACACTGACAGAGTAAGAAATATACAGTATACACTATAGCCACTAAGAAAAGTGTGGATGAAAGTAGGGTTGGAAAAGATAGAAAACTATAAGGGAATGACAGTAAAGGTACTATTAGACAGTGGAGCAACAGGCCTATTTATGGACACAAAGTTTGCAAAAGAGAAGGAATTTAAGCTAGAAAGACTAAAGAATCCCCCGTTAGTAAGAAACATGGATAGGACTATAAATGTGGGAGGAGCAATCACTTATTAGATAAAGTACAATATATTCTTCAAGGAACATGTTGAGAGAGCATGAATAGATATATGCAATTTGGGAAAGATGGAGGTAATATTGGGTGTACCCTAGTTAGCTGCCTACAACCCAGAGATTGACTGGGAGAAAGGAGAAGTAAAAATGACACAGTGTCCACCTATATGTAGAAAAAGGAAACAGAAAACACAGAAGAAGAGACAAGTGAAGAAGATAGAAAAAGGAAAAACAATAGAAGAACTAGTGTCTAGAAGGTTCTGGAAGTGGAAGAAAGTTTTGGAAAGGAGAAGTCAGAAAGAATTCCCACAAGAAAACCATAGGACTATACAATAGAACTAAAGAAAGGGTTTGTACTAAAAAAAGGGAAGATGTATTCTCTATCAAGGGAGAAAAGAGAGAAAGTACAAGCATTTGTAGAAAATCAACTGTGAAAAGAGTATATTTGATTGTCAAAGTTACCATAGACTTTGCCAGTACACTTTGTAGTAAAGAAAAATGACAAGAGGAGGATAGTATAGGATTACTACTATATTAATCAATGGACAGTAAAAAACAAGTACCTATTACCCTTGATTATAGATATTCTGGATGGAGTAGACAAGAGGAAGGTGTTCACAAAACTAGACCTCACATGGGGGTATAACAATATGAGAATCAAGGAGAGTAATAAGTGAAAGGCAGCACTTATAATACATATTGGGGTCTATCAACCAACAGTTATGTACTTTGGATTAACAAACTCCACTATCTTTCAAACCATGATGAATAACTTGTTCTGCAATATGATCAGTCAAGAGAACATGGTAACATTCATTGATGACATTATAGTTGCTACAGATACAGAAAAGGAACATGATGAATTAGTGGAGAAAGTGTTGAAAAGACTAGAGAAAAATAACCTATTTGTCAAACCAGAAGTATCAATAGAAAGTAAAAGAGGTAGAATTCTTAGGCATAGTGATTGGTCTCCAGAGAGTTGAAATGCAAAAGGAAAAGGTAGATGGAGTGTTAAGCTGGCTGGTACCAAAGAATGTAAAAGAGATACAAAAATTTCTAGGACTTGCCAATTACTACAGACAGTTTATTAAGGACTTTGCTAGGATTACAGTCTTATTGCATCAGCTGGTTAGAAAGGAAGAACAAGTGGAGATAGGAGAAAGAACAAGTAGAAGCATTTAGAAAGTTAAAGAAGGTGTTTATAACTAAACTAGTCCTGGCCATCCCCAACTTAGATAGAGAAATTAGAGTAGAAGCTGATGCCTCAGATTATGCAACAAAAGAAGTACTGTCAGTTAAATATAGAGACAAAAAATAGAAGCTAGTTGTCTTTATTTCCAAATTATTAAATGCAACAGAGCACAACTATGAGATCTACAACAAGAAGATGCTTGTAAGAGTAATAACTAGTAATCAGCCAGAAGTTATACTAGTAAGCTAAGTAGGGGTTCCAGAAGCTGGAGTGATATTCAAGTAAGGGTAAATCTACCAATACAAGCTTCTATATATATTACAAGAGATGGTCTATATATAGTTATATAAGCTACAGTCTGATAATAATACTTTCTATTTTAGATAAACAGAATGATTGAGATGGTATACAGACTGAAAGATAAGAGAATAAATAGATGGATGTTATAAGATAAGATAAACTAGATAAGTGTAAACCTAGTGTTTAGCTAAGCTCTGTTCTAAGATAATGATTGTCCTCTTACAATGCTGGTAGTAATTTAATATTTAGAAGTATGGAGGCATTACTTAGAGGGAGCAGAAGTAAAGTTCAAAATCTAGATAGACCATAAAAACCTCCAGTATTTTATGACTAGCCAGAAGCTGAATTGAAGACAAGCTAGATGGGCATTGTACTTGTCACAATTTGACTTCACTCTAAAGCATATTCCAGAAAAGAGTATGAAAAAGGCAAATGGATTAAGCTAGAGACTAGACTAGTAGAAAGGAATGGAAAACAATAACAAGAATCAAATATTGATAAAGCTAAGGTGGTTAAAGAGAACAAAAACATTGGTAAAAGAAAACAATATGAGAAGAAACAAAGATTCAGAAGATTCAGAAAGGAAATAAAAAGGTAATTAAGACAGTGAAGGAACTAAAAAAAACAGGTATAAAAATGCTAAAAGATAAAGAATAGACAATAGAAAAAGGAGTAGTTATAAAGAAAAGATGGATATATGTACTAGAAGGAGGGTTGAGAAGAGAAATAATACAACTGCATTACAATACACTTATGGGGGGGAGTAATAACTGGGGGAATCCAAACCATTGAGAGGAATAAAAGCTGTGACAAAGGAGCTCAAGTCAGGATGGAGAATATAGTATACTGAGTTGACTGGAAGACCTTATTAGCTAGGCATACTTGGTCAATTCTCCAAGCAGCTCAATACCAGCCTTCTGGGTCTAGGTCTGAGAGGCATCTATAGGGCATAGTAGTGATCTGGTTCTAAATGCTAATTCTTAGTTCTCAAAGGTTAGAACCTACAGAGTCTTCTCTTCTTTGTAGCTGAATTGCTCTGGAGCTAGGTATATATACAGCATACAGGAGTTCAAAAATGCTTGTCCAGTGCTATAGTCTCTATTAAAGTCCAGAGAAGAGAAGAGCTTAGGACAAGCCCAAGTATAAAGGGCTACCAGAGAGGGGGATATTAATATAGGGGGTAGTAGAAAAGAGTTTACCACCAAAGCTGGATATTGGAGGGGAAGAGTTTGGTACTAGTTATGTAAGTTGTTATAGCTGGGTAGTAAGAGCAAAGAGAGTATTGTTGATATTTTTTTGAGTTATTTTGTTTTTTTGGTAATCTTATGCAGATAATGCTAGAGATAGACTAGGGCATCAGCTGTATCCTAGAAAGTGTCTGTATATAACATCTATATAGAGCAAAGATATAGAGGGTTAGGTATAGGCAGTGGAGAATAACTAGATAGAGGCTGTCTACTGCATTTTTCCAAGACTTTGTTTTAGGAAATCCTATTCTACTATAAGGATGACTAGAGTAAAGTGGCTTCCAGAAGAATCTTTAGTTATAATTACACTCTAGAGTACATTATAACTTACCTTCTAGGAGAATCCTTAGAGAATAGAATGAGGCTCCTGGAAAGGTAATCTATACTATATATACAAGTTCCTCTAGCTATAGAATGACCTAATGGTCAGGGTCAGAAATGCAGGAGTAAGGTAACTAATTAAATGTTAGGTAATAGTTATTTAATTAGTGCAGGATCACTCTGGTAGACTACTACTAGTGCATTAGGAGTACAACTTAGTATAGTTCCCTTACATCTGGTAACAATATAGAGATCAACTTACTGGTATTCTTGAACCTGTTCAAATTCTCAATCCTTATATCAGAACCAAAGCCTTTCTTCTAGTAGTAGCATTATATACAAAAAGAAAAGATCTGTATAAGTCTTTGGGTTTAACAGGTAGATCTGTTCTACAAGGTTAGAGCTTTAATTGCATTGTTTCCCCTTACTTAAACATCTCTTCAGATACTGTATCAAGTTCCAAGTCAGGAATATAGGGTATTAGAAACAACAGATTTGATAAAGGAAAAGAGAAAGGAGTAAATATACTAGTTTATATCAATAAGCTTTGCAGTGATACTGAGATATCTCTAAAAAAAACATTTAGAATTGTTTACCAAATACTAAACATCCTTATTGGCAAGTGGAAAATGGTAAGTGGGGTACCTAACCAAGCAAACACCTCAGGGTCAGAACAAAGTATTTATGATTACCAGCTTTGGCCAGTTACATTTAGTCATACCTTAGATATCAACAAACTTTGAACTTTGTATAAGGATTGATACAATAATAAAACCAGTCAGTCCTTTTGGAAGGTAACAAATTATATATTCAAGACAGAAGATTTATTTATTGTATTGACTACTAAAGAAATTATTACTATATTCTGAAGGTGAACTTGGGTTTGACAGATAGAAGTAAGCACTACTCTATATTAAGCCATCTTCTAATGCTAGTATTGGCATGAGTACTTTGTGATATCTAGTACTGAATAAAGCAGTAAAACAAGGCTGCTTAGTGAGCTTAGCTTTGTTCTTTTAAATATACTGTTTTATATGTACCTTAAGTCTATTACAAGTGTTTGTTTTTAAGAAGCCTAGTATACCTAAGAGTACAACAAGATCATCCTTGCATGTATATGAAGAAACTAGAGTATCAAAAATTCTTGTTTATATCTCTTCTTTAATCCAAGTTATAAAAAAACCCTACCAATACCATCCCTGAAATATTAGACTAACCTCCTGAAGTGACCTTGTGTCCAATTAAATATTACTGTATAATACTTAATTATCTCTAGCTTAACTTGGCAACTCCTGACTCTAGTTAACTAGATTATAGAATCAGAGATAAACAGACTGTAATAGTATAAATATTGTAGAGTATACCTCTAGAAGCTCTATTCTAAACTCTAAGGATTCTTCTGGAGGTAAGTTGTAACATATTTAGGATCTAATTATAACTCAAGCACTCTTCTTTTTCTATAACCACTATCATAGTTAAACTAAATATTCAAAATAAATCATCTGCTGCTAATGCTTGTTCTCTTAGCCCTTAGGCTATTCTCTCTAGTACTGGTAAGTTCCTAGACTCACTCAATGTCATCTCTTGTGCCAGTTTTGGAGCTAGTAAATACATTCATCCCAGAGGACACTTGTATGCTTATCATACTATCAGGTACTTCTTTAGGAGTGTTTCTGCTACTAAGAACTCTAAAAAAGCATCTTCTGAGCCCTCTTCTACCTCTGTAGAGAAGGAAAGTAATAAGAAAAAAATTAGTTTTGGTTTCAGGATATCTACTGTCTTAAGAGTTACTATAGACAAGCTATAAGGGAACAAGCTCTTAGTTACTCTAGAAGGACTTAGTCTGTATCAGTATGGGTGAGTATAAGAGGACCCTACTAATGCTATCTCTAGAATATTAAACTTATATCTTAGAGCAATCCTATGTCTAATTAAATATTACATAGTAATATTTAATTCCTCTTAGCTTAACTTGACAACTTCTAATCCTATCAAATAGGACTATAGGATCAGAGACAGATAGACTATAGTAATATATATATTGTAAAGTACATCCCTAGGAACCTTATCCTAAACTCTAAGAATTCTCCTGGAGATAAGTTGTAACATAACTTAGGAGTACAATATAATCAAGGATTTTCCTAGAGTCCACTCCACTCTGGTTGCTCTTATAGTGAGTATCATTTAGCTTGCTCTGTAGTCTATATAACTGTTCTTTCTATATCTCTTCTCTCTTGTTTGTATCTTCCCATTAGTACTAGGTTGCCTTATAAGGTAATTTAGTTATTAGTATATGAGTCATATGATCACTTGACAACATGCACAGACTACCTAGTATAGTATATATACTAGTGGATATATAGTAGAGTATCTTATCCCAACATTGATTAGAACTCCTGAACTATTCACTGTTTTAACTTAAGTCTGCTCTTGTTACTAATACTTAGAGTAGTTAGAGATTGTCTGTTCTCCTTACACAAGCTCTCTTATAGAGTTATCTCTCTTTAGCTCTCTGCTGCTCTTTCTCTCTCTGCTCTTAAAGAAAGAATATATTCTATGAGTTGAAATGATTAGGTTGTGTCTGAGAAAAGCAGGAATAT